>Ga0209075_1001530_pt1 | contig 21658 bp, 22 predicted proteins | sample Stecom2011_FD_187523 | JGI IMG/M metagenome (GOLD analysis project Ga0209075, IMG submission 187523) | Agricultural soil microbial communities from Utah to study Nitrogen management - Steer compost 2011 (SPAdes) (version 2) | ecosystem: Environmental > Terrestrial > Soil > Agricultural land...
TGTATTTTGTTCTTATTTGTTGTCCAAACTATTACCGTCTAGGCAATCTTATACTCTCGGATTTGTTTTTGTTTAAAAATGAAGAATACATCCACACTTCTTTTTCCTGCTGCTGAATATAATCGCTCAACAACGCTACTGTACCCTCGTCTTTCGCCTCGGCAGCCTTCTCGAGAATTTCTCTCTGCATGGTTATCACGGCGGAATAAGAATCCAGAACATTTCCTATAGCCTCCTTTCCATTGGTTGTTTTTTTGCTTTCGGCGATTAAGGAATCCTCTACATATTTGGTGTAAGTGTGTTCTGGGGAATGGCCCAAGGTTAAAATGCGCTCCGCTATTTCATCGATCTTTATCTGCAAGTCGCTGTAAAGCTCTTCGAACTTGTCGTGGAGTTCAAAAAAGTCATTCCCTTTTATATGCCAGTGGAAACCACGGACATTCTGATAGAATATAGAGTAATTTGCCAATAAATCGTTCAGCTTTTCAGCGGTCCATTTTGACTCGGTAATGTCCAATCCTATCTCATTTAATTTCTTCATAACTTTTGTTTTAAATCGTTTCTATATTTATATCCATTGAAACCTTTGTTTTTATTGAATTGGATATTAAACAAGCTGCCTCCGATTTTTGAAGGACGCGTTCCATACGGTGGTGGTCCTTTTCGTCTCTTATTGTTACGGTTGGCTTCAGTAGAATTTCCGTCATTAAGTATTTGCCGTTCTCTCTTTCCATAATTCCTATGGCTTTACAACTGAAGGCTTCGAAACTGAGATTGGAGTTTTCGGCAACCGCTAAAAACGTGGTCATCAAGCAGCTGCTCACGGAGGCGGTGAACAAATGTTCAGGCGACCAAATGTTGGGCATTCCCTTTGGGAATTCCGGGGGAGTGGCTACTTCAATGCAGTTGCCTGCAGCGCTTTTGCCTTCCGATAATTCTGGGGAACAAAGGAGACCCTTACGGTCTTGTGTCCACTTTAAATCGACTTTGAATTGATGTTTTTCCATGTTTTATTTTGTTATTTTTTTATTTAAAATAATCGTAATACGCGTCTAGGTTTTCTTTGATGCTCACCGTAATTTCCGAACCTTCGTCCACAGAGGTAACTTTGCCCAAAGCAGCTATTTTGTCGATTAAGGGATGTAGGAAAACGTGCAGATTGTCGTGCGATGGCCCTACCATAGTGCATTTTTTCACTACCGTGTTTTTCTCGTCATTTAATTTGGAAGCCAATTGATGGTAATCCGCAACGGTTTCAGGATTGCTGGTTTCAAGCTCTTGTAGCATTGTTTCGACCCCTTGAGTGGTTTCGAGATTGGCATCCCATTTACTGCCGTTGTCGAGTTGGATTTCATTTACCCAAGCGTTGTTTAGGGCCATTCCATCGTGATCGCCGTCGTGGTCAGCTTCCGCTTCGTGTTCATGAACCATTTCAGTTTCTACTGAGGTTTCTGAATTTGTAGATTTGTTGTCTTTACAGCCAATCAGAAATACTGAAAGAATTGCTGCGGTAAGGATGGTTTTTTTCATTGTTTTAAATTTTAAAGGTTTATAATTATTAGTGTTTAAGTGTTAATGGTCAATTGTATGATGTTTTTGCAAAGGCGATTACGTGACCGTCCAAATCGGCGAGGTATCCTACGGTATCCCCCCAATTGCGAGGATATAGCGGACTTATTATTTTACCGCCCAATGTCACGGCGCGATCTAAATATGTTTCTGGGTCTTTTAACTTTAAATATACCTCGCAGCGCGGGATGCCATTGCCAGTTTCCGGATGGGGCATTCCTGGGGAAATGATTTTCGCAATGCCACTTTCGGGCATCAATCCAAGCTTGACATTTGGCAAAAGGGGGAATTCCGTCATTCCAGGTACGTTCAAACTCGGAGCAATTCCCAGCAGTTTTTCATAAAATACAGTGCTCCGGGCTTGGTTCGAGACATATAATATAAATTCCAATGTTTCCATTACTTTAGTTTTATGAAATATTTATTCCGACTAAATATCCGACCAAGGCCGTAATCCCCATTGCTATTGTGCCCCAAAAGGTAATTCGGATAATTGCTTTCCAAATACCTGAACCGCCCGTTTTGGCAGCTAATATTCCTAAAATAATCAGGAAAAAAATAGCGGAACCATATAAGCTGTATTCCATGCTTTTTAAAGGCAGAAATATTGTTACGATAAGCGGAAGTACCCCTCCAATGATAAATGAGGCTCCTGAAGCCATTGCTGCCTGCAAGGGTTTTGCCTGACTGATTTCGTTGATTCCCAATTCATCCCGAACATGTGCTGCCAAGGCATCTTTTTCCGTAAACTCTTGTGCTACTAGGAGGGCAGTCTCTTTTTTCAATCCTCTTTTTTCATAGATTTCCGCCAATCGAAGCAGCTCAATTTCTGGCATTTCCTCTAGCTCTAATCTTTCCCGTTCTATATCGGCTTTTTCAATATCTGTTTGAGAGCTTACTGAAACATATTCCCCTGCAGCCATTGATAAAGCCCCTGCCACAAGCCCTGCCACTGTTGCCAATATTACAGGTTCTCTTAGGTCACTTGCCGCAGCTACTCCAATCGCGATACTGGCCGTAGATAAAATCCCGTCATTAGCCCCAAGAACAGCCGCCCTCAACCAATTACTTCTATGTATGAAGTGATTGTCTAAATAACTGTCTAAATTGTCTGTATCCGTTTTCATTTTTATCAGTTGTCAGTTTAAGCGTATTCCCATTAATATTTAATTTCAATTTCAATTTCGATTTGAACTTCATTCCCCCTCAATCCACATTTCCGCAGGCATCCCTATCTTTAAGCTTCCGTCGTTTTTCACCAAAATCTTTACGGCATATACTAAGTTGACTCTCTCTTCCTTGGTTTGGATGATTTTCGGAGTGAATTCCGCGGTGGAGGAAATCCAACCTATTGTTCCTTTATAATCCTTCATCGCGTCACCCACATCTATTTTCACGGTGACTTCTTGACCTATTTTGATGTTCGGTAAATGCGTTTGACCTATAAAAACCCGAAGGTTCATTTCGTCCAAGTTTGCAATTTTGTACAAGGGTTTCCCAAAAGAGACAATTTCACCTGCTTCGGCATATTTGGTCAGGACACTTCCGCTTATGGGGTTTGTTATTTTGCTCAGAGCTATTTGTTCATCAATTAAGTTAATCTTGGCGTCTATGGCTTTGACCTCGTTTATGATTGGAGAATTCTGACTCTCTACATTTTTTATTTGTTTTTTAAAGACGTCCATCTGGTTATTTGCTTGGTCCAGCTGTTGTTGGGTGGCCGCTTTATCATTAAACATATTTTGAACGCGTTGTTGCTCGGTTTTTGCGTTTTGCAATTGCTGATTGAGCACTTCCACCTGCGACCATATCCCGCCAGACTTGGAAGCTACGGTGGCTTTGTTGGCCAGCAATTGCTGTTTGTTAAGATATAACTGAAAGGTATCTACCAAACCCATCCCTTCTCCCTTTTCCAAAAGTTGCCCTTCCTCCACCTTGAGAAATAGTAACTTTCCGTTGGCTTCGGAGGAAACTGTGATTTCAGTGGCTTCAAAATTGCCGTAGCCGTCCGCTTTTTCTTCGTTGGAGCAGGAAAAGAGCATGCCTAACAGTAGGCTTGCTATAAGGATATGTTGTTTTTTCATTGTGGTTAATTTTACCAAAAACCCGCGTGCCGGAAGGGCAGGTGTACTAGTGCTATTTATGGTACGTGGATTCGTGGTCATTTTTAGTCTCCTTTTATTACTTTGTAATTTGCCTTTGCCAAGCTGAGTTGGGTACTGTGCAATTCCTTTGTGATTCTGGCTTCGTATAGATTGTTGAGCTCGGTGATGTATTCCGAAGAGCGGATGGCGCCATTTTGGAATTGAGAAGTTGTAGCCTCTAAAACTTGCTGCCTCAGATTGATGATCTCTGTGTCCTTTTGAAGCATTTCTTCATATTTATTTATATTGTTTTTAGCCTCATCCAGCTGTATATTGTTGTTCAGGACAAAGGTTTCCTTTTCTGTGGAAACGATTTCCTGTGAAATATCGACCGCCTGTTTCCGCTCCTTTGCTTTTCCCCAATCTAGGATGTTCCAATTTAGTTTTAGTCCTGCCATATAGAAATCCTGAAAGGAATTGTCCAACATATTCAATCCGGGATTCCCGAATCCCGCTTGGGCAAAACCAGACAATCGCGGATAATTGGTTTTAGAAATAACTTCTTTTGAAGTTTGGAGTTGGTTTTGTTGCATCTCAAAGAGTTTCAATTCCGGGCGATTGGAAACATTATCTGTGATGATAAGAATCTCCGGCTTGGCCAAAAAGGTATCGCTGTCCAGATTTTTGGATAGGAGGGAAGCCAGCTTGTCCAATGCACTTTTTCGATTGTGCTCGGTTTCCGAAAGCTGTTGTTCCAACTTCAAAATTTCGGCCTGCAGCAGTTGAGAAGTAGAAGGAAGCACCGCCCCGTATTTTACCCCACTGTCAATTTCGTTTAAACGGGCTTGGAGTTGCTCTTTTTTTGAAATTTGCTGTTTGGCTTGCTCCTGAAACAATAACACACTGAAATAATTCTGGTTTATGATTGTCCTAAGAGAATACAGATTTACAACCACCTGCTGCTGTTGGGTTTGCAGCTCAGCTTTTTTCAGGTTGGTGTTGGCTTCAATACTTCCGCCGTGATAGATAAGCTGATTCACGTCCAAACTAGCTCGATACTGGTCATTGTTGGGAGGCTCAACAGTAACGCCTGGCATTTGTATCGGAAACTGTATTACATCCGATTGATAAGTGGCCTGGGCGTTGAGATTAAGCTGGGGGAGTTTTTCCTTATTGATAATATTGACCTCGGACTTTGACCTTTCTTCCAACAAATCGGTCTGCCGGGCAAGGGGATAATTTCTTTCCGCCAAACCATAGCACTCCTCAAGCGTTAAAACCTGCTGGGCAGAGAGCAGAAGTGGCACGAATGTGAAAAACATGAATAGGAGTGCTTTCATTTTTTAATTGAATTGATGATGAATTCCGATACTGCTATTTTTCTTACCTCCATCAATTGCTTAAATTCTTTGTCGTTAATCTTCAGAAATCCTTTAAACAATGGCGTTGCCACAAAGGGAAAAATATTCAGTGAGATGATGTTGATAAAAAGCTGCTTGCCATCGGTAGGTCTTAAAATGCCCTGTTCCACTTCCAAAGCCACTTGTTTATTGAACTTTTCTAAACTGGGGAAAGCGTCGTTTTGTTGAATTTTTTCAAAGAACTTCGGATTCCGGTTCATTTCCTGAATGATAAAATTGGGGAGATAAGGATGTTTGGCAATAAAGGAAATATAGTTGTTGGTGAAAGTTTTTATCTTTTCCTCAATGGAGGAATCGTCATTTAAAATTGTATTCAACTGGGGAGCAATTAGCGCAAAAGCATTTTTGAAAACTGACTCAAAAAGTAACTGCTTGCTTCGGTAATAATAGTGAAGCATAGCTTTATTGATCCCTGCCTGATCTGCTATTTCTTGCATACGCGCCCCATCCATTCCTTTTTTCTGAAATACTTCCTTTGCGGCTTCCAAGATTTGGCCTTCAGTATCTGAAACTGTTTTTGTCTTTGACATAATCTAACTCTATGGTTTAACCAAATGGTTGACAAATGTAATGATTTTTATTTAAGCGAAGGAGATTTTAAGATAACTTTTCATTTTCAAATTGGAATTAAGTGTTTTATGGAAGTGAGCTTGTTCTTGTTAAATGGCTGATATGGAGTTATCTGAGGTTTTTATTTGAGATGGGTTCTGGTTTTTAACTTGGAAAGTTATTCGTTTCCAGACTAAAATTGATTGAAGGAAAATGCGCATCAAAGAATACAATGTTTTCTTAAAGAGCCCATTTAAAAGTAGCTTGCTTTGTAAATTAGTCCCCTGAAACGAAAATTTAAACGCTATGAAAAGTTTAAAAATAATGCTAGCTGTAGGTCTTTTAGCTCTCTTGACCTCTTGTGAGGCCACTAAGCAAAGTGCTGCCAGCAAAGAACCGGGCACAAGGGGAAGAGTGAACACCGAAGCATCCAGTGCCGCTAATCAATCTACAGTATCGCGCCAAGCAACTGCGAGAGCAACGGCAGCATCAGGTATAACTACCAATTCAGGGGCTTTAAATGAAGCGAAAATGAATGAAATGTATACCGCCGTTAATATGAGCCAGGATCAAATTAGCCGTTTTCAAAATGACTGGAAAACTTCCGTGAATGCTTGGAAAAGGAATAATCGCAATCAAGAAATGAACAATTACGAACGAGTAGAACAACAGGATAAAATTCTTAGTGATATTTTGGATGCGTCCCAGTTTAAGGCATATCAGCAATGGGCTAGGGAAAATGCCGCTAGAAATTGATTGACTTATAAAGGTTTATGTAAAAGTAAAAAGAGCTAAGAGTAATACTGGGCTCTTTTTTATTTCAGCGATTAGTGATATGCACTCCTTTATAAAAACTTAAAAAACTCCACCACCTCTTCCTTGAAAACATCTATGGGAATTTCGTGTCCTAGATTTTGCCTTATATGGATCCGATAATTGGTATAGACTTGAAGATTTTTACTCAAAAACTCTAATGTACCCCTCGGGTCGATACGGTCACTCCGGATTCCAAGAACTAATTGTTTAAAGCCGAGAGGGGGAGCTTTGTAAATTGGAATTTTTTGCCGCACTGATCTCTTAGTCAAGGATGGATTAAACAGTAAGGCAGGTTTTTGGTACGCATCGGCCACATAATATCCAACAAAGCCGCCCATATTACTGCCGATTACTACATCGATCTTTTGATTTTTAAACTGCTCGACCAACATTTCTATGCTGTTGAACTCTACGCGGTAATCAATAGCCGGAGAAAACACTTTGCCATATTTTTCAAGAATGGCTCTTTTTTCAGATCCCAAGCTGCTATCGAGACGGTGGAAATATAAGATATTCATTATAGAACGTATTGATTATGGTCATCATCAGCCAATTATCCCTCAGGGTTTTCTGGATAATGAGACATTCTAAGATAAGTTAATCTTTTTAAATTTCAAAAAGTTGAATTGCTTTTAATGGGAAGTTGGTAGGATGTTTTCAATCTGCGCTTGGATTCAAAAATTTATCAATTTCCAATCTTCCGCAATTCATTTTCATTGACTAGCTTGTACTGGCAAAATTTTAAGTGATTTAAACGCATGTCGGAGTCGAAGGAAAACATTAAAATATTCACGCTTTTAGAGGTTACCAAGAGCATTGAAAGAACGCTTGCCAATCGTTATAAATCTAGCTATTGGATTAAAGCAGAGATGAATAAACTCAATTATTATCCCCATTCGGGCCATTGCTATCCTTCTTTAGTTGAAAAAAGAGATGGCAAAGTAATAGCTGAAATAAGAGGGGTTTTGTGGAAGACAGACTATCTGCGAATCAATAAACGCTTTCAAGAAATATTAAAGGAACCCCTAAAGGATGGTATCAAAATCCTATTCTTGGCGCGAATATCATATAACCCTACCCACGGACTATCGTTAATAATAAGTGATATCGATCCTAGTTTTACGCTGGGCGATTTGGAAAAGGAGAAACAAGAAACCATCAAAAGATTACATAAAGAAGGTGTTTTTCATAAAAATCAACAATTGAATTTTCCCCTATTGCCGCAGCGCATCGCGATTATTTCTGTTGAAACCAGTAAGGGTTATGCCGATTTTTTAAAAATAATCCAAAATAACTCTTGGAACTATAAGTTCTTTCTCCATCTATTTCCGGCCCTGCTTCAAGGCGATAAAGCAGCCGAAAGGATTTCCCATCAGCTGGAAAGAATTAAGAAGGTGAAACACCATTTTGATGTTGTGGCAATAATCCGTGGCGGCGGTGGCGAAGTGGGACTTTCCTGTTATAACAACTACGAACTCGCAACACAAATAGCCGATTTCCCTATTCCTGTTGTAACCGGAATTGGGCATGCTACCAATGAAACCGTTTCGGAAATGGTGGCTTTTTCCAATGCCATCACCCCATCAAAACTGGCGCAATTCCTTCTTCAGAAATTCCACGACTTTTCAGTTCCCGTTCAAGAGGCCGAGCGCAAATTGAAAGATAAATCGCAACGGATTTTAAAAGATGAAAAAACGCGATTTCATTCGGAAATAAAGCTTTTTCGATCTTTGACGGAAAACGTTCTGAACACCAATCGCAGTAAAATTGCCAACACTGCAGCATCTTTGGTTCAACAAGTTCGTTTCCGTTTCAAAAATGAAGATGGGGTTTTGAGGGATTATGTGTTCAATATTGGAAGGAACAGCAATTTTTCCATAGATCAGTCAAAACTCAATATTATTCAAATAAAGGATAAACTGTTTTCAAAAACTGAAAACCAATTACAGCAAAGTGAACTCATCCTTGATAATATTGAAAAAAACATTCACAATATGGATCCAAAGAATGTTTTGAAACGCGGCTACAGCATCACCCGATTCAATGGGAAGGCCATAAAAGAAATATCTGAAATAAAACCAGGAGATTTGCTACAGACCATTATTTTTGATGGAGTAGTAGAAAGTACTGTCACTAAAACCAAATAATAAAAATGAGCGAAACCATTAAATACACCGAAGCTTTTGAGGAATTGCAAAATATTGTCTTGGAAATTGAGCAAGGTGAAATATCTGTCGACGTGCTTTCGGAAAAGGTAAAGCGCGCCGCGGCCTTGATCAAGATTTGCAAAAGGAAACTCACAACCACTGAGGAAGACGTAAACCAGATTTTAAAAGAATTGGATGCTCCCAATGAGGGATCATAAGTTTCATTTACCCACATTATTGGCTAAAAAACGAAACGATTTAAATCTCTTTTACAGCTCTACTGCCTATTCAAGGATTTGTTTAGATGGTTCTATTTAACACTCGAATCAACGAAACAGCAGCGAAGCCGATTTAAAACTGATGATCATAGTCTCAAATTCTTTGATGTAATCCTGCCCTAAATTACCGTACTGCACATCAGTAGCGCTAATTCGCTCGGGAAACAATTGTACGTCCTTCATTGAAACTTTGGAATCTCCCACAGTGAGATCCACAGAATCCAATAAATAACCCCCAATTGTGTATTGACCTCCGGCTACACTTAAATTAGTCTTGGCGTAATTGGCTTCGATTTCAGATTTATACCTCTCTAAAAATTTTGAATAAAGGGTGGTTGTCTGCGCTCCAGTATCAAATTGGAAGGGTAGTGCATCACCTTTATATTCCACTTTGACAAGGGGAATGAGGCCGTCAAAGGCCAAATTGTACAAATTATAATCAACAGCTTCCTGGGGAATAAATAAGCTGTCTTTCGCAATTCTAATTTCCTCAAACGCCCGTGTAACTGGAAAACCGAGGATTCCTTTCATTTCATAATCGATGGGAGGGAAAGTGAGATCGGCATCGTCGAAAATTAGAAACACTACATTGCGCAGTATAATAGGACCAATCTCTAATCGCTCCGCCAAGGCTAAATTGGTATTTACTTTTCTGCCCGCCGCGTTATCCGTCATAAACTTTGATTGAATAATCTTTAATCCCATTTCTTCCGCCACCGATTTTTGAATCACCGAAAAATTGGCGCCCGTATTGAAAACGAAATTTATTTTTTTCTCGCCAAAAGTCACCTCAAGATTAGAAAGTCCAGCTTTGTCCTTTATTATAGGCAACTCGGCATCTGCGGAGATTTCAATTTCTTGCTTTGGAGTGTTTTCAAGTGACTTCAGGAGATAGAAAGAGTTTCTTAAATCCTCGAGCTTATCAAATTCAAACTGCGGTGCGTATAGTTTTTGAAGTGTATCACTTGTTATTATGGCATTTTTATACTCAAATAAATTAATCTGGTTTACCAGTTTGGTCTCTAGGAGTTTTATGGACAAACTGTCTTTATATGTTATTTTATGGATTTTGAAAAATTCTTCTATCGCCTTGTTGGAAGCTTCCGGTTGGTTATAGGCTCCCGCGAGAAGCGCTTCAAAATAAAGAGAATCGGTTTTTGAGACTGTGTTTTTATGCTTGTTAAAGTTTTCCTGCAAGTTGAAAAAATCCGCTTGTATAGCCCACTGATGAAGTTGGGCAATTTGTTTGGAAGATTCTTCATCGGTTCCGGATTGCTTACAGGCTACTGCAATAATGAGGAATGTCAAAAAAAATAACTTTTTCATAAAGAAGACTTGGTTTTTAATTCAATTTTATTTTACCCTGCGAAATTAAAAATAGCAATGGGATATTTTGATATTCGCGTTTAAAAATTATTCGCTGTGAAAGTCCATCTATCCTATTTATCATCATCCGCTAAGATTTTGATGCAAAACTAACGAGAGTATAGGACGAAGGACTTTAAATTAGATGTCCATAAAACTCGACAATCTAAATTGATCACTGGAATCTATTTTCTCCAATTCTTTCCAAGAGATCGGCATGGCAATACCGGCAACTTCATTAGGTCGAAGCGAATAGGGGCAGACGGAAGTTTGACCATAGGCGTTACGGAGATAGTCTACAAATATTTTGTCATTTCGCTTGTTTTTACGAACAGCGGTAGTCAATAATTCTGGGTGTTGTTTTTCCAGTTCCTGGGCCATAAGCTTAACTTCCTCCCGAACTTGGTCAAAATCCTTTGTGCGGCGGACACGGTACCAAACGTGAAGGCCATTTTGCCCTGTGGTCATCAGGTTTGGTTCTATAATTTTTTTGCGCAAATAAGTGCCAATAATACTGGCAGCTTCCTGAACCTTCTTAAAATCGTTTTTGGAAGGATCCAAGTCAAAAACAATCTTGTCGGGTTTGTTGAGTTTGTCCTTTTTAGATAGCCAAATATGAAAGCTTAAAGTACCTTGATTAGCGAGGTATATCAAACTCTTCTTATCGTTGCAAAGTACTTGTGTATTACTGCCGTCCTCGGTTTTTATTTGTATCCGTTTTATAAAAGTAGGGAAATGATCTCCCGCATTTTTCTGATAAAAGCCGTCATCTTTTATGCCACTGGGGAATCTGTGCAGTGTGAGCGGCCGGTCTTTTAAATAAGGCAACATCTTTTCCGCTACTTTCTCGTAATACTGCACCATTTGAAGTTTTGTGATTCCCTCTTTGGGAAACAATATTTTATCGGGATTCGAAATTTCTACTCTTGCTATTTCCATCGTTTCTCATTTTTAGTACTTCGGTGGGTAGTTGTTCCTCCTCTTCATAACCTTCTCGGTGAATTTTACACAAGTTACAAAGAGCTGAAGACTCAATCTTATAATGAATCGATAAAATTATAATACCGAGTTTCTTTAAATTAAATAATTGAGTATGGAATTTCGCCCACATATTCACTTTTGTCAAATTCATTATTTGTAAAAAGCTGGTAGCATTTTTTCATTCTACGGGCTATTTACAATTATTGGTAGTCTATTGAATTGTTTTAATCTGGCAGCTTCCTTTTCGATTATAATCCAGCATTAACCTTCCAATAATTCGGTGGCTATGATATTGATCATTTGATATATTTTATATCGGCAGTAGCTTTACATTTTATGAATCGATAGGAAAATTGAGAAGCAGTTCAAGTTGAATAGGTAATGGCTGTGGTAAATGTTTGAAAGTATATATTTTTATGAAGTTACTTAAGCCTAAAATACTTTTCGCTCTGACCACCATACTTCTGATATGCGCATCCCTCCTTTTTCTATTCTTGTACGAACAGAGCCCTTTCAAGAAGGTCGATGATCCTTTGGAGGTCAAGTCCATGAATGTTGTTCGAAAATTATTGATTGCCACAGAGGCCAGTCCTTTTAAGGATTCGATTAATGCGCAACTGTTGGATCATTACAAGTCTTCCCGCGTATTAGTTGAGATTATCGATGTTAGGGACTTGGGAAATGCTGATGCTGCCAATTATGACGCCATCCTCATCCTACATAGATGGGAAGCTGGTGCTCCAATCGATATTGTGCAATCGTTTATGGAGAAAAATTTAGAGTCAAATAATAAAATAGTGATGTTGACCACCTCGTGGAACGGTTTGGAAAAAATGGAGAATATCGATGCGATAACAGGAGCATCTATAATTAAGGATGTACCAAATTTTACGGCCAAAATCACTAAAAGATTGGATGGTCTGTTCAAATATAAAAAGTAGAATTCTTCACATAAAAATAGTCAGAACAGATAAAGCAAACGAATAATTCGATGGCTATGATATTGATCATTTGATATATTTTATATCGGCAGTAGCTTTACATTTTTAGAATTCAAATCTCATTCATATAATGCGAGATTGCGCAAATGAGATAAATAATGTTGCTTACTTTTGAAAAAAATATTGAAAATGAACAAAGCCATCTACATTGCCACTACAGAACCCGACAGTGGTAAGTCTATTGTCTCCCTGGGATTAATGCAGTCGCTATTGGGAAAGGCGGCCAAGGTTGGTTACTTCCGGCCTATTATTGACGACTTTAAGCCTGGCGAAATGGACAACCACATTAAAACAGTCTCCACCTTTTTCAATTTGGATATTAAGTTTGAAGATGCCTATGCTTTTAGACGAAGCGAGGTAATTCGAAAGATAAATGAAAATAAGGACGGGGAAATCATCAGTCGGATTATTGAAAAGTACAAGGCTCTTGAGGAGCGTTTTGATTTTATATTGATTGAAGGAACTGGATTTAGTGGCGAAAGCTCTCTTAGAGAATTCGATATTAATGTGTTGATCGCTAAAAACCTTGGGGTGCCAGCAATTATTCTGGCTAGCGGTATTGGCAAAACACTGGAGGAGTTTGTAGGGAATCTACAAATGGCTTTTGATTCCTTTAAAGACAAAGGCGTTGAGGTCTTGGCTGTTATCGCCAATAAAGTGGAACCCCAAAATCAAGTGATGGTGGTCACTGAATTGGAAAAATACCTACCTTCCGAAGTGATTGTTGGGGCAATTCCCTTAAATCCGCTTTTAGCAAATCCTTCCATTAAGGAAATAGTTGAAACCTTAGATGCAAAGGTTCTTTTTGGGGAATCTTTCATCAATAATCAAGCAGGAAATTATAGTGTGGGCGCAATGCAACTGCACAACTATCTCCTTCATTTAAAAGAAAATGCCTTGGTAATAACCCCAGGCGACAGAGCCGATATTATTTTGGGCGCGCTGCAGGCAAACATTTCGGACAACTACCCATCTATCTCTGGGATTGTCCTTACAGCTGGATTAGTGCCAGAAAATTCAATTATCAAACTCATCGAAGGACTTTCAGACGTTGTTCCGATTATTTCGGTACAAGGAGGAACTTTCTCCGTTACCAATAGTCTTGGAAGTATAAAATCGCAGATCTATGCCGAGAACACTGAAAAGATAACTACTTCCATCCAGGATTTTGAAAAGCACATAAAAGTTGATGCGCTGATAGAACGGCTCATCACGTTTCAATCAAGTGGAATCACGCCTAGAATGTTTCAGTATAACTTATTGAAAAAGGCAAAGTCCAGCAAAAAGCACATTGTCTTGCCCGAAGGCTTGGATGAGCGTATTCTAAGAGCTACAAAACTATTGATTGATCTGGATGCTGTTCAAATCACATTACTTGGAGACAAAAAGCAAATAGAAGAAAAACTAACCACACTTGATATTGCGCTGAATCTGAACAAGATCAACATTGTAAACCCAATTGAATCAGTACATTTCGATTCGTATGCAGAAACGCTTTATGAGCTTAGAAAGCACAGAAACGTCAATTTGGCGATGGCTAAGGATTTAATGATAGACGTGTCCTATTTTGGGACGATGATGGTTTATAAAGGCCATGCCGATGGTATGGTTTCCGGTGCAGAACATACCACCCAACACACCATTCTCCCAGCGCTTCAGTTTATTAAAACCAAACCCGAGGCTTCCATCGTTTCTTCCGTATTCTTTATGCTTTTGGAAGATCGCGTTTCTGTATATGGAGATTGTGCTATCAATCCGAATCCTACCGCAGAACAATTGGCTGAAATTGCCATTTCCTCCGCGGCCACCAGTTTGGCATTTGAGATTGAACCTAAAATCGCAATGTTGTCTTATTCTTCAGGAGCTTCGGGAGTTGGAGCAGACGTGGAAAGAGTGCGAGAGGCTACAAGAATTGTCAGGGAAAAAAGACCTGATCTAAAAGTGGAAGGTCCAATTCAATATGATGCAGCCGTTGATCTTGCCGTTGGAAAATTGAAAATGCCAGACTCTGAAGTCGCCGGACAAGCAAATGTGTTTATTTTCCCAGATTTAAATACCGGAAACAACACCTACAAGGCAGTGCAGCGAGAAACAAAAGCATTGGCCATTGGCCCGATAATTCAAGGATTAAACAAACCCGTTAACGATTTAAGCCGAGGTTGTACCATAGACGATATTTTTAATACCGTTATTGTCACCGCAATTCAGGCACAAGATTCTTAAACCGATGATTTTTATAAACAAAATAATTGATAATTGACTTAGGACGTTAAGACGTAGGACATAGGACTAATTGTATTGTAACTATTGCATTTCATTTCATTCAGTCCTACGTCTTAAGTCATTCAGTCCTACGTCCATTTATAATATTAACCATTGGCAACCCCTATAGCCAGCCCAAAGAAAAAGAAAATAAAATGAATATATTGATAATCAATTCCGGAAGCTCCTCTGTAAAGTTTCAGTTGATAGGAATGCCTTCCGAAGCCTTGATATGTAGTGGATCAGTAGAGCGCATTGGCCACAAGGATGCCATTGTAAATTATAAGACAAATTCAACTTCGCTTCAGCAAATACATAATATAAAAACACACAATCAAGGGCTCCATAAAATTGTGGAATTATTACTTGATCCGGAAATAGGAGTTCTTAAGAGTACAGATGAGATTGAGGTTGTGGGCCATCGTGTTGTTCACGGAGGAAATTCATTTTCGGCCACTGCTTTAATCACTGAGGAAGTGAAAAAGGAAATTCAAGAATATGCGCCTTTGGCACCTCTGCACAACCCTGGAAATCTTGAAGGTATTCTGGTTTCTGAGGAATTCTTTCCCTTGGCAAAACAAGTTGCGGTTTTTGATACTGCTTTTCATCAAACTATTCCGGAGAAAGCAAAAAAATATGCAATTTCCAATGAGCTGTACGAAGAACAAAATATTCAAGTGTATGGGTTTCACGGCACCAGCCACCAATATGTTTCTGATAAAGCAATTGAATATTTAGGATTAAAATCGTCCAAAATCATTTCCATCCACTTAGGCAATGGTTGCAGTATGACTGCGATTGTAGATGGTAAAAGTATAGATCACAGTTTAGGGTTTACACCGTCCAATGGATTGATTATGGGTTCAAGAAGTGGCGATATTGACCAGGGAATTATCTTCTATTTGGTGAAGAACTTGGGCTTCAGTTTGGACGAGGTCAAAGATCTGCTCACAAATAAAAGCGGAATGTTGGGGCTTACGGGATATGGCGATTTAAGGGATATTGAGGCTGAAGCCGAGAAGGGAAATGAAAATTGTATCCTCGCTTTGGCAATGAATGCCTATCGAATTCAAAAATATATTGGGGCTTATACTGCCGCAATGAACGGTTTGGACGCCATCATCTTCACTGCTGGAATCGGTGAGAATTCAAGTGTGATTCGCGAACTTGTGTGTACAGATATGGATTTCTTCGGAATTGCTTTGGATGAAGCTAAAAACGAAAAAAAATCCAAAGATCTACGGGAAATAAACATTGCCACCTCCAAAGTGAAAATCCTAGTCATTCCGACAAATGAGGAATTGGAGATTGCAAAACAAGCCTTTGAGTTGTTGAAGAATATCTAAAATCCAATTTTTTCATATTTTTATTTGCCCAATTTATAAATCGTGTAGGTATTGTCATTCTCACGCACGGCTATAAGGTTATCACTGATAAATGTGGAGGTGATTACAGGTGGGTTCTGCTGTATATGCAAGCGGTCGAACAATAAATGATAGGGCCCTCGCAGGTGTTGTATAGTTTTGTTTTTAGTGTTAATTACCAGTTCATTGTAGCTATAATTTACAATGTTCTTCCCAAGCGCATTAATTGTTCCCGTATCTTCTTTATAGTATTTTATAACCCGGGCATATCCATTTTCAAAAGGTGTAGCGACCAGATATTCTGCAGGGATCACTTTTTCGCCCTTAGTGTTGATGTAGCCGTAGAACGTTATACCATCTGTTACTTCTTGTATCAAACACATCCCACTGCTAAAAGTTGGGGTTCCGCTTGATGGTACGACTATATCCTTGCGGTAGTTGATTACTAGTATTCCATTCGAGTCTATAAATCCCCATTCACCTCCTTTTTCCACCCCTCCGAGACCTTCTTGAAGGAGAGTTACTTTATCGATTTTTGTGAGTACTTGGGCATTTGTGTGAAAGGATATACTAGCCAACAGTAGAGTTATTAATATGTATCGCTTCATAATATATAGATTTAAATTTATGGTCTATTCTGTTTTCAATATTTCATAAATATAGTTGTTGTCTTAATCTTTTGAAATGATAACCGTCAGCTTTCGTAGGAATAAATTGAATGATATTGGTCATTTCGTACCTGCTTTTTTGATTATACTTTAGTTTTTTAAATTTCGACAATCGTAGTCCATCGGCTGCCAGACGGAAAAGAGGAGTTTAAATGTTTTCGATGGACTTTAGTTTTCTATGAAAAATGAGAGCTTAAAATTGTTAATGTCAATTTGTGCGAACCATGCAGTCCGGCTTAATGTTTTAAATATATGTTTTAGTGTTTCATCGAGCATAGCCAGGAAAGAATAAAGGATCAATTTTGAAGATTATATTTAAAATAATATTCACATTTTTCACACAATGGAATATGTGAATTTAGTAGAAGACGTGGTATAATGTTAGATAATACACCAAGTTAATTTTTCAGCAATGGTTCAAAACAAGCATTCATTTTTTGAAAACCTGCTATTTAAGCCAATTGTTAAACTAATGGTATTACTTGTTAATGCGCCTTTGATGGAAATCCCCCACAATAGAATTAATGAACGCTTAACTTTTCACTATTCGCATCTTAATCATTATTCACGTGAAGGCTTGAAGGTTAAATTTGATTGATGAACAAAAATAAAACACTATGGATACATCTATTTTTTTAGCGAAGTTTTGGGGCTGGTACTTACTTATTTTCTTTTTTATTTTAAGCTATAACCCCACCCGTATCAAACAGATTATAATTGATCTAAAAGATCAAAAATTCTCAATTTTAGCAGCGTTTATTGCAATTGTTATCGGGTTGCTAAATATTCTTTTTCACAATGTATGGGAATTCAATTTCGCCATTGTTATAACCTTAATTGGTTGGATTGCTCTGGGGAAAGGTCTATTTCTGTTTGCTTTTCCTTATCAAGCAGTGAAATTGATTGAATTTGCAAACGTTAGACTCGTTCAGGTTGTTTACGTATTGCTTTTTATAGTGGGATTGTTCTTGCTAAACGCAGGGTATCAATTGGTGGATTATTAAAATTGGCAATGGCAGAAAACTTTTTTTTGTCGGCAAAGACTGATTGATGAATTAGTTTTGTGAGGAGTTTGTTTTTTGTAAATGAAACCCCTCTATTTTGGTTGGCAATCATTCTGTTTTTATTATGATAACGATATCTACCAAGGCCCCAACCCACCTTAATAAGTGAACATGAAAAAAAGCCCTTCGAAACTTTGCTTAAAAGCGCAAAGCTAGGGAGGGCGAAGGTGGAGCTGGAGGATTACAAAAAAATATGATCCCTGTTGGACTTCGTCCTGTAAACGTGCTTGCCAACCATCGGGATGTGAAAAGCATCCCTGAGTCTTAAACCAAAAAATCTGCTCAAACGAAAAAGTTTGGCAGATTTTTATGGTTTAATCCACGTGTGCAAGCACGCTTAATAGTGGAGCCGGAGGGATTCGAACCCTCGTCCAAACGTGCAATTATAAGGCTTTCTACATGCTTAGTTTTCATTTAGGTTTTCGAGAGATTGCCGGTCGAAAACTACCAACGCACTCCTTATCTTTACTTGAGCTTCACCCTGCCATCAAAGCACTAACAGAGCTAGGTTTACTTTTACGAAGCCACTATATCAACCGCCGCAAACCAAGGCCGTTGAGTGACTTCCTGCTTACCCACCTTGTGGGTCGAGGCACATCCTACTGTAATTCGGATTATGCAGCTAGGGCGTAGTTATTCTCGCCGTTTAAAAAGTGTGAAATATGATATTTACGAGCTATATCCCAGCGCTCGGCATGCTTACAATACAATTAGACCCGCTGTCAAAACCAGTCGGCCCCATTTTCCCGCGAAAGCGGCAATCTCGTGGTTAACTCGAACCACGGATGTATTTCTTTCAAAGATCTACGTTTGTTGTCTGCGTAATTACAAAGATGCTAATCTCTTTCCTTGCCAATCAACAACGGGCGGCAAAGATACAAGAAATTCGTTATCTTTGCATCCTTCGATATTATAATACAAAAAACATACCAATGTCCAAAACTTTTGCTCTTATCAAAGAACGCAAGAACCCGCCAGATCGTCGGGTAGTTCTATCGCCAGAAAAATGCCAAGAAGTCATAAAACAATTTCCTGAAGCCAGAATCCTTGTGGAGGCTTCCGATATCCGTATTTTTTCTGACGATGCTTATAGACTGGCGGGAGTTGAGGTGGTGGACGATGTTTCTTCGGCCGATGTTATGCTAGGCGTAAAGGAAGTGCCGGTGGATGCGTTAATCCCAAATAAGAAATACTTTTTCTTTAGCCATACCATTAAAAAGCAATCCTACAATCGAAAGTTATTACAGGCAATTCTTCAAAAGGACATCGAATTGTATGACCATGAAACGGTGGTTAATGAAAACAATCGCCGATTGATCGGTTTCGGATATTATGCCGGCCTAGTGGGAGCCTATAATGGTTTCCGTGCCCTTGGCCTCCGCGATAAATTATTTGAATTGCCTAAAGTTGAAAATCTATCAGATCTCGAAGCTGTAAAAGCTGAACTAGATAAGATCTCTATTCCAAAGATTAAAATTATCCTGTCGGGTAATGGAAAGGTGACCAAAGGAGCGAAAGAAATTTTAGATCATCTAAAAATTCGTCAAGTTTCTAATACTGAATACCTTTCTAATGATTTTGACGAGGCTGTTTACTGTTTGATTGGAATTGCTGACTACAACAAACGCAAAGACGGGACTGCTTTCGACAAACAGGATTTTTATGCCGATCCCTCTACTTATGAAAGCGATTTTATGAAATTTGCCAAAGTGAGCGAAATGTTTATCACAGGGCATTTTTATGGCAACGACGCCCCTTATTTATTTACTCAGGAAGATGCCAAACATCCTGATTTCCGCATAAACCTTGTGGCCGACGTTACTTGCGACGTGGACGGACCCGTGGCCTGTACTTTACGACCATCCACTATTGCCGATCCCTTTTATGGCTATGATCCCATAATGGAAAAGGAAACCCATTATGATGCACCCGGCGCCATAACGGTAATGGCGGTCGACAACCTGCCATGTGAGTTGCCCAATGACGCCAGTAAAGGTTTTGGAGATATGTTTTATGACCATGTGCTGCCCGCATTTTTTAATGGGGACAAAGATGGAATCCTGCAACGTGCCCAAATAACTACTTCGGATGGAGAATTGACTCCGAGGTTTGCATATTTGAAAAACTATGTGGAAGTTGTAGCGGTTTAAAACAACTTCATATCCAAAAGTTATAAGTCTTAGATAACGGAAACCTATTATATCTTTTTTAGTTCTATTGGTTCTTCGGATTGAATTTTAACTAGGGTTTCAAAGAACTCTCTAAGAGTTTTGTAGGCATCCGGTGAATAAGCGGTGGTGTTTAATTTCATGTTGAGCCTGATATTGACTTTGCTTCCTGCTACTTCATAAACTACTGAAAGCTCCCCGTCGTTTTCCGGTAGTTTAAGAATCCTGTTGGCAGGAACTTTTACGATTTCGTACTGATCTTTCACATCTATAGAAACCAAATAGTTATTGGTTACAGGAAACCCAAAATCTATGGGATATTCGCGTTTTTCCTTCTTGAATGGATTTTCCCCAATATAATTCTGCATTTGGAAAGGATATAGAAAGAAAATAGAAGCTATAGTCTGATCGTGAAGAGTGACGTTGTAACTTTCCTTATAAGGCTGTTCAAAATCCATATCATTTTCAATTTGAAGTTCAGAAATGTTCAAGAATTCATTTTCACTCTGCTTCCGCTTTACAATTTCTTCTTTTTTCCATTTGTTGTTCGCATTTCGTTTTGGAAGGGCGATTTGGCCTGTGGAAACCTCGTTTATTTTACCTGAAAAATATCCGTTTTCATCCGCTTCCAACTGTAAGGTGGCATAGTGCATATTTCTATCTGAGCCGACAATGGGTTCCCAGTAACTTCCTTTCTTAAAATCCAACACCCTGCCCTCAACATTAAGTGCTCTCATTGGCAGAGCTCCGAATTGGGCGTATTTTTCGGTGGCATCCAATACGTATTTTTTGTTGTCGATGGTCAAAAACACCAAAGCGTAATTAAAATCGGTGATAACAGGATATTGTTTTGTAGGGAGGGCTCGGTTTCGGGTGGCGATCAGCATTATTTTGGCATCCAATCCGGCCGCTTCCAAAGCATTAATCAGTCCTAAATTTATCTCGGAACTGCTTCCTGCGCCTTTGTCGAAAGCTTCTTTTACACGGGCTTCACTGTATACAGTTATTTGGTTGTTCCAATTTATGCTCTTTTGAACGAAGTAGTAAACGGCTTTAGCGCGCTCTAGGTCATTAGGTATGGTAAGTACTGAAGGGGGGAGCATTTCCTTAAAAAAGTTGGTGTATTTCAATTGCCTACCTAAATCCCTGTCACTCCTGAATTCCCTGTCCATCTCTCCCCAAGTTTTGGCGTAGGCCGTTCGGCTTTCGTTCAAATCAAAGGTTTCAACCAATTCAAATTTCAAGGCCGGAATATAGTTGGAACCCGAAAGCATATGCTCTTCTTCCTTAAATGCTGGCAAGTTCTTCATCGCATAGGTGGCAGATTCACAATCGCCTGGGACTTTGAAACCGGGAAGATGGAAACAGGATTTTATTATTTCGGCATGGTTTATATCCAGTTGGCGACTGCCGTAAAGCGTTCGGTTATAACGGAAATTTCCAGGGATTTCCGTGTGGAGTTCCGAATAGAGCGTGGGTAATTCATTCATAAATGCCCAACCGCCGATATTAGAAAAATAAGGAGTTTCTATTCGATAGGTATATTCTAAAATACTGCCGTCCTGCACATCGGAAAAGGTGAATTTCTTCTTAGCCCAATTCGGGCCTTCATCGGTATCAAAGATGGCATTCTTGGCTACATATCTCTTTACTTGCCCGTTGTGCGTAATGGCTTGGAGATTGGTAATGTTTTCCCGAACGTGGTTTTTGTGGTAATAGTCAATTTCAACCGAGGCGTGCTTAAAGTTTTTTGCGTCAAGCACCTTTATTTTTCTATGGACCTCTTTGATAAGCCTGATATAACCATCGACTTCTTTCACGGTGTAATTTCCTCTTTCATAAAGTACAACGCCAGTGGCCTCAAGATCTGTAGGATAATTATTGAGGTTTAATTCTCCTTGGGTTGATTCCCCAAAAGTAG
>Ga0209075_1001531_pt1 | contig 21657 bp, 15 predicted proteins | sample Stecom2011_FD_187523 | JGI IMG/M metagenome (GOLD analysis project Ga0209075, IMG submission 187523) | Agricultural soil microbial communities from Utah to study Nitrogen management - Steer compost 2011 (SPAdes) (version 2) | ecosystem: Environmental > Terrestrial > Soil > Agricultural land...
GAAACTTTTTTACAAACCTTATTTCAGGGCTAATTGCTTATTCTTTTTTTCCTAAAAAACCTTCAATACAATATAATGAGCTAAAAACAAATCAGTTAGCAATATTCTGATTAATCGAACTCAGGTTATTAATTGAAAAAACACTACACTTACAATTACTGTAATTATTCTTTTATCTAATAAAACCTTTATCATTATATCTCGTTTTTTGAAACCTACTATTAATTATATACTGGATATGCACTGTTCAATTTAAATGAAAGATTCACCTTTAGTTGCTCTTTGTTGGTCTGAACCAACCACTCTTTTTTACTTTCTCCAGTTTTATGATCAAAGACAAGAGGATTGTTATTGGTACCAAACAATAAATAAGTGCCATCCCTAAACTGACTTCTTTGTCTCTTTGAAACTGAAACAATCAAATCTTGGTCTTTGGAATGCATGCTTTTGCTTGGCTTTAATCCAAATAAACTTAGTTGTGCTAAACCAAAGATACGATGGTTGTATTTGTTTTTACTACCATCCCAAAGCTTTTCTCTTTTGTAAACATATTGCTTATAATCCACTAAATTGATGCCGTATTTAATAGCCAAATAGGTGCGGATTTCTTCTACAGAAGCAGAGCGATGCGGAGTCTCAGTTAAAATAACCTCATAAACAGAAGAACTTGTTGGTTGTGGATTCAACCACAATCGAGCGGACTCTAAAGACCCAAATCGAACATCTAACAATTCTCCAAAGGACTCATTGTACCCACGTAAATTAATTGTATCGGGAGTTTTTAAACTTTCACTATCCAAAAATAAAGCCTGACGTTGACCAATGACACTGACAAGATTGTCACTCCCGTTCGTTTGATAAACTATGTATAAATGTCCAGGTCTATCAAGACTATTGGCTGATGAACCTATACCACTCCTCATGACCAATTGGTTTCTAAAGTTTAATTGATCCCCAACTACGGAAGATGAAATAGGGTTCTGAAGCCACAGCGAAGGGGGTAAAAAAATCCGTGTCTTGTGCAAAAACAGAACCTCTGAATAAAAATAAAAAAAGACAGGTGAAAATGAATAGTTTTTTATACATTGAACACTTATTTTAGATTATTACACAGCAAACATAGCAATAAAAACAAACTAAACAAATATATTTGATGTTTTTTGACAAATTAATAAATTTAGGATAGAAAAGTAGATGCCTGTTTTTAATAATAACCTGAATTCGATTCTTCTAATGGACTCATGTTGCTGATTATCAAAACTATAAGTAGCAAAAAGTGATGTTTTTATAAACTTTCCAATAAACAGCAACCTACTCCGCCTTTTTTACTCGAAATAGCTCGTGTTTTACTCATTTATTGAAATAGGATTCTCAATTTTATAATTGAAATCGGGTTAAAAAGAGACTGTAATTACATTTTTTTTTCATATAAATTTATCTAAAAAAAAACACCTGCAAGGAGCAATACCTTGCAGGTGTTTGTAGTATTTAAAAAAGAATTACTTTAATTTCGTTACTCCCATATTCCAAAGAGTGAACGCTTGTATATCAGCATTTTCATTAATGGTTTGCTGAACTGATTTTCCGGCTCCGTGACCTGCGTTGACATCAATACGGATCAACATTGGATTATTACCTTCATTTTTGGCTTGTAATTCTGCTGCAAATTTAAAACTGTGTGCAGGAACTACACGGTCGTCGTGATCACCAGTGGTAATCATTGTTGCCGGATAAGAAACTCCTTCTTTTACATTGTGTACTGGAGAATAGCCTTTTAAGTATTCAAACATTTCTTTTGAATCTTCTGCGGTTCCATAATCGTAAGCCCAACCTGCTCCGGCTGTAAATGTATGGTAACGCAACATATCCAATACGCCAACTGCTGGTAATGCAACTTTTACTAAATCAGGACGTTGTGTCATGGTGGCACCTACCAATAATCCACCATTTGAACCGCCTCGGATGGCTAGTTTTTCGGTAGAAGTATAGTTGTTGTCAATTAAATACTGAGCTGCTGCAATGAAATCGTCAAATACGTTTTGTTTTTGTAATTGTGTTCCAGCAATGTGCCATTTTTTACCATATTCACCACCTCCGCGTAAGTTTGGAACTGCATAAATACCACCATTTTCCAACCAAACCGCATTGGCGATACTGAAAGTTGGTGTCAATGATATATTAAATCCACCGTAGGCGTACAGCATTGTTGGGTTGGTTCCGTCTAATTTTGTTCCTTTTTTATAGGTAATCATCATCGGAACTCTTGTGCCGTCTTTTGAATTATAAAAAATCTGTTTGGATTCGTAATCTTCTGGATTGAATTTTACTTTTGGTTGTTGGTGAATTTCTGAACTTCCTGAAGCAATGTCCATTTTATAAATAGAGCCAGGTGTTACATAATTTGTGAAAGAAAAATAAAGTTCTTTTGCATCACTTTTATCTCCAAAACCTGAAGCTGTACCTAAGCCTGGTAATTCGATTTCTCGAACTTTTGAGCCGTCGTATTCGTATTGTTCTACTACCGAAACAGCATCTTTCATGTAATGTGCAAAGAAATATCCTCCCGCTTTTGATAAACTTAAAACGTTTTCTGTCTCAGCGATTACATCTTGCCATAAAGCAATATTGCTTATATTTTCAGTTGCTGCAACCATCAATTTTTTATTAGGCGCATTAAAGTTGGTAACGATGTAAAGTTTATCGTCTTTGGAATCAATGACAGCGTAATCGTTGTCAAAACCTGTCACCACAGTTTGAATGGGACTGTTTGGTTTATTTAAGTCTTGAAGGTACAACTCATTTCCAGATGTTGCATTGGCTGCGGTGATGACCAAATAATTTTGGTCGTCGGTGACATAACCACCTACATATCTACGCTTGGTTTTATCGCCAAAAATAACCTGATCATCTGATTGCGGTGTATTCAATTTGTGATAATATAATTTGTGTTCATCGGTTTTTGCAGACAATTCGGAGCCATCTGGTTTATCGTAGCTTGAGTAGTAGAACCCTTCATTCTTATACCATGAAAGTCCTGAAAACTTCACGTCAATCAAAGTGTCTCCAATCACGGTTTTGTTTTCGGCATTCAATACGATTACTTTTCTCCAATCACTTCCACCTTCGGAAATGGCATAAGCAACTAAGCTGCCGTCTTCTGTAAAGGAAATGCTAGCCAAAGAGGTGGTACCGTCTGCTGAAAAAGTGTTTGGGTCTAAGAAAACTTCCTCTTTTTCATCAGCACCTTTACGATATAAAACCGATTGATTTTGTAAACCATCGTTTTTAAAATAATAAGTATAAGAACCTTCTACAAAAGGAGCTCCAATTTTCTCGTAATTCCATTTTTCTGTTAACTGTTTATTTAATTGTTCACGGTAAGGAATTTTATCTAAATAAGCAAAAGTAACTTCGTTTTGGGCAGTCACCCAAGCTGCGGTTTCCTCGGAACGATCGTCTTCTAACCAACGGTAATCATCGATGATTTTATCACCGAAATAAATGTCAACCACTGTGTCTTTGCGTGTTTCTGGATAGGTGAGAGGCGCTGTATTAGCGACCTTTTCGGTATTGTTGCACGACACCATTAGTGCGGCAATAAAAATTGAACTAACAAATTTCTTCATTTCTATTTGAGTTATCATGATACTAAACTTGCAAAATAAGAAAACTTGCCGATATCGACAAGTTTTTTAAGAATTATTTGTACTGAATCGTAATTGTGTGGTTGCTACCATCACTTGTTTGCGCGGTACCACTTGTTGGATAACCTCCTGAGTTGTATTGATATGTTACCTGCATTTCTGTATTCCAGTTAGGATATTCAAAAACCTCATATTTCATTTTCACAGGGTTATTGACAAAGCTTTCTGCCATACTATACACAACTCCAGCTAGAACCCATTGAGGAAGATTTAAGTTTTTAGAAATTCCGTTTTTATCGTCATATTCATAAGTGGCTTTTGAAAAGTCACTTAACTCTTGAATAATATTTCCTTTAGCATCGTATGAATAAGTGTAGTCTTCATCAGAAAGCAAATAACCTTTTTCATCAATATTCAATACGTACGACTCTGTATAGTTCCCTTCTCTAGAGGCAACTGTAACTTTATTTCCAGTTATTGAAAACGTGTATTCTGTAATTGTAGTTTCCGAATTATAGGTACTCGAGTAATTTTCGATGATTTTTGTCAATTGATCTCCGCTGTATTCAAAGGTGTACTCGGTTTTAGATGAATAACCTCCACTATCATCTACTTCTTTATCATCTTCTACAAGCTTTACCAAGCGATTTTGAGCGTCATATTCAAAACTTGAAATGAATTCATCGTAACTTCCGTCTTCATACACCGTTTTTGCAATTGTTTTTGAAGGGAGTACTTTTGTGTCATTTTGTGATGTGTCATCATCATTTTTATCACATGAAGTGAATGTAAGGCTGCCCAAAATGAACGCCGATAGAAAAATCTTTTTCATAATTTAATAATGTAAAATTAAAATGCCGCAAATGTAGGCTAATTTTATTCAACTTTTTGTTAAATGAAAAAAAATTAATCTTCTGCTTCTGGGTAGAAAATATTGATGGTTTTATAATGTTCAGATAGATTTCCGCGTATATCAGAAGCGGTTATTTTTATTAAGTATTCTCCTTCCTGATAGTCCTCTATTGTGGATCTCTTAGGCAATAAAATGCTTCTAAACTCCTCTAGTTGAGTGTAGTAAGATCTAAGTTCAATGGTGTTTCTATACATGAAACTTTTTTCTGTGTAGTCTTTTGCGAAAACTTCATAGCGGTAGGCGTCCATTCCTACTTGGTCTTTAAACAAGAAATGCATGACCAATTCTTCTCCAAAATAGAATACTTGATCATCTTCAATATTTAAAATTTGAACTTCAGGTCCTTCGGTGTCAATTTTTTCGTTTTCACAGCTTGTCATAGTGCAGGCTGCTACAAACAAAACGATAAATGTTTTGAATATTTTCATAGCTTAATAATTTAATAATGAACTCAGGTTTAAACAGAACAAAAATAACTATTTTTCGCTTCAATCAAAAAAGTTAAGACAAGTTCAATGCAAAGATACAATAAAAACAACTTCATTATCAATGAAAATTCCCTCTGTTGAATGATAAAGCAGAGGGAATTTTGGATTAAAGAAATATTGAATGTGGTTTTGACTACTCAAAAGCGACCACACTTTCTTCTTGTTCAATGATTTTATCTATATATCTTTTAAACTCTGTATAATCATTTACTGCAACATCGTCAAAAGGGATGTGAACTTCTCTGATTACTTTTAATGACTGATCATTAAGTAGTTCATAACGAATTTCATATTGATGATTTTTGTATGAGAACTTTTGGTTATCAGGCACTTCTGTAAACTTACTTTCTTTATCTATATTCAGTATTGTTTCTGAATAATAATGGTTTGCATCTTCGTAAAATGGGTAAAAAATAGGGAATCTTCTTTGTTCCAACGCTACGACTCCTCTAGTATAAGGTTGTACAATCGAAGGGACGTTTGTGAAACGCATTTTTCCGATTCTTTGCAGACGATCGTTGATGTCAAAATCAACCGAAAAAGAGATAGAAGAATCGTATTTATTGTTTTCATTGAGCTTTATGTCATTGATTTTTACAGTTTTGTTTAGTCTGTAATTAAACATTTTTTCAAGTTCAGCCGAACGGATGTCTTCCGAGGTGGAAGGCGAGAATAAATTATTATAATAAGATTTTACGTTTCCTTCCAGTACAATAGTGTTTTGGGTTTTTTTGAGTTCCTGTGTTAAATCTATAGTCGTATACTGTTTCACTTTACTCATTTTAGTGTTTTTAAAAGGCAATGCAATCAATTGACTGTTTGCATTTTTTTGCCTGTCAAACGAAACAACTAGAGCATTGGCTTTGTATAAACTTGTTGGCATGGTATTGAACGGTGCGTAATTGTCGGTGAGTTCCAAATAGTGTTCTTTTCCGTCCAATTCTACTTTTGCAATACAGTGATTAAATCCAATATTTGGCAATGGATTGGTTTTTCTTCCGTTGTCATTAGTCAACACCAAAACCAGTTCGGAATTTAATCCAGCATGATTCGCTAATGTTACAAAAAGAGCTGATAAATCTTTGCAATCGCCCAATTTTGTAGTAATTGTTTTGGAGGGTTTCTGTGGGACGTAGCCACTTTGCCTAAAATCTAAAAAACTATAGGTAATATTGTCTTGGATGTAAGCATATATTTTTTTTGCTTTTTCTGCATCCGATAGTTGATCAACCCCGTTAGGAAAAATTTGTTTAAAAGTGTCGGTAGTAACTTTATCCATTTCCAGGTTTTTTTGAACCAAATCTGCGTACCAGTTCGCTATATCTGCCCAAGAATTGATGGAACTGATGTGCAAGGCTTCAACCGTATCGGATAGGCTAGGTGCATAATCTTCATAAATGGCAACTGCTTCTACTTTTTCAGCTTTCCATTCGGTATATTTTTTATCGCCAATTGTTTTTGTACTTTCATTAATGGCTCCGTTGACAATTTGTGATTTGAATTTTTTGTCTTTAGGATAAATAATTCCGTATCTCGATAATTCGACTGGGTAATAGGTTCGGAATGGATAACTGAGGGTAATGTCTTTAAAAAAGCGCCCCACAGAGTTTTCAAATGCTTGGTATTTTACCAAAACAACATCGCCTGGTTTTAAGTTAGTAAACACCAAATTACCGTAGCTTCTTTCGGCAGGGACAATGGAGCCATCGGGTTTGATGATTTCTGATTTTAAGATGTTAAGGCCGCGTCCACTAAGTTCGTATTCCTTTAAATGTTCAACTCCAGTATCGGAGGTGATTTCATAAATATAGGTAAAGTCGTATTTCTGTCCACCCTCAGGGAAAACATTAACGATACACTCGTCCAATAGTATAATCACACCATAATCGGTTTTCATAGACGAGTTTCTGTTTTTGGATATGTAATCGTATAAATCTGAAGTGACTACTTCTTCGCTCTCGTCTTTTCTATTGGTGATATCATAGAGTCTGTTGCGTAGTGCTGTATTTCCGGTATGATGGCTAAGTGACTGTTTGAATAATTCCTCTGCCTTGTCGGTGTTTTTTAAGTTATTATATGCTTTACCTTGCTCTTCCATTAACACAAAGGAAAACGGAAAGTTTTGCAACCCTTTTTCTGTAAGCGTCACTACTTTTTGATATTCCTTTTCTTCGTTGAGGTAATTGATATATCCTTGAGACATATTATAAAAATGCGGATAGTTTTTTGAACGTTCTTCAAGCAGTTTTGCTCTTTTTTCTTTCTTTCCACTCAGGTTATAATGCCTGATTAATTCACTTACTACTTCCTCGTTAAGAATTCGTTCATGACGTTTTTCCAAGAATTCAATGGCTCTTTCACGATCGTTGGTCAATCTGAAAAGAATAGAGCCGTAAGCATTTAGTACACTTTCTGTATTTGCTGTAACCTCGACTAATGATTCATAAGTTTCAAGAGCCTTTTCTTTATCCATTTTTCTACTTGCAATGAAAAAGTCAATCAAATGATGAATATACAGACGGTCGTTTTTCAGGGCTTGTTCACTAATTTTTTCTAAATCGGCTATTGTTTTGGAGTTCATTACATCCGTATCGTCCATCATTCGAATCGTGTTGTAATAGTAATCTTTGTCTGTTGCAGCAATGTTCTCATACAATTCTTTAGCTCGTTGTGGCTCCCCTCTTTTTTCATAAAGTGTGGCCATAAAAAGTCTCAATAGGGAACTGTTAGAATACTTTTGATACAGATTTTTTAATGCTTTTTCTGCCTGTTCATGTTTACCATTGTTTAAATAAGCTTTAAATAAATTGATCGTATACAGTGGATTATCTGGATCTTTTTCTAATTGTTCAATGAAATAAGTTTCAAAAAAAGGTGCTATTACTTCAGGTTTAATTTCGGCAATGCTTCCTTTGTCGTAGGCTTTGAATTGATCATGATAAATAAGACCATTTATTTTATTGTAATTCTCGTCGGTAATGGATGTGAAAAAATAATCATTATTGTAACCGGTTGATGATTTTACTAGCAAACGATTGGTTCCTTTTTTTAGATTTAATGAAATTCTATAAGCGTTTAAATCGCTGAAAGAAATTTGATTGTCACGAAAAACTTCTACGTCATTTAAGAATATCTTGGTGGATGAACTTGCACCTAAATTTAAATATACTCTTTGATTTTCAGGAGATTCAATGAAAGTCTGTGCGTATATAATTCCGGCACCATATTCTTGTTCGTTATAATAAAAGTGATAGCCGCCAGTGTCTTGTTTGTCCACAGGATTATACCAGCCTACTTTGCCGTTACTTGCAGCATCAAAAAGCTTATCGTTTTTTGCATAAGTTTCCGGTTCAAATGCAGTTTCCAGCCCGCTGTCGTTGAGGTTTTCAAATACGCCACAGAATTGCCAATTGTTAATCGCATTTATTTCTTTCGATAAGTTGATCAGACCGTTTTGGTTTCTTTTCTTTTTGTCAACTAAGTGTTTGTGATATAAAACCATGTAATCGTTTCCCAACACTTTATCATTGGCCAAAAGTTCAATCTTGGTAAAAGTATAATCATTATAGCCGGTGCTGTTAATGTCGCCTAAGAATTGGTTGTCGTACCAATTAGAGTAAAGGTAATATTTAGCTTCATCATAAGTAATGAATTGACGTACAAAATCTTCATTTTGAAAAAGTTCGCCTTCTTGATTTTCTAAATAAGCTTTTAATAAGAGAATTTCGATGCTTTTGCTCATGTCTTTTTGAAGATGTTTTTCAAAAACTTCACGCGCCTGACCTCTGTCATTAGATAGTAATAGATTCCATGCTTCGTCTATTTTTTGTTTGTTTTGTGCGAAGGAAACCATCGAAAATAAGATTAAAACAATACTATAAAGAGCGGAGCTTCTTGTCAACTTACCAGATTTTTTTTTCATTTTAGATGCTTTAATGTGTTTGTTTTTAGTTTTGTGTGATTTTAAAAGTTGTGAAAATACTAAACTTCGTGTAATTGTATTGAACTATATTAAATTATTGGAGGTAAATATACATTAAAATATTTCAAGAAAAAAAGAGGGCACTTGAAAAAAAGTGCCTTCTTTCTAAAAAGCTTGCTTGATCTTAGTGGTCATGGCTTTGAAGATCTAATGTAATCCACGAAACATTTTCGTTACCTGCTCTGTCGATTGCATAAACTCCCAAATGATAAGTCCCTTCTTCCGCGTTTTCTGGAATGTTCAAGTGTAAGTGGATTTCATCTGATTCTCCACTTAAATCACCTGTTGTTTGGTATCTCCATTCTGCGTGATCGTGCTGCAATGCTTTGTGTTCGTGTCCGTCTCCACCAAAGTGTATATCTACTTTATACGAAGCTAATGCTACATTATCTGTAAAAGTGGCTTCGATGTGGATTTCTTCTCCAGTGTGCAATACTTGATTTGCACTAGGCGAATTAATTACTATAATTGGTTTTTCAGTATCCAACGATGTATTGTTATCGTCGTCCGAACACGAAGTAAAAGTACTAATTACTGCGAAACTTAATAATGCTATTTTTTTCATTTTCTTTAAATTTAAAAGGGTATTGTTATAAAAATTTGAAAGGTTCTTCCAAACTCCGGTATTCCCAGAGGTCGGTAAAAACTGTTGTGATGATAGTAAACTTTGTTAAACACGTTGTTTAGCTGAATACGGATTTGTGGTTGAAGATGTTTCCATTTCAAGCCGGTACTCCACTGCAGGTTACCAATGATATAAGCAGGTGTCTTTTCCTCGTTTTGTGCAATTCTGTTTTGTGCCCATGCACCTTTTGCACCAATTTGTATTTGTTGATTTTCTAAAATATTTCGATCATCAAATTGGTAACGGAGGTTTAGTTGCCCATTCGTTGGAGTTGAAAAGGGCAATGGATAATTCATCCTGTCGTCTCTGATTTGTTTGTTGTATAAATAGGTTGCTTGCCCTTGAATTGTGATTTTTTTCCATTGGTAAGTTGCATCTACTTCCAACCCAGTTAACAAAGCCTTTGATTGGTCGTATTGATAAACTTGTCCACCATGCGGTAAAACAGAGAAAGCACCAGAAGGTTTCAAAAAGATGTAATTAGAAAAATAATACAGATAAACGCCAGCATCTATTTTAAAATTGCTTTTATGATAATGATGGGCAAAGTCAACTGACCAACCTTTTTCTACGTTCAAATTAGGGTTTCCTTTTTCATGTCGAAATGCTCCGTGATGAACTCCGTTGGAGCTTAACTCCATGGCTGTCGGAAATCGAAAATTGGAAGCAATGGTCAGACTGCTGTCCCAGTCATCGGTAATTTGACGTGAAACTCCTAAAGCGAGATTTCCCTGAGAAAAATCTTTTGAAGTTGCTGTACTTCGTTGGGCATTAGCTAGAGCAACATTTTCAGAGCTTCCAATATCCAATAAATAATCATATAAAACAGAGTCAAAATACCCATTTATATTTAAATCTGCCTTATCGTATCGTGCGCCTATTTCTAAGTTGGTTTTGGAAGTGATGTGCCACAAGTGTTTGCCAAAAAAGCCAATGTTCCAACGATGATAAGCGGGCATGAGGTAGCTGTAACCTGCAATATCGTTGGTCTGGTATTGTTGTTGCATACCAAAAGTAGAAGTATGATCCAGAATCCAGTCTTTTTCGTAGGTTAACTCTGCATTTAAAGTATTTAATTTGAAGTCTAACTCTACGTTTGGGCTGATTTTAGGCGGTTGTTGATTGGAATAATGTGTGTGAAAGAAGCTTAGTTCTTGACGGTGGTTTCGTTGAAAACCGAATCTGAAATTCCATTCGTCGTGTATGTTTCTCCAGCGGGCATGATACGTAGCTTTGGTATGCGAGACTTTTTGATGTGGCATTCCAATATTTCGAATAGAGCTGTTGGGTTTGGCGTTGTCAACAGAAGGAACACCGTGTGCGGCTGCAAAAAATCCTACTTTACTGTGAAACTGACTTACGCTCAAAATACTTTGAAATCCATCGATTGTATAACCCCACTGACCATAAATTGAAAGCTCATTTCCAGCTGTGTTGGTCATGTTTCCATTCGTCAATGGAATTTTTGTTGAAAGATAAACAATCTCATCCACTGGAACTTTAAAATCGGCATAAGTGGTATAAGCAGTTTTGAATTTATAAAAATGTTTTCCTTTTTTATACGAAAGGTTGATGGCATTTGCCCACGATTTATTAACCGAATTTCCTGCAGAAAGATATTGTCCATTTAAGCCGTCGGCTGGGATACTCTGATTATTCACTTCAATAACGCCTGCAATTGCGTCGGATCCATGTGTAATCGTTCCTACTCCTTTGATAATTTCTACACTTTCGGTGGTTAGTGCATCCAACTCTAATCCGTGATCAGCTCCCCATTGCTGACCTTCCTGTTTGATCCCGTTTTCTGTGACCGCCATTCGTGTAAATCCCAGTCCTCGCATCATTGGTTTTGCTGTTTGCGAACCAATAGTTACAGCGTCTAATCCAACTACATTAGCTAAAGTTTGAGACAAGCTCCCACTGTAATTTTGTTGAAGATACCTTTGAGTAACCCGCTGTTGATTATAGGTTTTTTGCTGTGCAGTATGTATCACAATGGTTTCAAGTGTTTCTTCCTCGTTTAACACTATCGAAAGGTGTTTTGATTTATCCAAATCAATTTTTTTCTGATACAAAGCATAGCCCTCAGACTGAATTTTTAAAAGATACTTACCGTTTTTTAAGTTGGAAAGAATAAAATTTCCTTCAACATCGGTTTCTGTACAAATACTGTTTAAATCGATATGACTGTTTGAAACATTTTCTCCATAAACGTTTGTAACTGTTCCAGTCAATTGGATTTGACTCGAAGACAAGTAGGTAGAAAAGAACAAAACAGCCGTTAATAACAAGCGCATTTTGAATCTATTTATATTGATAGTTAGTTGACTGTATTCCTTGTTTTTAGCTAAGAGATAGTGAAAACAAGGAGCAATTAATTATGATGTATAAATAGGAGGTGCACGAAGTGAATAATAATTAAAAGGAATCTCTACATAATCGAAATGATATGTAATATTTCTTTTTTGATAGGCGATAGGAGTGAAAAAAACAACAGCGTCAAAAGACACAACGGTGAACGGGCTGATGTTGAAATGACAAATTTTACAGTCATCGGCATGTTGGTGTTGCGTTGCTTTTTCGTTATGAGAAAAAGATGTTTCCACCCCGAAATGATCTGTAAATAAATGGGAATATATGTGTATCGATTGGGCAATGAATGTCCCAACAATACACAAACTGAAAAACAACGATATGAAACGCTTTTTTACATTCATATATGCAAAGATATAGAATTTTTTAATTTGAATATCCCGTTTGTTAGTAATAAATTTCGTTTTGTCATTCTGAACGAAACGCAGTGGAGTGAAGAATCTCTTTAATCATACAAGACATTCCTCCCTCATTGGTATGACAAAAACACCGGAAATTTTGTGTTATGATACATTGTGGATATTCAATGTTTTAATGCTGAAACAAAAAAGTATTTGACTGTTTATAAAACAAATTTTGAATATCATCAAGAAAATGTAATGCCATTACAACCATTTGTAGTTCTTTTGCGTCTATAATAATAAGAAACATAAATCAAAAAATCTGTTGGTATCAAAACTGTCCGAGGTTCAACTGATTGAACAGGTTATCAATCAAAACCGATGGGCACAAAAGTATTTTTTTGAGAAATTCTCTCCAAAAATGTTGGGAACTTGTCGTCAATACATCCGCGATCTTTACGAAGCTGAAGACGTAATGTTTTATAAAAGTTGAGATTGGCATTAATTTTGCTTATTTGTAACAATTCATTAAAAAGCTTACTAACATGAAAAAAGATTCAATGAAAAAAATATTAACTCTTGCCTTAATGGTATTCGGCTTTACGGTAAGTGCTCAAGAAGGAGATGTTAGTGCTGTTTTTGTTAAAAATCAAGTAGTGAAAACGGCTTATGAAAGCGCTACTTTGAGTTTAAAAGAAAAGATTGAAATTGTCAATCAACAAGTAGAGAGTGGTTTTCTAACAGAAAGTGAAGCTTTGTACGCCATTTCTCAAATGACAAATGTTGAACCGATTGAATATATCGAAAATGTTGCTCAAGAAAAGTTTGATGCTGAATGGCAACAAGAGGAAAATCCCTTTGAATTTGCGATGGGTGTAGAAGTAGATACTTTGGTGAAATACAGACGAACAGGTGGCGTTTATGTATCTTTTGGTTTTGCAAATGCAGCTGTTGACGGTGCGTTTGCCAATTCTGAATTTGGTTATCTCCGATCCAATTCATTGGAATGGGGACTTGTATTTCGAACTCCATTTAACAGATACAATAATAAATGGGGAATTCGTTATGGTCTTGGTGTCAAATATAACGGTTTGGCTACAACCCAAAATCGTGAGTTTGCATTAAATGGAAATCAAACTGTTACTTCGACTTCTGACAAAGATTTGAAAGGAAACTCGGCAGTTTTGAGAAATACGTATCTCAATATTCCGATTTCGTTGGACTTTACTACCACGACGAAAACCTATAATAAAGCCAATCGTAGATTTATAAAGAAGCAAGGTTTTAATTTTGGAATAGGAGGGTACATCGGATATAATATTGGTTCCCAACAACATTTGAGATATGAGAATGCAGCAAATTATAAAATCTACGAAGAGCAAAAAGGAGATTGGAATGTAAATGATTTCCAGTATGGTTTATCGGCTTATGCGGGATTAGATTGGGTGAAATTGGTGTTTAATTACGACTTGAATCCTGTGTTTAAAAACAATCCTGTGGATCAGAATTATTGGAGCTTAGGAATTCGTTTGGGAATGTAAACTAAGGTTTATAAGACTTGCTCTAAATCTAATGATCTTTTTTAGTTCTTTTGTCATTCCGTGCTTATCACGGGCACGAGCTTGAACTGGCAACACAATCACATTTATCAGTTAATTATTTGAGATGCTGTACTTAGACTGTACTCAAGGGTTCAGCATGACAAAACAAAAAGAACATTTTGTAACCAATTGGGAAAAGTTAAGATGAGTTCAATAATTTAAAAAAAACAAACATGAAAAAGAATCTTTTATTATCTGTTTTTGCTGCTGCTGCAGTATTGGTGTCTTGTAAAAAAGAAGTAACAATTACTCCAGCGACCGACATACAGGAAGAGCGTAGTGCGGCTGCTATAAATTCAAAAATATCGGAAGATTTGCCAGAAAACATTCGAGAATTTGTGAGTCAGTTTTACGACCAAAAGGATATTGCGTCGTATGAAATTAAAAATGTTCCTCTTAAAGGGAAAAGTTATGAATTAAAATTCAAACATGGTGCTGAAATTGAATTTAATGAAAGTGGAACATGGCATGAATGGAGCGATTCTAAAGGGATTCCTCATAGTGCTTTACCAGAAAATATTAAAAACTATCTGAACCAGCATTATCCAAATATTTTTGCAACTTCAATCGATAAGGGAGCTAATAAAATAAAAGTAGATTTAGCATCAGATGTGGATTTGGAATTTGATGTTCATGGGAATTTTATTAGGATAGATGATTAAACCACTGATTTGATTGAGGTGGCTAATTGAAAAAAAAGTCAAGATAAATCCATTTATAAAACCGTCTAAAACATAGGTGTTTAGACGGTTTTAATATTAAGAGTAATTTATTGATTGTTAAATGTTTTTCAACAAGAGAGATTCAATAGATACTAGAGTCTAAGTTAAAGCTTCTTTGATTCTTTTAAAAGCTTCGGTTAATTGGTCGTCACTTGTTGCGTACGACATCCTAATGCAATTTGGTGCTCCAAAGGCGGCTCCGGTTACCGTAGCTACATTTGCTTCTTCTAAGAGATACATCGCCAAGTCATCCGCATCGTTGATGTGTTTTCCGCGTAATGTTTTTCCAAAATATTCCGATACATCTGGAAATACATAAAACGCACCTTCTGGTACATTTACGTTCATTCCAGGAATGTCGTTAATCAGTGAAATAACTAAGTCACGTCTTTTATGAAAAGCATCCACCATGTATTTAATAGCCTGGGGAGAAGCTTCCAAAGCGGCAATCGTAGCTCTTTGAGCTATAGAATTCGCTCCACTAGTCACTTGTCCTTGTAACTTGGTACAAGCCTTGGCTATTTCCGTAGGTGCGCCGATGTAACCAATTCTCCAGCCTGTCATTGCAAAGGCCTTTGCAACCCCATTTACTGTGATGGTGCGTTCAAACATGCCTGGAATAGAAGCAATGCTACAGAAATTCCCAGAAAAAGTAATGTGTTCGTAAATTTCATCAGAGACCACAAAAATAGAAGGGTGTTTAAGTAACACGTCTGCTAAGGCATTTAATTCGTCTTTACTATAAACGGATCCAGATGGATTGCAAGGAGAGCTGAACCACATCATTTTAGTTTTCGGTGTGATGGCAGCTTCCAGCTGTTCAGGGGTCATTTTGAAATCAGAAGAAACATCAGTAAAAACCTCGACAGGTACAGCACCAGTCATTTTTACAATTTCGTAATAACTAACCCAATAAGGCGCTGGCAAGATAACTTCGTCGCCTTCGTTGAGCATCGCTTGAGCGATATTGTACAAACACTGTTTGGCTCCTGTTGAAACCACGATGTTTGAAGGCTGATAGTGAAGACCGTTGTCGCGCTGAAATTTTTTTATAATGGCTTGCTTCAGTTCTAGGTAACCATCAACGGGAGGGTATTTACTCCAATCTTCATCTATTGCAATTTTTGCAGCTTCTTTGATAAAGTCTGGAGTGTTAAAATCTGGTTCCCCAAGACTTAGGCTGATGATATCTTTACCCAAGGCTTTCAACTCACGCGCTTTTGCCGCCATTGCCAAAGTTTGTGATACAGACAGCTGATTGATTCTGTCCGATAAAATATTTAGGATCATTTTTTTCGTTTTAAAATCAATCAAAGTTACTTAATGCCCTTGTCATATAAAAGTAAATTGCTTAAAATTACTTATTTTTGTAAAAAATATTTTATGAATGAAATTTTAAGGCAGTTTCCTAATTTGAGTTCGGCGCAAATAAGTCAGTTTGAACGCTTGTTTGCTTTGTATCAAGATTGGAATTCCAAGATAAATGTTATCTCCCGAAAAGATATCGACGAACTTTATGTAAAGCACGTTTTGCATTCGTTGGGTATCGCCAAAGTAATAGATTTTAAGCCTGAAGCAGCTGTACTTGATGTGGGGACTGGAGGTGGTTTTCCAGCAGTACCACTGGCAATTCTGTTTCCTGAATCAAATTTTTATGCCATAGACGTTATTGCAAAAAAAATCCGTGTTGTCAACGAAGTTATTACTTCTTTAGAATTGAAAAATATCAAAGCAGAACAAAAAAGAGCGCAATTGGTTACAGAAAAGTTTGATTTTATAGTTAGTCGAGCCGTGACCAACATGCCTGACTTTGTTTCATGGGTCAATAATCGAGCTAAGAAAAAATCAGTCCACGCACTCGAAAACGGTATCTTGTATCTAAAAGGTGGCGATTTGACCCAAGAGTTAAAGGATTTTCCAAAGGCAACTCTTTATTCTTTAAGCGACTATTTTGATGATCCTTTTTTTGAAACCAAAAAAGTAGTACACCTGCCTTTGTGATAGATATTTATTTGCAATTCAATATACGCCAGAAGAGTTGCTTATTTTCCTGATAATGAGTCTGATTTATATGAATTTGTAATTTATAATGAATGATTTGACCTTCGCATTCACAGCATTTTTTCATTAAATGATGACTGTAAAAAGGAAATCTCATCCAAGTGTTTCCATTTTAGATAGTCGCAAGAGCGAAGTAGAGATAAAATTGTATATTCCTATAGATACGCAGAGAGGACCTTTGCATCTATACCTTCGTGAGATTCGTTATAAATCACTTTGCCTTCTTTAATTAATAAAAGCTGAGGTGATTCATGAGGAATTTCAAAATCAGTTGCTAATTGGTTAGAAAGTTCTCTGTGATTTAATAAATCTAGAAAATACGTATCTATTTTGTTCTCTAGATTAAAATCATTTTCGAAGTTTTTTAAAGCAATTTTACTGATATAACAACGCGTACTGTGTTTGAAAACTAGCTGTAGCTTCTGTTTCGATGCTTCTTTCAAAGCAGTAAGTTGTTGTACGCTTTCTAAATTATTCCATTTCATTATTCAAGTTTTTTTCAAAGATACAAAATGACAGCTATTATTCTATTGTGTTTTACAATAAACGACAATTTGTCTTCTAATTTTTTAAAAACCAATAGTAAACAGACAAAATGTCTCTTTTTTGTTTTGGGTACATCATTTGAATAGTATCTGTTGAACTAAATAAAACTCAACTCAATCAACTATGAATCTTAATTTATTTACAACAAAATCTCAAGAAGCCTTGCAACAAGCTCAGTTGTTGGTGCAAGCAAACGGTCAGCAACAGATTGAAAATGAGCATATTTTTAAAGCCTTGCTTGAAATTGACGAAAATGTGACCCCTTTCATAATGAAAAAGGTTCATGTAAATATTCAGATTTTAAAGCAGACTTTAGACGCTGTTATCGAATCATTTCCAAAGGTTTCAGGAGGACAGATTGGTTTGTCGCGCGAAGCGGGAACCATGCTCAATGATGCGCAGATTTTAGCTAAAAAGATGAACGATGAATATGTCTCTGTGGAGCATTTGATTCTAGCTGTCTTTAAATCGCGATCTAAAGTTGCACAGATATTAAAAGACCAAGGTGTTGCTGAAAAAGACCTTCAAGCAGCCATTCAAGAATTGCGAAAAGGTGCAAGAGTAACTTCTGCTTCTGCTGAAGAGACCTACAATGCACTGAATAAATTTGCAAACAATCTCAATCAGTTAGCAAACGATGGAAAGTTGGATCCGGTAATTGGTCGCGATGAGGAAATTCGTCGAGTGTTGCAAATTCTTACGCGTCGTTCCAAAAACAATCCTATGTTGATCGGAGAGCCTGGAGTGGGAAAAACGGCAATAGCCGAAGGACTTGCACATCGAATCGTACAAGGTGACGTGCCTGAAAACCTAAAAGACAAACTCATTTTTTCGTTAGACATGGGGGCTTTGATTGCAGGTGCAAAATACAAAGGAGAGTTTGAAGAGCGTTTAAAGTCTGTGGTGAAGGAAGTTACAGAATCGGATGGTCAAATTATTTTATTCATAGACGAAATTCATACTTTGGTGGGAGCAGGAGGTGGTGAAGGGGCCATGGACGCAGCAAATATTTTAAAACCTGCGTTGGCTAGAGGAGAGCTTAGGGCTGTAGGAGCTACCACTTTAGACGAATACCAAAAGTACTTTGAAAAAGACAAAGCGTTGGAACGTCGATTTCAGAAAGTAGTGGTTGAAGAACCAGATACCGAAAGTGCCATTTCGATTTTACGAGGTATCAAAGATAAGTACGAAACTCATCATAAAGTACGTATTAAAGACGAGGCTATCATTGGAGCTGTTGAACTTTCTCAACGTTATATTACGAATAGATTTTTACCCGACAAAGCCATTGATCTTATTGATGAGGCAGCTTCAAAATTACGCATGGAAATCAATTCAAAACCAGAGGAACTGGATGTTTTGGATAGGAAAATTATGCAATTAGAAATTGAAATTGAAGCGATTAAACGTGAAAATGATGAAAACAAACTCAAAATATTAGGGATAGAACTCGCTAATTTAAAAGAAGAACGCAATCAAGTTTTTACAAAATGGAAAACAGAAAAAGACGTAGTAGATAGTATCCAAAACATCAAAAGTGAAATTGAAGATTTTAAAGTTGAAGCTGATCGTGCGGAACGAAATGGAGACTATGGAAAAGTAGCTGAGATTCGTTACGGTAAAATTCAAGAGGCCGAAAAAGAATTAGAACGCTTACAACTGGAATTAGAGGAAAATCAAAAAGAGAGTTCACTAATAAAAGAAGAAGTCACCTATGAAGATATTGCTGATGTTGTTGCTAAATGGACAGGCGTGCCAGTTACCAAGATGATTCAGACTGAACGAGAAAAGCTCTTACGCTTAGAAGATGAATTGCATAAACGTGTTGTAGGACAAAATGAAGCAATAGAAGCAATCTCTGATGCTGTTCGCAGAAGTCGTTCTGGTTTGCAAGATCCTAAAAAGCCAATTGGCTCTTTCCTGTTTTTGGGAACTACTGGGGTAGGTAAGACCGAATTGGCAAAAGCTTTGGCTGCCTATCTTTTTGATGATGAAAATGCCATGACCCGAATCGATATGAGCGAATATTCTGAACGTCATTCAGTGAGTAGGTTAGTAGGTGCGCCTCCAGGATATGTAGGGTATGATGAAGGAGGACAATTGACTGAGGCTGTTAGAAGAAGACCATACTCAGTGATTTTACTTGATGAAATCGAAAAAGCTCATCCAGATACTTTCAATGTTTTACTGCAAGTTTTGGATGAAGGTAGATTGACTGATAACAAAGGGAGAACGGCTGATTTCAAAAACACCATTATCGTCATGACTTCTAATATGGGAAGTCATTTAATTCAAGAAAATTTTGATACACAACCTCTTGAAATTGCAATCGAGACTGCAAAAGTCCAAGTGATGGAGCAGTTAAAAGCTACAGTTCGACCTGAGTTCTTAAATCGTATTGATGAAATAGTTATGTTTACACCATTGAGTGAAGCTCATATTGAGGAAATTGTTAAAATTCAACTTAAATCTGTGTTTAAAATGTTGTCAGACCAATACATTACTATGGATGCAACCCCAGAAGCCATCGCTTATTTGGCGCGTAAAGGCTTTGATCCCCATTTTGGAGCCAGACCAGTGAAACGTGTCATTCAGAAAGAGGTGTTAAATGAATTGTCTAAACAAATTCTTGGTGGAGATATAAAAACCGATAGCATTATACTGTTGGATGAAATAGACAATCAACTCATTTTTAGGAATCAACAATTGTAAAAGTAAAAGCTGCTTACAAAGAGCAGCTTTTTTTTAATGAATTTGTTTAAATGGTTTTTTTAAGGTTTTGCTTGATTATATAAAGTTGTTGAAAAATGATTTTGCTTGCGTAATCATCAGCCGTTTTTTTACTCGAAATAGCTCGCTATTTCGAGTAAAAAAGGCGAAGTAGATTGCCGTTTATTGAGAAGTTTATAAAAAAATCATTTTTCCTTACTTATGATTTTAATAATCAGCGATATGAATTCGAGAGAAGCATCGAACTTAGGTTAATTGTAATCCACTTCTAGCGACATTAAGTATCGTTTGGGTGTGGTTCCGTATTTTTTCTTAAAGGCAGTGATAAAATGACTAGCTGTGCTATATCCAATCTTGCTCGCAACTTCGTTTACATTAAAGGTTCCGCTTTCTAATAATTTTCGAGCGTATTCCATTTTATAGTCAAATAAAAAACCGTAAGCCGTATCGCCGTACACTTGTTTAAAGCCTTGTTTCAGTTTTTTAATATTTATCCCCACCTCGTCTGCTAACTCTTGTAATGTTGGGGGTTCTACCATATTTCTAATAAGAATGTCTTTCGCTTGTTGTATCCGCATGGTTTCCTCTTCGTCGGTTTTAAACGGACAGCTTTCATCGTCGGTATCTTCTGGTTTATTAAAAAGTAAGCTCAATAACTCATAAACCTTTGCTTTATAATACAAGCCTTTTACAGAGGAATGCAGATTAAAGTTCATTATTTGATACAAAACCACCGACATAGAAGGAGTTATTGGATGTTGGGCATAATGTTTCCGATCGATGTTTTCGTTGTTTAAAAAAGGAATAAATTCTGCTTCGGTTGAAAATAAGCTGTGAAACTTTTTAATCGATATAATAACCGAAATAACCCATGTGTTAGGGGTAATTTCTAAATTGACTGGTAGATTTTTTTGTGGATTGTAGAGTGTTAGACCACTCTCTTCTTGAATTTTAAAATTATAATTCCCTTCATTGAACATGAATGTTCCAGTTCCCTTTAAAATAAAATGAAATTGGATAACATCACTACTATTAATATCCCTTTGTATAATTTGCACAGTATCAGTATCGTTTTTGATTCGAGTGCAAATAAAATCCTTTTCTAATATTTCAAAATCTTGAGTTCTCATAGCGTTATTTTAGTATTGTATTATTAAATTTTATTGATAGTTGTTTATTTAGAATTATTCTAAACTTAATAACAATGGCGTGGTGTAACATACGCAAATATAATACTTTATATTAAATCATGCTAAAAAATACCGCAAAAAAAATGAAGAGGTATATTTAGTCCCTCAAGCGTTATTTTTATTCATTAATTGAAAGTAAATTTGTAACGTTTTATGATTACTGATAAAGAATGGAACAAAACACGAAAGCAAAATCCAAACATTTTTATGTGGTTGGATTAAATTATAAAAAGGCAGATGCGGAAATAAGAGGGAAGTTCAGTTTGTCTGATCAAGCAAAAATGGATTTGTTAGATCAAGCAAAAGCTGAAGGGATTGAGTCTATGATGGCGATTTCTACTTGCAACAGAACAGAACTTTATGGTTTTGCCGAGCATCCTTTTCAATTGATATCTTTATTGTGCAAACACAGCAGCGGAACGGTTGATGATTTTCAACGGG
>Ga0209075_1001532_pt1 | contig 21646 bp, 14 predicted proteins | sample Stecom2011_FD_187523 | JGI IMG/M metagenome (GOLD analysis project Ga0209075, IMG submission 187523) | Agricultural soil microbial communities from Utah to study Nitrogen management - Steer compost 2011 (SPAdes) (version 2) | ecosystem: Environmental > Terrestrial > Soil > Agricultural land...
TACTCAAAGAAATAACGATACACATCATTCCCATTGGCATAGAGGAATATGGAAATCAAGAGGACAAATCCAATCAGCTGTGCGTATTCCAGTACTTTTTGTGGAGCTTCTTTACCGGTCACCATTTCATACAAAAGGAAAACAATGTGTCCACCATCCAATGCTGGAATAGGAAGAATATTCATTATTGCTAAGACCAAAGAAATAAATGCTGTATTGGCCCAGAAAACCTGCCAGTCCCATACAGGTGGAAAAAGTCCTCCGATAGCACCAAAGCCACCAACACTTTGCGCACCTTTGGATGTAAAAATCAAAGGGAGTTGTGCTGCATAGTCATGCATGGTCCAACCTGCTTTTTTAATACCTTTTGAAATTGATTCTGCAAAAGTATATGAGGTCTGAGTAGGTTTAAGCCAATCTGGCGTTTTTAAGAGAAAGCCTATGGTTTTTTTAGTGTCTGTCAAAAGCTCTAGTTCTTTGTACTCCCCATTTCTATAGAGCCCAACAATTGCCAGAGCAGAGTCACCTTCTTGTTTTGCCAATTCAGCTTGAAGTTCATGATAAAATGGTGTTGCAACCCCGTTGATTGAAACAATGCTGTCGCCCTTAGTCAAACCTTTTTTATAAGCATCTCTATCTTGCATCACAGAATCAACAACCGTTGGCATTCTTGTAGAAAACGCCATTACAGCGTCGTTTTCCCACATCCAATCATTGATGTTTTGATCCAGTTCGACGGTCAACTTTTCTCCAGAAGGTTTTTGCACCTCCAAGGTTCTGTATCCGCGCAAGAAAATTTGAAGATTTACCAACCTTGCATTTTCAACTTTTTCACCATCAACTGCTGTGATTATATCACCATCTTCAATTCCTAAATCTAGTTCTGCAAAGTTTTTATTGACTGCTATTCCATATTTGAGGGTGTCATTACTGATCACACTTTCTCCCCACGCAGCAACAACCATGATATAAATAAAGAATCCAACGATTACGTTGACCACAACTCCGGCAACCATAACAATCAAACGTTGCCATGCTGGTTTAGACCTAAATTCATCTTCTTTGGGAGCTTGAGCCATCTGGTCTTTGTCCATCGATTCATCGATCATTCCAGCGATTTTAACATATCCGCCTAATGGAAGCCAACCAATACCCCATTCTGTATCACCAATTTTCTTTTTCAACAAGGAAAACCATGGATCAAAGAAAAGGTAAAATTTCTCAACCCTAATCTTAAATGCACGGGCGGCAAGATAATGTCCAAACTCATGCACCGTAACAAGAATCGCTAATGAAAGTAAAAGTTGTGCGGCTTTAATCCAAAAATCCATAATTTTCTTAAAATTTTAAAATACAAAGATGAGAATAAATGCGTCAAGTTGAGAGATAAAAACCCGATTTACGTCTTAAATATTCTAAATATTTGACTTTTGATGTAAATTACTCTAGCTTCTTAAGCTTTATTCTTCTTCGAAACCTGAAAAGTACACCTTGTTTTCATCTACATTATTACGTAATAGGTTCATAAATTCTTCTTGCCTTTCTGGCGGAATGTCGCTTAAAGCAAAATCTAAAACCAGGTCGTTATTGTATTCAAAAAAGAGTTGTCCTTTTGAAATTGAGATGCGTTTCAAGCCTTTAAAGTAGATGGCCTTAACTTCTCGGTCAACAGCAACTATTGCTTTCCGTGTCATTCCGATTCGGTACTTTTTACTTACCAAACCACGAATTGTGTTGATGATGGAATCAAGGATAAAAATGACAAAAATCAAACTGATATAGATAGCGTCTTTTGAAAAGATAAAGAAGACCAAACCTATAAGAAAGAATCCAATGATTTCAATTCCATTATTGAGGATCACCCTTTCTTTTCGCTCGTCACTAATCACTGTATTGAACTGAAAACGATCGAGTTGATTTACGATTTTAATTCCGGACCATTTTCTTGAAGAACGCATAGCACCAATCACAAAAATGAGTCCTCCAGAGAGTCCAAACACCAAGTTTTTATACTCGAATTGATCGCCATGGATTTTCATCCCAAAAATACCAAAGACTTCATTCAATCCAACTGCAAAAGCAAAGGGCAATGTCAGTAGGGAAATAATAAAAATCCAGGTATTGTATATTTTATTCATTTGGAATCATTTTAAGCTTCGCTTTAAGTGCAATCAACTTATCTTGCTCTGCTTTGATGTTATTTTCAACTTGATCTTTAAGGGCATTTGCTCCTTTTGAATTGGCGAAAAAACCAAGGTTGTTCTCAAACTGGATAATTTCCTGTTTGATGGAATTGATTTCGTTACGTATGGCTTGTTTTTCTTTTTCAAACAATTCGGCAGCATTACTACTTCCTTTGATGGTATTGATACGCGCTTCAAACATTACTTTCTCCTTCTCTTCACCTTTCATATCGAGCGCTTCATAATGCTTATCAAGTGCTGTTTTGTAGGCTTTAAATACTTCGTCCTTTTGTTTTGAAGGAACAAATCCTACTTTTGAGAAACGATCGGCGAACTCATGCAAAGCGGCAATGGCTTCTTTTGTATCCGAAGGAAGATCATACGCTTTAATTTCTTCAATCAATGCTTGTTTTGCTTTTAAGTTATCTTCAAAAGCTTTGTCTTTTTCATCAAAATGAGCTTGTTTAGCATCAAAGAAAAAATCACATGCTGCGCGGAATTCTTTCCATAAAGATTGTTCATGTTTTTGTCCTGCACTTCCTGCTCTTTTCCATTCTTTTTGCAGGTCAATAATTGATTTTGTTGCTGGACCCCAATCTGTATTTTCTTTGAGTTTGTGTGCTTTTTCAATTAAGCGCTTCTTTACCTCAGCAATCTTATCAAACTCCTGCTGAATATCTTTAAAAAACTCACTTTTTAAGGAGAAAAACTGATCACACAAACCTCGGAATGTTTTCCAAACGGCATCGTTTTCCTTTTTAGGGCCAAAACCAATTGTTTTCCATTCTTTTTGAAGAGCCAAAACTTCCTTTGTTTGATTCCCCCATGTTTTAACATCTTCGCGTTCTTTAGAAAGCAAGTCCTCCATTTTTTCAATAAGGGCTTTCTTTTTAACGATGTTTTCCTGCATTTTTTCACGACGTTCATCATAAAAAGCACGGATTCGGTCATAAATAACGTTTACAGTTGACCAGTATTCATTTTTCATTTCTTCCCAAAGCTCTTGCTTTGTTGGTCCGATATCTTCCCATTCATTTTGAAGTTGTTTGATTGACGCCTCTACTTCTTTAATATTCTCTACTTTGCTCAGCGTTTTTAACTGATCTATCAGTGCTTTCTTCGCCTCGTAGTTTTTCTTGAAATCATAATCTTTGATTTCCTTATAAATGTTCATGTTGTAGAAGAACTCCTCGAGTAAACGGCTGTATTCTTGCTGAATATCGTTGCGCTTATCTCTTGGAATATCGCCAATCTTCTTCCACTTTTCATTGATTTCTTTATGGGCCGAAAAAGCTGCTCCAATATTTTCTTCTTCAGAAATAATGGTTTTTAATTGGTTGATTAAAGCCCGTTTCTTTTTAAGGTTTTCTTCTTCCTCATCACGTTTAGCTTCAATCAAAGCTTTTCTTTTTTCTTTGTATGGAGAAAAAACTTCGTAGAATTCCTCTTTTAATGGGGTAATCCAATCTTCTTGAGTAAATTCTTCGTTCTTATCTTTGGCCTCAAGTTCAGCAATCTGAAACTGACGAGTTGCTTCAATTAGGTAATCTTCAAATTGCGTTCGCAATTCATTTACTTCTCTACCTACAGCAAGAACATCGTCTTTTTCTGTAAGCTCCTTTAAGGCATCAATAAATTCTCTTTTCTCCATTATAACAAATATTATACAGACTGAACCATATCGAAATTGGTCAATTGAACAAATTCATGAATACGGTCTTCAATTTCACTCTTCGTTAAGTTTTCTAGTCTTTCGGTTCCAAACTTCTCCACACAGAAAGATGCCATTGCAGATCCAGCAATAATTCCTCTTTTCATATTTTCAAAAGAAATGTCATCAGTTGATGCTAAATACCCCATAAATCCACCAGCGAAGGTGTCTCCAGCTCCTGTTGGGTCAAAAACATCTTCTAGTGGCAAAGCAGGAGCAAAGAATGCATTTGATCCGTGGAACAATAATGCACCATGTTCACCCTTCTTAATGATTAAGTATTTTGGCCCCATCTCACGAATTTTCTTCGCTGCTTTTACAAGAGAATACTCTCCAGAAAGTTGACGGGCCTCCTCATCATTTATGATTAAAATATCAATTTCTTTTAAGGTTTTTGTCAAGTCCTCCATTGCAATATCCATCCAAAAATTCATGGTATCCATTGCAACCAATTTGGGACGATTTTTTAAACGCTTAATTACTTTCAGCTGAACATCAGGACTTAGATTTCCTAACATCAGGTAGTCACAGTTTTGGTATGACTCTGGAATAATTGGGTCGAAATGTTCCAGTACGTTTAGCTCAGTAATCAAGGTGTCTCTTGAGTTCATGTCGATGTTATACTTTCCAGACCAAAAGAATGACTTTTCACCCTTTTTGATTTGAAGACCTTCAAGGTTAACCCCTCTGTTACTCAACTTATCGATCATTTCTTGCGGAAAGTCTTCTCCAACAACCGCTACGATATTCTGTTCTTTCACAAAATAAGAAGAAGATAAAGCGATATATGTTCCTGCTCCTCCAATTATTTTATCTGTTTTTCCAAAAGGTGTTTCAATAGCATCAAATGCGACACTTCCAACTGTAACTAAGCTCATAATTTATTATTTTGATGCAAATATATTGTTAAATATAGAGATAAGGCATCTTAAAGGAAGCTTTCCTTATAAATTTATACACAAAGTTAGAAGATGTCAGTCACTTATAGCTTATCCCAGACTTCTTGCGCTATTTTTTTGGCAATAGCTATATTTTCATCAAAAGACAACTCTGTATCAATTACCACCTTAAAAGCAAAGGTGCCATAACGTACATCAAGAGAACGGTCCAGATGGTCAAAGTAGGCTTGATCAGCAATTCCATCAATTTTTGTGAATTTTAAGCCGCCAGCTATTCCACCTACCAATTCTTTTCCGGCCTTTTGAGAACTTTCAGTAAACCCCTCTTCTTTGAGCTTTTTGTCAATTTCCTTATTCAATGTTGCCATATCTTCTTTCGAAGGAACAGTATGGGCCTGAGTGAAACGATCTAAAGCTTGTTGTAAATTTTTGTACTGCTTAAAGTTTCCAACTTTTACGGTTCCAAATGGTGATTCAAGTTTTGTGATATCAGACATTTTAGGTTGTGGACCTTTATTTTTTTGAATTTTATGCATCATGTGTTCCATCATGACGTCCTGATGAATCTTACTCAATTCATCATAATCTGATTTTTTCCATTTGTATCCACATTTAGCATATGCACTTTCAGGTTCTAAATAATCTTCATCTAGTTCTAAACTTGCTTCATCTACATCTAAATGGGCCATGATCATACTTCGGGTAATGTAATCGCAGGGATTTAGCGGCAAGGTTATTTTTTTCGAGAAACTAGATTTTACAGTGTTTCCCAATTTGTCTACTGCTGTGTTTTCTTTTGCATCACAAGAAATCAATAGCAATGACGTTAGAATAATGATAATAATGGAATGTTTCATTTTTGTATAGTTTTAGTCAATATCAAAAATAGTCTATTATTTAAAACACAAACCAAGGGTTTACCCTGGTAAAAACTTAAAAACTAGTTTTTGGTCGACCAAAAGAGACTTAATCACAAGTCTTGTACTTTTTTAAAACATCTATCGTTAATAAGTATAGGTGATGAACTTGTAAGAAGTCAAAATTGACCTTATTATTGTAATATGAATTGGAGGAAAGTATTAACGGTCTTGAAATGGACAACAGGGATTGTTGTTGGAATCATGCTGTTGATTAGTGCTCTACTTTTGGTCTTTAAAGATGATATTAAAGCTTATGCCTTAGATGAGGCCAACAAATACCTTAACAAACGCGTTCATATTGGCTATATTGATGTTGGAATATGGAAAAGTTTCCCCGACTTGACCCTTTCTTTTGACGATGTATTGGTTCACAGTAAATTCGATACTTTGCAAACCCAAGATACTGCAATTTATGCCCGAAAAATTGATCTTCGCTTCAATCTCATCGATTTCTTTTCAGAAAAATATGATGTTCATCGAATTGACATAAAACATGCGAAATTAAATCTAGAAATATTAGAGAATGGAGCTGTGAATTATGATTTTCTTAAGCCTAGCGAAAACGAAACCACAACACCGTTTGAGTTTAATTTAAAAAACATCAATCTGATCGAGACGGACTTTTCTTACTTTAATGAATCTACACAGCAGCACTACGCAGGGTTTTTTGATGATTTACAGCTGCACGGTTCTTTTACAGAAAAGCAATTTGTTCTTGATGCAAAAACCAATTTCAATGTAGAAACTATTCGTTCTAAGTCATTTACTTTAATTGAAAACCAAAGGGCTAAATGTGACATTTCAATTCAAATGGATCAAATCAACAATGTTTTTGAAATAAAATCTGCTGATTTAAGCATCAACAAGCTCCCATTTTTAGTAAAAGGAAAAGTAAGTAATGACAGTTTAGACTTCTATATTGGGGCGAAAAACTTAAACCTTGCCGATGTTGCCACAAATTTTACGCTTCAAGAACTTGATGTAGTGGATGAAATTAATGGTAAAGGCCTTGTGAATTTTGAATTGTTGATCAAAGGCTCGAATGAAAAGACAAGCGCGCCCTCAATCGAGGCGAGTTTTGATGTCATTAATGGAAGTCTAGCAGATCAAGGCTTTTCTTTAAAAAACATCAATGTAAAAGGAAGCTACACCAATGGAGTAATTGGAGGAAAAGAAAAACTTTCTTTATCTTCTGTTCGGTTCAACACCTTAAACGAAGATTTTGTTGGTCAATTGGTCGTTACCGATTTTGATCGACCACGATTAACGGGGAAAGCTGACGGAACTTTAGATTTAAAAGCCATTCACCGTTTATTCGGACCATTTGAAATGCAACACCTCTCTGGGAATATAGAAATGAAAGGAAATTTTGATGTTCGTCTCAACCATCCGAAAACCAATCAAAAAGACATAACTATATATGACCTTCGCGCTTCTTTGGTACTGAACAATATCACTAGTCAATTCAATAATGACGATCGAAAGTTTAGGGTGAAAAACGGGAACATCACTATTCGAAATCAATTTGCAGGCATAACCGACTTATCCCTCGCATTAAACAACTCTTCACTGGTATTAGACGGAGAGTTCAACCATTTGGCGGATTTCTTCAAGGGAGCAGGAAATTTAACTGTCGATGCACAAATCAGCAGTCAAGAACTCTATTTGGATGATTTATCAAAAACAAATGCTGAAGTCAAGAAGACTAAGACATGGCTACTTCCAGACAACATCAACGGTGATTTAGTTTTGGCCTTAAACAAAGTTGTGTACAGTGATCACCAATACACAGGTATTAATGGAAAAATGAGGTTTGGTAAACATGAACTTACCTTCCCCGTAATTGAAGGAACCAGCGCTGAGACCAAAGTTAAAGGGAGATTAAAAATAACTGAAGAGAGACCTATGTATTTAGTTGTTGAGACGATTTTAAGTTCTGATGCTGTAGTATTTAAACCTTTATTTAAAGAATGGAACAACTTTGATCAATCAGTAATTACTTCAGATAATATACAAGGAAAAGCTTCCATTTATTTAGATTTTAAGGGTCCATTTGATTTATACGAAGAAAAGATCTTGAAAGAAAAGTTTGACGTTCGTGCTAAATTAAGAATTACCGATGGGGCTTTAGTGAATGTGCAGACCTTTAAGGAAATCACGAGTAGCCTAAAAGGTTCTGGGGCACAACTATTGATTTCCAAATCCAGAATTGCAGACTTCGAAAGTAAATTACTGAATTTAAAATTTGATTCCTTCGAGAATGAGTTTACCATCAAAGAAGGGGTGATCACAGTTCCTAAAATGACGATACGTTCGAATGCATTAGATGTAAATTTAGAAGGAACACATTCTTTTGAAAATGAAATAGACTATTCTTTTGATTTTAGATTTAGGGAGATCAAAGGAACACGAAATTCTGAATTTGGCGATGTTGTGGATGATGGTACAGGGTTTAGGATCTTCTTAAAAATGTTTGGCACCATAGACAATCCGAGCTTCGCTTGGGATAAAGAAGCAAAAAAAGCCGTGAAAGAGGAACAGCGTGAACAAGCAAAAGACGACCTCAAAAGCGCATTAAAAACAGGGTTTGGAATCAACAAAAAAGACACGACCATTACCGAATTGAAAACAGATGCTCCAAAGGAAGAGAAAATCATCATGGACTTTGGAAAAGGCAACGATGAAGATGATTTAGATCCAGCACAAAAGAAAAAGAAAAAGAATGCATTGCAACGTAAGATTGAACAATGGAAAAAAGAAAACGAAGAAGAAAAGTCTAAATCTGAATTTGAAGTAGATTAAGACTTTTCTATTCTTCTTTCTTAGTTTCTCTCGCTCTTCTTTCAGCCTTTTTTAATTCCGGTTTCTCTTTGTTTTCTATTCCTTCTAATATTTTAATAGGACTTGATAAAATTGCTTCTTCTGGCTCATTTGTTGGCTTTTCTTTCCCATTATGTTTTTTTTCAGATATATTATTTTTACTTGAAAGCTCAGGCTGAGGTACTGAGTTATTTGTATTGTTTTCTTGCCCATAACTATTAAAAGTTATAGCAATAAACAGAATAAAAAACGCTGTGATTTTCATGGTAATAAAGTTTTATAATTATTGTAAAACAGAAAGTGTAAGGTGCTCTGTCTCTGATTGAGCAATTGGGTTAATAATAGCCGTACTCACACCTGAAATACCATTTGTTTTCGCTTGAACGCTAATCGTATAGCTGTTTCCTACAACTAAACCAGTGATTAGTTTATTAAAAGAACAACTCCATGTAGTAGTCGTTCCCGTCCAATCATCATAGTTTTGAATATTGGTGTGTGTTCCTCCTATATTTGCCCCTCCATTTAACACTTTAAAACTAACATAAGACATCGAACCCGTATACCCATGACCTGAAGCAGAAAGTAGAACTAAAGCTGTAGGTTTTGTTGCTATAAATGTAACAGTCCCCATACTTGGAACATTAGTAAAAACTGTACTTGTTATATTAATATCAGAGGCTAAACTCACGCTTTGAACATCTGCTGTTGGACCCTGTGGGCCTTGAGGACCTGCCGGCCCAGGTGTACCTGCAGGACCTGCGGGACCAGTTGCTCCGGCTGGGCCCTGCGGACCTGCTGGGCCTGGATCACCTTGTGGACCTTGGGCTCCCGCTGGACCTTGTGGACCTGGCGCACCCGTTGGACCAGTTGCTCCTGCTGGACCCTGTGGACCTGTTGGACCTGGATCACCTTGTGGGCCTTGAGGACCTGCTGGACCTGGAGTTCCTGTACCTCCAGCGCATAAACTCTCCCAATTGGTAGAAGTTTTATAATAATAGAAACACTCATTGTCAACATCATAAACCAAAAGCCCTTCTGCTGGAGATGCAATTCCAACTCTTTGAGCAGTAGTTAATCTTGGCACCAACATTCCTTTATCGTTAGCACTCACATCTAAAACGGCAGTCGCTTCAGGTGTGGTTGTTCCTATTCCAACATTGTCTTGTGCGTTGAGTAAGCTAAAACTCCCTATAAATAGGGAAACGACTAAAATATTTAATTTTTTCATTGTTATTGATTTTCTGGTTTTATTATTTCTTTATCAAGGTTATGTGTCCATGTTCCTGAATCTCTTTGTCTTTATACTTTGCTTTGATGATGTAAAAATACACTCCATCTGTACATTCGTTCTGGTTAAGATCATGTCCTGTCCATGGCTCATTCACATCATCTGATTCGAAAATAGGATTTCCCCAACGGTTTAGAATTTGAATATGATATTCTGTCAAACCATTTGAAACAACATAAAATTCATCATTTACATTGTCCCCATTTGGCGTTAATACATTTGGAATATCAAGTCTATAAGAAGAATTAATCAACACATATTCATCGTTGTCAATAGGAAAACTCCAATTACTCTTTAAAGAATATTTATAGTTTGAGAAACTGTTTATACCATCACTTTCAATGTCTTTCCATTCAATTTCTGAGGTACTCCAATGCGCTATACTTTCCCATTCACTGTCTTTATTCGGATCGAAGAACAGCAATAAATTAGCATTTGAATTGGCTGTCAAACTTCTTACAGAATGATAAAACTTTGAATTCGCCTCGCTTATGCTTTCTTCTTTTTGAGTCAATGGGAATCCTTGACTATCTGGCGAAAAATTATTCATCCTTGCTGCATAAGTTTGATGTTGGTTTCCTCCGCTTTCAACAATTATAGGTCTAAATCTTCGTGTACCATCACTTGAACCAACTGGAAATAAATAAGATCCTGATTGGTTCATTTCCCTAATCATGAATCCATTGGGAAGACTACTTACAAACCCTTCATTGTTATAGGTGTTATCAAACGACACTGAAGAAACACTAGGGTTTTGTATGTGTAAAATACGAGTATTGGTATTGAATTCTCTATTGTTTAAATTTAATTCACCAGAAACAGCTATTGCTGCATCCACATTAACCAAGGTCTTTCTTCGGTTTACTCCTGTTCCATTTCCTGAAAGAGTTAATCGGTTAAAAGTCGTGTTCGTTCCATTATTTGAAGTAATCAACTGTTCAGTATTTCCAAACAATTCTACTTCACTATTGTCTGCATTAAATGTTGCGTCATTAATCCAATCTTGCTCAATATTGTATACTCCACTTCCCGAAACAGTAGTGTTGGAGTTCAATATAAAGTTACCTGATTCTACTAAAGTAGAATTCTTGGTAACACTGATGTTTCCATTATTTGTTAAAACAGATGAATTGGATAATAACATCCCTCCATTAAGATGCAATACGCCACCATTATTTACATTAATTGTTCCTCCATCTGAAGTTATAATCTGAGAAGAAACAAAATAAGAGGACATACCAAATAGGCACAGTACAAATAGTTGTAGTTTCATGTAGTATCGTGTTAATGTAGTGTAAAACAGATACGATATTATGGAATAATAATATAATTACCTAAACTTTTAAAACTTTTTCAAGCGGTGAAAAACATGGTTATAGCGTAACCTGTTGATTATGTGTTTGTTATATAAATCCTGAATGTTAAAGATTTTCCATGTGAACATAAAAACGATCTACATCCACTTTTACTTTCTTTAAGCTCCTGACTTTCTTTAATTTCTGCCAATTTTGATTAGGGTAAATACGCTGCGTTTTTTCTTTTACTATAAGATCTATCGGCATTTCAAAGTCTGTTACAGATGAAGCCCAACGGTAATAAATATTCCCCTTTTCCTTCTTCATTTGTAAAGTTGGTAATGCTGCATAATAAAGATATTCCTCAAAAACAGGAGTCAGAGAAACATCAGTTCCATTTTCAAAAAAGGCGATTACCTCTTCGGTGTTGGTGATTTTATGCTTGAAAGTCTCACTAAACGATTTCAATAAACTCCACCATTTTTCGTCATCATTAATAATGCTCCGTACCGTATTCAATAAATTTGCTCCTTTATAATACATATCTACCGACCCTTCTTTATTCACACCATAATCTCCAATTATAGGTTCTTTATTCGAAATCATGGTACTTCTTAATCCTTTTAAATACTTCAGGGCATCTTCTTTACCCCAACGACACTCAATGTAAACCGCTTCAGCATACGAGGTAAAAGCTTCGTGAATCCACATGTCTGCAATATCATCAGCCGAAATACTGTTCCCAAACCACTCATGTGCCGTTTCATGAATAATGATAAAATCAAATTTTAACCCGATTCCAGAAAGTGAAACATCTGTTCCGTCATATCCTAATTGATAATTATTTCCGTACGCAATAGCGCTTTGGTGTTCCATACCCAAGAATGGTGCTTCTACAAGCTTGTATGAGTCTTCCTCAAAAGGATATGCGCCGAAATGTTCGTAAAAACACCGCATCATTGGTTGAACTTCAGTAAATTGTTTTTTGGCTTTATCGAGATGGTAAGACAAAACATAGAAGTCAAGATCTAAATCTTGAAAAGTATCTGAAAAGCGAACATAATCACCAATATTTAGTGTAATGTTATAATTGTTGATGGGTTGACTCACTTTCCAACTCCACTTTGTAAAACCATTAGATAGTTCTTTAAGGCCCATTAACCTACCATTAGAAACACCAACTAAACCATTGGGAACCTCAAGGTGAATCTCAGCCTCTTCTGGTTTATCACTTTGATGATCTTTATTGGGAAACCATAAACTAGCTCCTGTTCCTTGCACCGCTACTCCAATAAAATCCTTACCGTTTTTATCCTTTGAAAACACAAAGCCTCCATCCCAAGGCGGATTTTTAGCAACTATCGGATTTCCAGAATAATAAAACTGTATACTATCGATTTTCTTCGGTTTTAAAGCGTTTTTAAACGATATAAACACGGCATTAAATTCTCGTTTGTACTTCAAATGACGTCCTTGGTATACAATGGAATCAACCTTCATGTTGGAGAATAAATCCAACTGCATCACAGCCATATTTTCAATTGTACGGAAAGTAATTGTATTGCTTCCGGCAATGAATTTTTCCTTTGGGCTAATCTTAATATCGAGGGTGTATTTTAAGACGTCAAAATTTGTTCTTTCAGGACGCAACGCTCCCCTTAAAGTATCGGCTCTGGTGTAACTTCTTTCATCCTGTAAAAGTTGAGCAAAGACCATGGATGAGTAAAAAAAGAACACAATAAAAACGAGTTTATTCAACATCATCAGCACTTTTTGATTAAAATGAGCAAGCCTGATTTTAATCAAATCAGGCTTGCAATATATGTGTTTTATTATAGCTTAAATTAAGCCTTTAACCTCTTCAATTGCAGCTTTTAACCCATCAGGATTTTTTCCTCCCGCAGTTGCAAAGAAAGGCTGTCCTCCTCCACCACCTTGGATGTGCTTAGCTGCTGAACGTACAATGTTCCCTGCATGAAAATCTTTTGATTTTACCAGTTCCTCATCAATGATCACGCTCAAAGTACACTTACCATCACTTTCTCCACCAACAACAGCAAAGAGATTAGTCACTTCCCCTTTCAGTTGGAACAAAATATCCTTAATGGCTCCACCATCAAGGGGTACAATAGCATCTAAAAAGTTGATTCCGTCTTTTGCAACGATACTTTTCTTGAGCTCTGTCTTGATATTCTTAGCGCGTTCCTTTTCTATTCTTTCCAGTTCTTTCTGCATTTGACTGTTACTATCAATGAGGTCTTGAACAGATTGAACAACGTTTTTCGAATTTTTAAACAGTGCATTCACATTGTCTAAAATCGATAACTTTTCATTCATATACTTCTCTGCAGTCACATTTGAAATGGCTTCAATTCTTCGAATTCCAGAAGCGACAGAACCTTCAGATGTAATCTTAAACCATCCAATATTTCCCGTATTGGGCACATGCGTTCCACCACATAACTCGATTGAATCTCCAAATTTTATTACACGTACAGTATCTCCGTATTTTTCACCAAAAAGCATCATCGCACCTAGTTCTTGTGCTTCTTTGATAGGTGTATTTCTCAATTCAGTTAGGGGTGAATTTTCACGGATTAAGTTGTTTACGATACCCTCAATTTTTTCTAGTTCTTCATCTGTAACTTTAGAGAAGTGAGAAAAATCAAAACGCAAATAATCTGGATGAACTAAAGATCCTTTTTGTACCACATGGTCGCCTAAAACACTGCGCAAAGCGTGGTGTAAAAGATGAGTCGCACTGTGATTTGCAGCAGAAAGTCCTCTTTTTTCGGCATCAACAACCGCTTTAAAAGTTGCCGTTGGATCCTTTGGTAATTCCTTAACCAAATGAATAATCAGATTGTTTTCTTTTTTTGTATCAAAGATTGAAATCTTTTCTCCATTGGCTTCGATATATCCTTTGTCTCCAACTTGTCCACCTCCTTCCGGATAAAACGGTGTAAAGTTAAAAACCAACTGGTAGAAAGTTTTTTTCTTTTGCTCCACCTTACGGTAACGCGTAATTTTAACTTCAGCTTCTAAATGATCGTAACCAACAAATTCTTCTTTATCATCTTTCAAAAGCTCTGTCCAATCATCGGTCTTCATTGATGTTGCTGAACGAGATCGGTCTTTTTGAACCTGCAATGCCTTTTCAAATCCTTTTTGGTCTAGGGTAAGTCCAGCTTCTCTTGCCATTAACTCAGTTAAGTCAAATGGAAAACCAAAAGTATCATACAATTCGAATACTTGATCTCCAGGGATTTCTTTCACGTTTTGTTTATTCAAATCTTGAATAATAACCTCCATTCTTTTAATACCGTGATCTAGCGTTTTAAAGAAGCTTAATTCTTCTTCACGGATTACATTTTCGATGAGCGTTTTATTGTCCACTAGTTCTGGGAATGCATCTCCCATAATTTTAACCAAAGTTTTACTCAATGGAGCCAAGAACGGTTCGTCCATTTTTAAGGTTTGGTAACCATAACGAACGGCTCTTCTTAAAATTCTACGGATTACATATCCAGCTCCAGTATTTGAAGGAAGCTGACCATCAGAAATGGAGAAAGCTATGGCACGAACATGATCTGCAATTACACGAAGCGCAATATCAGTTGTTTCACTTTTTCCATATTCGAATCCAGATTGTTTTACTATTTGTCCAATCAATGTCTGGAACAAATCGATGTCATAATTGGATTGTTTTCCTTGAAGCACCATTGCAAGACGTTCAAGTCCCATTCCAGTATCGATATGCGTTGCTGGTAATTTTTCTAAACTTCCATCTGCTTTCCGATTGAATTGAATGAAAACTAAGTTCCATACCTCGATAACTTGAGGATGATCTTTATTCACCAAAGATTTACCGCTAACTTTTTTCTTTTCTTCATCAGAACGAATATCCACATGGATTTCTGAACATGGTCCACAAGGACCCATTTCGCCCATTTCCCAGAAGTTATCTTCTTTATCAGCTTCGATAATTCGGTCTTCATCGATCCATTTCTTCCAAAAGTTATAAGACTCAGTATCCCTTGGAACACCATCTTTCTTGTCACCTTCAAAAATCGTTACATAGAGATTGTCCTTATCAATTCCATAAACACCTGTTAAAAGTTCCCAGGCCCATTCAATTGCTTCTTCTTTGAAGTAATCACCAAAAGACCAGTTCCCTAGCATTTCAAACATAGTGTGGTGGTATGTATCAACACCTACCTCATCAAGGTCGTTATGTTTTCCAGAAACGCGTAAACACTTTTGGGTATCTGTAACACGTTTATTTTTAGCAATGGCGTTCCCCAAAAAGTACTCTTTAAAAGGTACCATCCCGGCGTTCGTAAACATCAAGGTTGGATCATCTTTAATTACCATAGGCGCAGAAGGCACAATAGTATGTTCTTTTTCTTCAAAAAAAGAAAGGAATTGATTTCTAATTTCTTCAATTTTCATGGGTTCCCTATTATAAAGTATATAACTTGCTTCTCTGTTAATCAAAGTTAACGATTTTGCAAAGTTAGATTATTTACATAATTTTGCGATGTTTTATACGATAAATAATGACAAAGACGAAGTTTCGGTACAATCCAAAAACGCTTTCTTACGAAAAAGTTAAACGCTCCATGGGCGAACGCATTTTACGTGGGGTAATATTTATTGCACCGACCATCGTATTGAGTTTAGTTTTTGCTTTCTTTATCGCTTATCGAATAGACTCTCCAAAGGAGGTGGCGCTTAAAAAAGAGCTCGCAGAATTAAAGACAGAATACGCTTTAGTTCAAGAACGAATGGGGGTTGTTAACCAAGTTGCTGAAGTTATAAAGCAACGTGATGAAGAACTATATAGAACAGCGCTTGGAGCAAAAGAATTCCCAGAGGAATTAAGATTAATGGGTGTTGGGGGTAGTGATGCATATAGTTCATACAAGAACAAATCAAACGGTGAATTACTCATTCAAACTTTTTCCAAACTTGATGAATTAGAGAGAAAATTACATGCACAGAGTCTTTCTTTTAAGGAGTTAACGAACTTAGCAAAAGAGCATCAAGTCAGACTTGCCTCATTACCAGCAATTCAACCTGTTAACAACAAAGAATTAAAACGCATGGCTTCTGGTTATGGCTGGAGAATAGACCCAGTTTATGGGACAAGAAAAATGCACTGGGGATTAGATTTTTCCGCCGAAGTAGGTACAGATGTATACGCCACTGGAGGCGGGGTAGTTGAAGTAACACGGGTAAACAGTTGGGGATACGGTAAAGAAATTGTTATTGACCATGGGTTTGGATACAAAACCAGATACGCCCACTTAAGTGCATTTAAGGTAAAAGCAGGGGACACTGTGAAACGAGGAGACCTCATTGGGTTAGTTGGAAATTCTGGTAAATCTACTGGACCGCACTTACATTATGAAGTTGAAAAGGACGGACAGAAAGTGAGTCCAATTAACTATTTCCATTCTGACCTTACACCGGAGCAGTATGAACAAATTGTGGAAATTTCCAAAAATGCATTAAAGTCTATGGACTAGTTGAATATAACTTTTCCGTTACACCCTCTTTATTGTTGCTTTATTTTCACTAATTTAGCCCTAATGAACTTAAGTTATGATTAAAGCTTCAGAATTAACAAAGCTCTATTATTCAATAGGGGAAGTCGCAAAAATGTTTGATGTTAACACATCACTCATTCGTTTTTGGGAAAAGGAATTTTCTTCTATAAAGCCGAAAAAGAATAAAAAAGGCAATCGTTTGTTTACTCCTGATAACATTCTAGAACTACAGAAGATTTATCAATTGGTTAAAATTGATGGTCATACTTTGGAAGGTGCAAAAAAGGCTTTAAAAAACGGAGATATTGAACTCAAAGAAGCCCCTCCAACTTTCGATCAGGAAGCATTAATAGAAAGTCTCGAATCAATTAAAAGAAAGTTAATTGCCTTAAAGGATTAAGTCAACTATTGAATAAACTATGGCTGGCTTGATTTTGACGAAAAACTCTTGTTCAACAATTTCTTGATTTTCTTTCTAAACAATAAGGTTACAATTGCCAATAATATGTACGGCGAGGCCATAATGTATAAAATTGCTGAGTTCATATTGTTCCCATTGTTGTTATCCAAGATTTTGTCGTCGATTGAATTACCGCTTTGTTCTGCGAGTAATTTACACTGTGAACATTGTGCTTCTACATCTCCGGTAAAGAAAAAAATAAAAGCAACTAATAAAATAATATAAGGAAGCCACTTTTTCATGCTACAAAGATAAACAATAAGCCTGTTATTCAGTAAAATTTAACTTGATTTTAATCAGAAATGAGCTAAACACAAAAACCACCTTGAGAAAGGCTGATTTCTTCGATAATTTCTACCGCTTTCTTTTTGCGAGATTCGAAACTGCCTTTTAATATGGTAAAATCTACCTTACGCTTTTGCAATTCTTCAAGATATAAATCAAACAGTTCTTCTCTTTCATTTGGACTCTCCCTTAAAGGATCTTCCTCCCATGGAATTCCTTCTGGACTGCACAAAAAATAATGAGTAAAGCGTTGACTACCCATCAATGATTTTACTTTAGGGCTATACTTTTGGTATTTAAACATAGACCAAATATAGAGGACAGTTGCTTCAGTATCGTAAATTTTAATTCCTCTCTTCTCTTGAGAAATGCGAAGTTTATCTTGTTCTACTCCAATTTGTTCAATATCATCAAAATCATATTTTCCGTCGCGTTGAAGAAGGTATGCTCTTGCATGTTCTGGAAACCACTGGGCATCGAAATGATTTGCTACAGCTTGCGATAAACTTGTTTTTCCTGAACTTTCAGGTCCTGTAAATACTATTTTCAATTGTTCTGTGCTTTATACATTTTATACCATGAATTAAAAGCAAAAATAGCAATTATGGTATAGACTAAATAGTGGAAGCCTGTAAGGTCCATTCCACGTGAACTGTAAAGGAAAATTAAAGCCGTATCGATTACAATCCAATAGATCCAATTTTCCAAAACACGTTGTGTTACCATATAAGTAGCAACAAGACTGAAAACAGTTGAAAATGCATCGAGATATGGATTTTGTTGATCTGTATAAGTCACCATTAAGTATCCCAGTAAATATGTAACTAAAGCACTTACTCCAATGTTTAAAACATGATACTTTAATGGCCATCTAATTATTTTTTGATCTTTGTTCGTGGTTTTATTCCATGAAATCCAACCATAAATAGCCATTACGAAATAAAAAACTTGTAATCCTGATTCGATATAGAGCCCAACGGTATAACACAAGTAGGTATACACTGCAGTGTTAGCCATAGCAAAATACCATCCCCACCTGTTCTTATAAGCGATAAAAATCAAGTAGCATGTTCCTAATAAAACACCTGCCCATTCTAAAGGAGAGGTGTTGATTAGACCTTCTATAACGTTATGTATTATTTCCACAGTGGCGAAAATAAGTAATTTAAAATGTATTCCTATTTCTGGAAATAGAAAAGCAGACACTCAACCCCTATGATCCTGAAGAATAAAAAGTCCTTGGTCATGCTCCAAGGACTTTTTTATTTATGTATTTGCCTATAAAAGAATACTCCTAAGGTTTCTTCTTTTTTGGGATTGTATAAAGTTTACCTTCAACTGTAGCCCGCTGTCCATTTTTATTGTGAATTACACCGGAAAAAGTTGCCGTAATCTTATCTTCTTCAATTGAGGTGAATGTTATTTTACCTTCGCCTTCTTCCCCAGACTCTTTTCCTGTATGGAGAATACATCATCGTTATCAAAAGTAATTTTCGCGTCGCTTTTTTCTTTCAACCATTGAATCATTGGATAAATATGTAATGGTACAATTACATGATTATTAATAAATAATAAACGGCAGCCCTAAAGAATAGTGCTGCCGTTAAAGTCTAAATGCAACAAGCTCTTATTGAACAATAATTTTTCTTGTTAAATATCCATAGTCAGTGGTCAATTGAATAAAGTAAGTTCCTTTTGCAGCAGTTGATACATCAATTTTAATTGTAGCCTTATCAACATATGTTTGCTCTAATGAAACCACTTTTCCTTCAAGAGAAATAATTTGAATGTTTTGAATTGAATTGTTTTCATTTACACGCACTTCAATATAATCTGACGCTGGGTTTGGCGAAACAGTCAACTGATTCATTTCGTTTTCTACAACAGCAACGCAGCCGTCAACTGTTATTGTAATACTTGCAGTGTTTTCACATCCGTTTCCATCAGTGTAAGCATAAGTGAGCGTATGTGTTCCAATTCCTGCTGTTGCAGGATCAAACTCATTATTACTCACTCCTGTACCTGAGAATATTCCTCCAGCAGGAGATCCTGTTAAGGCAATAGGGTCATGATTTGTACAAGCTGTTTGATTATTCCCGGCCGACACAGATGGCAGTGGATTTACGTTAATGACTACTTGGTCGGTTGCAGTACACCCGTTTAAATCTGCTGTTGCAGTATAAGTTGTACTCGTTGTAACAGTAAACGGAGTTCCATCAACAATTCCATTGTCCCAAGTTACTGTACTTCCAGTTGAAGAAGTAGCCGTTAGCGTTACCTCTGAATTTTCACAGACCGTTTGGTCAACACCCGCATTTACCGTTGGAATATTTGTTACCGTAACCGTTATTTGATCTGTATTTTCACATGCATTCAATCCAGTCCCTGTAACAGTATAAGTTGTTGTAATTGTTGGAGACACATTATGCGCTGCTCCAGCTCCTAAGCCATTATCCCAATTATATGTATTCGCTCCATTTGCGGTTAAGGTAATTTGATCTCCATTACAAATGGATACATCTTGACCAGCATCAACCACTGGTAATGCATTAACAGTAATCGTAATTTGATCTGAATTTTCACAGTTGTTAGCATCTGTTCCGGTCACAGTATAAGTTTCAGTTATCGTTGCTGAAAACGACTGAGTTGCACCATTTCCTAATCCGTTATCCCAAACATAAGAAACCGCTCCGGTTGCAGTCATGTTCACCGTTTCATTTTCACATACTGTTTGATCAGCACCAGCATCAACGATAGGTAAAGAATTTACGTTAATGGTTTGACTGGCTGAATTTGTACATCCATTAGCATCTGTACCTGTAACTGTATAAGTTGTTGTTGTAGATGGACTAACGGAATGAGTCGTTCCATTGTTTAAACCATTATTCCAAGTATAATTCGTTGCATTTCCTGTTGCTTGTAAGTCTGTTGATTCATTCATACAAATTGTTGGCACTGTCGCAGAAAGTGAAACGGTTGGTGCTGTATAAACAGTTATGTTTTGAACCGTAGAAGATTGACAAGCTCCAGTAGGTGTAGTGTATTCAATGGCATAAGTTGTTCCCAAAGTTGGATTAAGAACTTCCCCAGTTGATGTATTTATTGTTGCACCATCGGTTGGCGCAGTATAGAAAGCGTATGTCCCACCTGGAGTAGCAATATTACTTGGCAACACCGTGAGTCCATTTCCTAAACAAATATTATCATAAGAAAAAGAAGGGTCATCATTACTTTGAACACTTACCGTTGCTGTTGAAGTACTTGGACAAGATCCATTCGTAGTGTATTCAACAGTATAATTAGCTCCATTCACACCGTTTGAAATTTCACCAGTGGTTGGATTAATGGTTGCTCCATCAGCTGGTACAGGGTTGAAACTAAAAGTTCCACCTGGTGTTATAATATTGCTAGGCCCATTTGTGGTTGAAAGTTCACAAAAATTATTGAAAGTGAAACTTGCATCATCGTAAGGGTTTACTGTTACAGTAACAAATGAAGTATTCTCACATCCATTTGCTCCTGTACCTGTTACTTGATAGGTTGTTGTTCCTGAAGGACTAACAGTATGTGATGCGCCAGCACCTAATCCGTTATCCCATGTATATGCGGTTCCTCCACTTGCAGAAATGGTCGCATTATCTCCTAAACAAATGGCCACATCACTTCCAGCAGAAATAACCGGTAATGCATTTACGTTTACAGTTACTTGGTCTGACGCAGTACATCCATTGGCATCTGTTCCAGTCACTGCATAAGTTGTTTGAGCAGATGGTGTAACTGAATGAGAAGCACCTGCTCCAAGTCCATTATCCCAAGCATATGTACTTCCTCCAGTAGCTGAAACTACAGTACTTTCTCCTTCACAAATCGTTACATCGCTACTTGCCGATATTGTTGGCAAAGCATGAACATCAACAGTGACTTGATCTGTATTTTCACAACCATTTGCATCTGTACCAGTCACCACATAAGTTGTTTGAGCAGATGGAGTAACCGAATGTGTTGCACCAGCACCCAATCCGTTATCCCAGCTATAACTTACCGCTCCAGTAGCTGTAATGTTGGTGTTTTCACCTGCACAAATATCAATATCAGCACCTGCACTAACTGTTGGAAGCGCATTCACCGTAACTGTTACTTGTTTAGTATCAGTACAGCCGTTAGCGTCTGTTAATGTAGCATCGTAAATTGTAGTCATTGAAGGAGAAACGCTTAAACTTGTTCCTGTTCCAA
>Ga0209075_1001533_pt1 | contig 21631 bp, 15 predicted proteins | sample Stecom2011_FD_187523 | JGI IMG/M metagenome (GOLD analysis project Ga0209075, IMG submission 187523) | Agricultural soil microbial communities from Utah to study Nitrogen management - Steer compost 2011 (SPAdes) (version 2) | ecosystem: Environmental > Terrestrial > Soil > Agricultural land...
CTGGAAATCCTCTCCACCATCTCGGTGGGTTACGACAGTTACGATGTGGGCTACCTGACCGGTCGCGGCATCATGCTGACCAACACGCCCGATGTGCTGACCGAAACCACGGCCGACCTCGCCTTCGCCCTGATACTGGCCACGGCCCGGCGGGTGCCCGAGCTGGATGCCTGGGTGCGTAGCGGCCAGTGGACGCGACCGGTGGACGAGACGCGCTTCGGCTGTGACGTGCACGGCAAGACTCTGGGCATCATCGGGCTCGGCAAGATAGGCGCAGCGATTGCCCGACGCGGGCGCTTCGGTTTCGGCATGGACATCGTCTACAGCGGCAACAGCCGCAAACCCGAGCTGGAACGCGAACTGGGCGCACGCTTCCTGTCCCGCGAGGCGCTGCTGGCCGAGGCGGACTTTGTCTGCCCGATGGTGCCGCTGACCCCGGAAACCCGCCACCTGATCGGCGCCGATGAGCTGGCCCTGATGAAGCCCGAGGCCATCCTGATCAACGTATCCCGTGGCCCGGTGGTGGATGAGCAGGCGCTGGTCGCGGCGCTGCAGGCTGGTCGCATCCGTGCCGCCGGTCTGGATGTCTTCGCCAGGGAGCCACTGAGCGCCTCGCCCCTGTTTGCCCTGAACAATGTGGTCTGCCTGCCGCATATCGGCTCGGCTACTCGGGAAACCCGCATGGCCATGGCCCGTCGCGCGCTGGAGAATCTCCTCGCAGGGCTGCGCGGCCAGCGCCCGCGGGATCTGGTCAACCCGCAGGTGCTGGCTGCGGGGGAAACCCTGCCCCTGGCTTGACGGCGTCCGGCAACTCCTTTACAAGTCTAGAGTAATTACTCGAAAACGGGAGTTGCCATGGACCAGTCGTCCTTTCCTTCCCAGACGGTCGCACTGGAGACCCTGCTGGAACGGCAGAGGGCTGCCTTCCTCGCCGATCCCATGCCCTCGGTTGCGGCCCGGCGCGGCTGGCTCAAGGCCCTGCGCCAGGTGCTGGTGGACCAGCAGCACGCCTTGACCTCAGCGGTAAGCCGGGACTTCGGCAACCGCTCCGTTGACGAGACCCTGTTCGCCGAACTGCTGCCCTGCCTGCAATCCATCGACCACGTTTCCCGGCACCTGCCCCGCTGGATGAAACCATCGCGCCGCCCGCTGGGGCTGGCGTTCCAGCCCGGCTCGGCGCAGGTGGTATATCAGCCGCTGGGAGTGGTCGGGGTGATAGTGCCCTGGAACTACCCGCTCTTTCTCGCCATTGGCCCGCTGGTCGGCGCCCTGGCTGCGGGCAACCGGGTGATGATCAAGATGAGCGAGTCCACACCGGAGACGTCGCAGCTGGTCAGGGACCTGCTGGCCCGGGTCTTCCCGGAGGATCAGGTGGCGGTCGTGCTGGGCGAGGCGGACGTGGGCGCGGCCTTTGCCCGCCTGCCCTTCGATCATCTGCTGTTCACCGGCGCCACCAGCATCGGCCGGCACATCCTGCATGCGGCGGCGGACAACCTGACACCCGTCACCCTGGAGCTGGGCGGCAAGTCGCCGGCCATCGTTTCCCGGGACGTCCCCCTGGAAGATGCCGCCGAGCGCATCGCCTTCGGCAAGACCATGAATGCCGGCCAGACCTGTGTCGCCCCCGACTATGTACTGGTGCCCCGGGACCGCATCGAGGGCTTTGTCGAAGCCTACCGGCGCGTCATCCAGCGCTTCTATCCGCAGCTGGCGGACAACCCGGACTACACCAGTATCATCAATGCCCGCCAGCAGGCGCGGCTCTACAGCTATCTGGAGGATGCCCGGGCTCGGGGCGCGCGCGTGGTACCCCTGTTCAGCGAGGGCCAGGATCGCCGCCTGCCGCATACCCTGCTGCTGGATGTGAATGACGACATGCGGGTCATGCAGGACGAGATCTTCGGCCCCCTGCTGCCGGTGGTGCCCTACGCTCACATCGACGAGGCCATTGCCTATATCAATGCCCGGCCACGTCCGCTGGCGCTCTACTATTTCGGTTACGACCGGCAGGAGCAGCAGCGGGTCATAGCGCACACCCACTCCGGCGGCGTGGGGATCAACGAGACCCTGCTGCACGTGGCGGTATGCGACCTGCCCTTTGGCGGCATAGGGCCGTCGGGCATGGGGCACTACCATGGTCATGAAGGTTTCCTGACCTTCAGCAAGGCCAAGGCGGTGCTGCGCAAACCCCGGCTGAATGCGACCCGGGTGCTCTATCCGCCCTATGGTCGGACCATGCAGAAGCTGCTGCGCCGGCTGTTGATCCGCTGAGCCGGCCACTCCGTTACAAGGTGCGACAACAACAATGAACACGAGCACAGAACAACCCGGGATCAGTCGCCGCCAGCTGCTGCGCTACGGCCTGCTGGGGACCCTGGTGCTGGCGACCGCCGGCGGTATCGCCAGCGTCACCCGGACCCTGCGCAGCGGTCCCGGCACCGGTTACCGCCAGCTGCGCGAGAGCCACATACCCATGCTGCGGCGCATCATCCCGGTCATTCTCGAGGGTGCCCTGCCCGCCGGTGAGGCAGACGCAGCGGTCCAGGCCGTGCTCGATGGGCTGGACCGGAGCCTGGACCACCTTTCCCCGGCCATGCGCAGCCAGAGCCTGCAGCTGTTCGACCTGCTCAGTCTGGATCTCACCCGCGGCGCCGCCACCGGGGTCTGGCGCAGCTGGGAGAACGCCACCAGCGAGCAGGTGGCAAATTTCCTCTCGCGCTGGGAACACAGTCGTCTGGCCCTGTTCCGCCAGGGGTATGGCGCCCTGAACCAGGCCATCCTGCTGGTGTGGTACGGCCAGCCCTTGGCCTGGGCCCATTGCGGCTATCCCGGCCCGCCGCGTTTCTGAGCTCCAAGGAGATGACAAGATGCTGATTCCCGATCTCTTCCGCCAGGGCCTGGAGCGTGGCTGGCAGGTACAGAACGCCTCACAACTGGAGGAGGATCTGACCCTGGAGGCCGATATTGCCATCGTCGGCAGCGGCGCCGGCGGGGCCACCAGCGCGGAGATTCTCAGCGCCGCCGGATTCAGGGTACTGCTGATAGAGGAAGGCGGACTGTTCACCAGCAGCGACTTCCGCATGCAGGAAAACGAGGCCTATCCGACCCTGTATCAGGAAGGTCTGGGCCGCCTGTCCAAGGACGGCGCCATTACCATACTGCAGGGCCGCGCCGTGGGTGGTACCACCCTGGTGAACTGGACTTCCAGCTTCCGCACCCCGGACCAGACACTGGCACACTGGGCCAGCGAGCACGGCGTGGTGGGCCATGACAGTCGGAGCATGGCGCCCTGGTTCGAGCGCATGGAGCAGCGCCTCGGGGTGGAGCGCTGGGCCGCGGAGCCCAATGCCAACAACGATGTACTGCGCCGGGGCTGCGAAGAGCTGGGCCTGCACTGGGCGGTGATTCCGCGCAACGTGCGCGGCTGCTGGAACCTGGGTTACTGCGGTCTGGGCTGTCCGACCAATGCCAAGCAGTCGATGCTGGTGACCTGCATTCCGGCGATGCTCGACCAGGGCGGCAGCCTGCTCTATCTGGCCCGCGCCGACCGCCTGCTGCTGGAGGGCGACCGGGTCGCCGGTATCGAGTGTGTGGCCATGGACGAACGCTGCGTGGCACCGACCGGACGCCGGGTACGGGTCCGCGCCCGGCATTACATCCTGGCTGGCGGCGCCATCAACAGCCCGGCCCTGCTGATGCGCTCGGAAGCGCCCGACCCGCATCACCTGCTCGGCAAGCGCACCTTCCTGCACCTGACCAGTTTCTCCTGGGCCCAGTTCGACCACCTGATCAATCCCTTCTACGGCGCGCCCCAGTCGATCTACTCGGATCACTTCCAGTGGCGTGACGGAGTCACCGGCCCCATGGGCTACAAGCTGGAAGTGCCACCCATGCAGCCCGGCTTCAGCGCCACCGTGCTCGGCGAACCAGGCACGCCGGGCGCGGGGCTGATGGAACAGCTGCCCAACAGCAACATGCTGCTGGCCCTGTTGCGTGACGGCTTCCACCCGGACAGCGCCAGCGGCACTGTAACGCTGCGCGGCGACGGCTCACCGGTGCTGGATTACCAGCTCACCGACTACACCCGCGAGGGGCTGCGGCGCAGCTACCTGAGCATGGCGGAGATCCAGTTCGCCGCCGGAGCCAAGCTGGTAAAAACGGTGCACAGGGATGCGACGCCGGCACGCAATATGGCCCAGGCCCGGGAGATCATCGAGCAGCTGCCGCTGGAGCGCTACCGCGCCCTGCTGGGCAGCGCCCATGTCATGGGCGGCTGCCCCATGGGCGAGGACCCGCAGCATGCCGTCACCGACAGCCTCGGGCGGCACCACCAGCTGGAAAACCTGTCGATCCACGATGGGTCCCTGTTTCCCACCAGCATCGGTGCCAACCCGCAACTGTCCATCTATGGCCTGACCGCCAAGCTCGCCAGCCTGCTGGCCGAGCGCCTGGCCTGAACCTGCTGCCTGCCCCAGGCGCCACACCGGAGCGCAACAACAATGCACAACAAGCTACTCCCCGCCCTGTTCATGCTGAGTCTCGGCCTGCCGGGCCTTCTGGCGGCCCAGAGCCAACCGGCCGAGCCGGCTACCGCCCGCGCCAATGCGGCGGTGCTGGAGCAACTGGATTTCACCGACGCCCGGGCTTTCGAGGACGCCCGTCGCGGCTTCATCGCTGCCGCCGAGGATCCGCTGCTCAATCCCGATGGCAGCCTGTCCTGGGACATGGGCGCCTACGCCTTCCTCGACGGGGCCGCGCCGGATACCGCCAACCCGAGCCTGTGGCGCCAGGCACAGCTGAATCGCATCCATGGCCTGTTCCGGGTAACCGACGGCATCTACCAGATCCGCGGCATGGACCTGGCCAACATGACGGTGGTCGAGGGCGACAGCGGTCTGATCATCATTGATCCGCTGCTCACCCCGACCACCGCCCGCGCCGCGCTGGACCTGTACCTGCAGCACCGCCCGCAGAAGCCGGTGGCGGCGGTGATCTACACGCACAACCACGTCGACCACTTCGCCGGCGTGCGGGGCATCGTCAGCGAGGCCGATATCAGCGAGGGCCGTGTCCGCATCTACGCCCCGGAAGGCTTCATGGAACATGCGGTCAGCGAGAACGTCATCGCCGGCAATGCCATGACCCGCCGTGCCATGTACATGTATGGCACGCGGCTGGAGCCGGGCCCCCAGGGCCACATCGACAACGGTCTGGGCAAGGCGCTGAGCCGTGGCGAACTGACCCTGATCCCGCCCACCAACATCATTGCCCGGAGCGGTCGGCACCAGATCGCCGGGGTTACCATCGATTTCCACATGGCCCAGGGCAGCGAGGCCCAGGCCGAGCTGATGATGTACTTCCCGGCCAGCCGGGTGCTCAACACCGCAGAGGTGACCTCCCACCAGCTGCACAACATCTATACCCTGCGCGGCGCCGAAGTGCGCGACGCCAGCCGCTGGTCCCGCTACATCGATGAGGTTCTTGAGGAGTACGGCCCGAAAACCGACATACTGATCGCCCAGCATCACTGGCCGGTGTGGGATCAGGCCGGGGTGCGCGAGTTTCTCGGCGTGCAGCGCGACCTCTACAAGTACATCCATGACCAGAGCGTGCGGCTGATGAACAAGGGCTACCGGCCGGATGAGATCGCCGAGCAGCTGCGCCTGCCGCCGAGTCTGGCCAGCCGCTGGATCGCCCGGGACTACTACGGCACCCTGCGCCACAATGCCCGGGCCATCTATCAGAAGTACCTCGGCTGGTACGACGCCAACCCGGCCAACCTCAACCCCCTGCCCGCCCGGGAAGCTGCCCGTCGCACCATCGACTACATGGGCGGGATCGATCAGGTGATCGCCCGTGCCCGGGAGGATTTCGCCAGAGGGGACTACCGCTGGGTGGCCTCCATCATGAGCCAGGCGGTGTTCGCCGAGCCGGATAACCGGGCCGCCCGTGAACTGAATGCCGCCGCGCTGGAGCAGCTCGGCTATCAGGCCGAATCCGGGCCATGGCGCAATGTCTATCTGTCCGGCGCGCTGGAGCTGCGCGAAGGCGGCCCCGGCCAGGAATCCGCGGCCCTGGCGGCGGACCTGCTGCGGGCGCTGGATACCGGCATGTTCTTCGACCTGCTCGGGGTGCGGCTCAACGGCCCGCGGGCCGAAGGACAGCACCTGGTGCTGAACTGGCATTTCACCGATACCGACGAGCGCTTCCGGGTCAATCTGGAAAATGCCACCCTGACCTGGCTGCCCGACCGACAGGCCGAGCAGGCGGACGCCAGCATCCGCCTGGCGCGCAGTACCCTGGATGCGATCCTGCTGCAGCGCACCAGCTTCCCCGAGGCCATACAATCGGGCGCCATCCGCATCGAGGGCGACCCGCAGAAGTTCTTCCAGCTGCTGACGCTGATGGACCAGTTCACCCCGGACTTTGCCCTGATCGAACCACTTGAGGAATAATCCCCGCTGCCGCCGTGACCCCCACGGCGGCTCTCCACGCAAAAGAGAGACCAATGACCCGCAGAGCCAATACCCGCGATCGCATCCTGCAGGCAAGCCTGCAACTGTTCAATGAACAGGGTGAGCGCAATGTCACCACCAACCACATTGCCAGCCACATGGGCATTTCGCCGGGTAATCTCTACTACCACTTCCGGAGCAAAAGCGAGATAGTCGCCGAGCTGTTCGCCGGCTTTCAGCAGCAGATGGAGGCCTTCTTCACGATACCGGCGGACGAGCCCCTGACCCTGGAAGACAAGGCCCGCTATCTGGAGAACCTGCTGGAGATTCTCTGGCAGCACCGCTTCATGCACCAGGGTCTGGAATACCTGCTGGAAGCGGATCCGGCGCTGGCCGAAGGTTATCGGCAGTTCGCCCAGCGCACCCTGGCCGGCAGCACCGGTATCTACCTGGCCTTTGCCGAGGCGGGGATTCTCGAGCTGACCCCGCGCCAGGCCGAAACGCTGAGCATCAATGTGTGGATAGTGCTCAGCGGCTGGCTGCAGTTTCTGACCACCAGCCATGGCCTGCACCCCGGCCGGGACCGGCGGATGCTGCAGCGCGGCATCTACCAGATCCTGGCCCTGGAGGAAGGTTATGTGGCACCGGCCTATCGCGAGGCGGTACGCGAGCTGCGCGACCGCCTCCATGTACCGCTGGAGGATCTCAGCGACGCCGCCGGCGCCACGCAGTGATACCCAGCCCCACCAGCAGCACCAGTACCACGCCGGCTATCACCAGCTGGCGACCATGGCGTTCGAGGAACTGCTGGCGGGCATTGCGGTTCAGCTGCTCCCAGGCGTTGTAGTCATCGGGCACTTCGACCAGCCCGTGCTCATCAACGAATGAGCGGTAGGCCGCCAGCATGGATGCCACGCGCTCGGGCTCCTGCTGCGCCAGATCCTGACGCTCCAGCGGATCGCTGCGCAGGTTGAACAGCCGCGTGCCGGCCGAATCTCCCAGGGCGCTGCTGCGCGCATGCACCAGCTTGTAGTCGCCCTGCCACACCGCCACACCGCCGGCCAGCTCGTAGACCAGCACTTCGTCCTCCGGGTGTACCCGGTCGCTCTCGCCGCGCAGCAGCGGCAGCATGCTGGTTCCCATGATGCGATGCACCGGCCGCCCCTGGTACTCGCCGTCCGGCACGGGTGTGCCGGTCAGCTCCAGCAGAGTCGGCGCGATATCCATGACGTAGCCGAACGCCGGGGTGCGCTGACCGGGCTCGATCAGGGTCGGATGGCGGACAATCATCGGCACCCGCAGACCGCCGCCATAGGGCGAGCCCTTGTAGGAATAGAAGGGCGTGTTGGAGGCATAGCCCCAGCCCCGGCCATACTCGCTCCAGCTGCCACGCGAACCCAGCGCCTCCAGCTCGCGGTCATAGCGCAGGCGGTAGAACCAGGGAGCCACCTCGGTCAGCACCGTGGACTCGGCGCCGTTATCGCTCATGAAGATGATCAGGGTATTGTCCAGCTCGCCGCTGGAGCGCAGGTGGTCGATGACCCGCCCGATGCTCTCATCCATGGCTTCGGCCATGCCGGCGAACACCGCCATCTGCCGCGCCCGGTAACGCTGCTCCTCGGCATCGAGGCTGTCCCAGTCCAGGGTCGGAGTGCCGTAGAAGGTGCCCCAGTCGCGGCTGACCACCGATTCTGCGGTACGCGGCAGAACGCCCATGGCGGTCATGCGGTCGTAGCGGCGCTGGCGAATTACGTCCCAGCCCTCGACATAGGTGTCGGCGTAGCGCTCCACGTATTCCGCCGGTGCGTGGTGGGGTGCATGCACTGCCTGGAATGCCAGGTAGGCGAAGAAGGGCTGTTCGCTGTCCGGTTCGCTGCTCAGGTATTCGATCAGCTTGTCGGCGTAGAAGAAGGAGGAGTAGAAATCATCCGGCAGGCGGATCGGCTGATCGTCCTCGACCCAGGTGGCGGTGCCGGCAGGCAGATAGTGCTTGGCTTCCCAGTTGTCCGCGCCACTCTCCAGCAGCGCTACCGAGCGCTGGAAGCCACGGGCACCGGGCAGGCTCTCCGGTCTCGATCCCAGATGCCACTTGCCGGCCATGTAGGTGCGATAACCGGCATCACGCAGCAGGGTCGGCAGGGTCACCGCCTGGTCGTTGAGCCAGGTCTCGTAGCCGGGCTGCCCCTTCTGGTTGTCGGCCATGATCTCCTTCATGTTGCCCATGCCGACCTTGTGGCTGGTCACTCCGGTCATCAGCATGGCGCGGGTGGGCGAACAGGTGGCGGCCACGTGGAAGTTGGTGAACTGCAGGCCCTCGGCGGCCAGGGCGTCGATGTTCGGGGTACTGATCTCCCCACCGTAGGCTCCGGGGTCGGAGAAGCCCATGTCATCCGCCACTATCAGCAGTATGTTGGGTCGCGGGGCAGCCTGCACTGCCAGCGGCAGCAGGCAGGCGAGCATGCCCAGCAGGGCGGGATGGAGCAGCGTCCGTTTCATGGCAGTACCCTTTCGTTGTTGTTATGGCTGTCCACGGGCAGGGCTTTTTCCACTGCCCGGTTGCGATATTGATGCGGGATGCCCAAGATATAGAGCAATTACTCTAAAATGTAAAGCTGGCCGCCCGGAACCTGCTTCGCTTGGTAGAATGCACAGCGGCCTTAACAATGGGGATCATCCATGGACATCAGCCTGGCCAGAACCTTTCTGGAAATCGTGCGCAGCGGCAGCTTCGTCGCGGCGGCGGAACGGCTGCATGTTACTCAGGCAGCCGTCACCTCGCGGATCCAGAGCCTGGAAAGCCAGCTGGGTTGCACCCTGTTCATCCGCAACCGCTCGGGCGCTCGCCTGACTGCCGATGGTGAGGCCTTTCTCACCCACGCCAGTCAGATGACCCAGGCGTGGGATAACGCGCTGCGGGATCTGCCGCTGCTCAAGGGCTTCAGCGATGTGCTGCATATCGGCGGCGAGGCCAGTCTGGCCACGCCCCTGATCCTGCAGTGGGTACGTACCCTGCGCCAGCAGATTCCCGAGCACTCGGTGCGTGCGGAGATCGGCGACAGCAGTCTGCTGATGCAGCGGGTGGAACAGGGCACCCTGGACGCGGCACTGGTCTACCGGCCGGAATACCTGCCGGGTCTGCAGGTCGAGGAACTGCTGGAGGAGAAACTCATCCAGGTGTGCCGTCCGGATTGTCCCGAACCCTATGTCTATATCGACTGGGGCGAGGAATTCCGCCGCCAGCACGATGCCGCCCTGCCCGACTGTGCCCGCGCCCCGGTGACCTTCAACCTCGGCCCCCTGGCCCTGCAGTACATCCTGGAATCCGGCGGGTCCGGCTACTTCCGCAGCCGCGTGGTGCAGCATTATCTGGACACAGGCATGCTGCGGCGGGTGGAAATGGCCCCCGAGTTCAGCTTTCCCACCTATCTGGTGTATTCGCGCCAGCGCACTTCGGCTGTACTGGATCGGGCGCTGGAACTGCTGCGGGAACTGGCGCAGATCGAGCAGGACTGGTCCCAGCGCTGGGACCCCATCCCACCCACTGCCTAGGCCTGGATCTGCCCTGCCTCAGGCCAGGTGATTGACCAGATCCCGGTGCAGCGCAGCGATCACATCGGTCTGGGTGACCATGCCGACGATATGACCGTTATCCAGTACCGGCAGGCAATGCAGCCCCTGACTGGAGAGCAGCGGAATCATGTCCACCACGTGGGTATGACGGTCGACGGTGACCACCGGCGCGGTCATGATGCGGTGCAGCGGCTGGTCGCGCCACAGATTCACCCGGGTCGGCAGGATCCGCCCCATGGGCAGGTCCAGCTGCGCCAGCAGATCACTGAGGCTGATGATGCCCTGCACCCGCCCTGCACTGTCCACCACCGGCAGCGTCTTGACCTGATGATGGCGGAACATGCCGATGGCCTGACGTACCGTGGTGTCGGGACCCACGGTACGGATATCCCGTGACATTATCTGCTCGGCGCGGATGTTACCCATCTTGCGCCGCAGGGCAGAGCTTTCGGTGTCGCGGATGATCTGCTCCAGATCATGGCGGGTGATGTCGATGAAGGAACCGAACCTGTCCAGCGCCCGATCCAGATCCTCCTCGGTGAAGCCGACCCGCTGTTCGGGCAGCAGGTCCTGGGTACGGTGCAGATCGATACGCGGCGCCTGCTTCGGATAGCGCACCCCGGTCAGGTTGTTGTACAGCGTGGCGCAGAACAGCAGACAGCAGGCATTGAGCATGATCGGCAGGGGCAGCCAGGCGCCGAGAGGTTCCAACAGCTGCGCCGCCAGCACGATCACCACCGTCATGGCACTGGCCGGTGGGTGCACACAGCGCAGCAACAGCATGCCCAGCACCACTGTCCCCAGGGCCACGGGCAGGCGAACAGTCAGTTCGGCTCCGGCCAGCGCCGGCAGGTGCAGCACAGCAGCACCGGTCAGACCGGCAAGCAGATAACTGCCCAGGACCGGCCAGGGCTGGGCCAGCGCGCCGGAGGACACCACGAACAGCAACACCGCCGATGCGCCGGCCGGCCCCAGCAGCACCATGGCGGTGGTGGGGCCATAGAGCAGACTGGACAACCAGTAGGTGAACACCACTGCCAGCGCCACACCGCCGGAGGCACGCAGCCACTCACCGGGTCGGGTCTGCACGGTACGGGGCAGCCAGCCGAAGAGGCGGCGGGAGAGAAGCAACAACTGATCAGACATAGACACCTGTTCCTGCCGGTGACCGCCGACAGCGCATCAGAAACCGGAACTGCAAAGGGATATCAACGGGGGCGGCTATATTGCCTCTCCGGACGACAACAGGCCAAACGATAATATCTGATCATGAATCAACCATTGCTTATGGATGACCTTGCACCCTCAACCGGGCGCCTGCGCCAGCGCCCCGTTCTTCACGGTCGCTCCGCGCATGGTCATGGCACAGTTGAACACCATCAGGAACATGCCGGCAGCGAAGATACCGCCGCCGATCAGGCGCACCACATACCCCGGATGAGACGCCTCCAGTGCTTCGACAAAGGCGTAGGTCAGGGTCCCATCCAGGTTCACCGCGCGCCACATCAGCCCCTGGGTGATGCCGTTGACCCACATGGCGACGATGTAGAGCACCGTACCCATGCTGGCCATCCAGAAATGCAGATTGACCAGACGGACGCTGTACATCTGCTGCCGCCCCCAGAGCCTCGGCACCATGTGGTACAGGGCGCCGATACTGATCATCGCCACCCAGCCCAGGGCCCCGGCATGCACATGACCTATGGTCCAGTCGGTGTAGTGGGACAGCGCGTTCACCGTCTTGATCGCCATCATCGGCCCCTCGAAGGTGGACATCCCGTAGAACGCCAGGGCCACTACCAGGAAGCGCAGTACCGGGTCGGAGCGCAGTTTGTGCCAGGCCCCGGACAGCGTCATCATGCCGTTGATCATGCCGCCCCAGCTGGGCGCCAGCAGAATGATGGACATGACCATGCCCAGGGTCTGCGCCCAGTCCGGCAGCGCGGTGTAATGCAGGTGATGCGGACCGGCCCAGATGTAGAGCGCGATCACCGACCAGAAGTGCACGATGGACAGCCGATAGGAGTAGATCGGCCGCTCCGCCTGCTTCGGCACGTAGTAGTACATCAGTCCGAGAAAGCCCACCGAGAGGATGAAGCCGACCACGCTGTGGCCATACCACCACTGAATCATGGCATCGGCGGCGCCGGCATACACCGGGTAGGACTTGAGCAGCGTCACCGGCAGGTCGATGTGATTGATCACATGGACCATGCCGGTGACTATGATGAAGGCGCCGTAGAACCAGTTGGCCACGTAGATGTGCCTGACCTGTCGCCGGGCGATGGTGCCGAAGAACAGCCAGGCATAGATCAGCCAGACGAGCGTCAGCAGAGTCGCCAGCGGCCAGATCATCTCGGCGTATTCCTTGCTCGTGGTCAGCCCGTTGGCGTAGCTCAGGATCATGGCCGCCACCAGCAGCTGCCAGGCCCAGAACACGAAGTTCGCGGCTCCGTCCGAGATCAGGCGCGCGCGGCTGGTGCGCTGCACTACGTAAAAGGAGGTGGCAAAGAGCGCGCCGCCGCCAAAGGCGAAGATGACCAGGTTGGTATGTATCGGGCGGATACGCCCGAAGCTGAACCAGGGCAGGTCGAAATTGAGTGCCGGCCATACCAGCTGTGCAGCGAGAATGACGCCCACCAGCATGCCCAGGGCGCCCCAGACCAGCGTCATGACGGTGAATTTGCGAACGATATCGTAGTTGTAACCGGGCTCCGCTGGGGTGCCCGCGGCAATGGAAGGGGTGTGCATGACTACTCCGTACAGCAAGGCAGGCTGAAAACGAAAAACAGTCTGCGCCCCTCACTTAATAAAATCAAAACAATAATAACGTATATTAAATTCGCGTTTTGTAATATTTGATAACCATCAAGGCATTCCCGCGAAAGTCCTGCCTGCAGACAGCGATTGACACCCGATGCGCCACTGCCTAGCTTGAGGGTAGTCACTAACTACAATAACAAGGTGGCACATGAGCAATTCCGACCTTGATTTCGCTCTGGGGGAAACCATCGATCTGCTGCGCGAGCAGGTGCGCGGCTTCGTCAATCGTGAACTGGCGCCCCGGGCCGCCGCCATCGATGCGGACAATGCCTTTCCCATGGACATGTGGCGCAAGTTCGGTGACATGGGCCTGCTGGGCATCACCGCCTCCGAGGAGTACGGCGGTGCCGGTATGGGCTATCTGGCCCATGCCGTGGCCATGGAGGAAATCAGCCGCGCCAGCGCCTCGGTCGCCCTCTCCTACGGTGCCCACTCCAACCTCTGCGTGAACCAGATCAGCCGCAACGGCAGCGCCGAACAGAAGGCCCGCTACCTGCCGAAGCTGATCAGCGGCGAGCATGTCGGCGCCCTGGCCATGAGCGAGCCGGAGGCCGGCTCCGATGTGGTCAGCATGCGCCTGCGCGCCGAACGGCGCGGCGATCATTACCTGCTCAATGGCAGCAAGATGTGGATCACCAACGGTCCGGATGCCGACGTACTGGTGATCTACGCCAAGACCGAACCCGAACGCGGTGCCCGGGGCATTACCGCCTTCATCGTCGAGGGCGACAGCCCCGGTTTCAGCCGCGGTGCCAAGCTGGACAAGCTGGGCATGCGCGGCTCCAACACCTGCCCGCTGTTCTTCGATGACGTAGCCGTACCCGTGGAGAACGTGCTGGGCGAGGTCAATGGCGGGGTTCGGGTGCTGATGAGCGGGCTCGACTACGAGCGCGTGGTGCTGGCCGCCGGCCCGGTGGGCATCATGCAGGCCTGCCTCGATCTGGCCCTGCCCTACGCCCGGGAGCGGCGGCAGTTCGGTCAGAGCATCGGCGAGTTCCAGCTGATCCAGGGCAAGTTGGCGGACATCTACACGGCGCTCAATGCCAGCCGTGCCTATCTGTATACGGTGGCGCGCAGCTGCGACAACGGTCAGGCCACCCGCAAGGACGCCGCCGGGGTCATTCTCCATACCGCCGAGCAGGCCACCAGGGCCGCGCTGGAAACCATCCAGATCCTCGGCGGCAACGGCTACATCAACGACTACCCGGCCGGTCGCCTGCTGCGCGATGCCAAGCTCTACGAGATCGGCGCCGGCACCAGCGAGATCCGCCGCATGCTGATCGGCCGGGAGCTGTTCAATGATCCACAGGGAGGCCACTGATGGCCCGCTGGCAGACCCGCATCAACCCCGGCTCACCCGACTTTCAACACAACCGCGAGCATATGCAGCACCTGACCAGGGAACTGCAGACACTGCTTGAACAGATCCGGCGGGGCGGCGGCGAACAGGCCCAGCAGCGGCATGTCAGCCGCGGCAAGCTGCTGCCCAGGGAACGCATCGACGCCCTGCTCGATACCGGCTCGCCCTTCCTCGAGCTCAGCCCGCTGGCCGCCTGGCAGGTATATGACGAGGAGGTGCCGGCCGCCGGCCTGATCGCCGGCATCGGCCGGGTGTCCGGGGTCGAATGCATGATCATCGCCAACGATGCCACGGTCAAAGGCGGCACCTACTACCCGCTGACGGTAAAGAAGCACCTGCGCGCCCAGGCCATCGCCGAGCAGAACCGCCTGCCCTGCCTCTATCTGGTCGACTCCGGCGGCGCCAACCTGCCCCGCCAGGACGAGGTGTTCCCGGACCGGGAGCACTTCGGCCGCATCTTCTTCAACCAGGCGCGCATGAGCGCCGCCGGCATCCCGCAGATCGCCGTGGTCATGGGCTCCTGTACCGCCGGGGGCGCCTATGTTCCGGCCATGGCCGACGAGGCAATCATGGTGCGCAATCAGGCAACCATCTTCCTCGCCGGCCCACCCCTGGTACGCGCTGCCACCGGCGAGGTGGTCAGCGCCGAGGAGCTGGGCGGCGCCGACCTGCACTGCCGCACCTCCGGGGTGGCGGACCACTATGCGGAAAACGACGAGCATGCCCTGGCCCTGGCCCGGCGCTGCATCAGCCAGCTCAACTGGCGCAAACAGGGCCAGCTGCAGACCCGCCCGCCGCGTCCGCCCCAGTACCCTGTCGAGGAGCTTTACGGCGTGGTGCCGGTGGACGGCAAACAGTCCTGGGATGTGCGCGAGGTGATCGCCCGGCTGGTGGACGGCAGCGAGTTCGACGAGTTCAAGGCCCTGTTCGGCCCGACCCTGGTCTGCGCCTTCGCCCACCTGCACGGTTACCCGGTCGCCATACTGGCGAACAACGGCATCCTGTTTTCCGAGGCGGCGCAGAAGGGCGCGCATTTCATCCAGCTGGCCTGCCAGCGCGGCATCCCGCTGGTATTTCTGCAGAACATCACCGGCTTCATGGTCGGTCAGAAATACGAGGCGGGCGGCATTGCCAAGCATGGCGCCAAGCTGGTCACCGCCGTGGCCTGCGCCAGGGTACCGAAGTTTACCGTGATCATCGGCGGCAGCTTCGGCGCCGGCAACTATGGCATGTGCGGCCGGGCCTACGACCCGCGCTTCCTGTGGATGTGGCCCAACGCGCGGATCGGCGTCATGGGCGGCGAGCAGGCCGCCGGGGTGCTGGTGCAGGTCAAGCGCGAACAGGCCGAACGCCTGGGAGCGCCCTTCACGGAGGAGGATGAACGGGCGCTGAGAGGGCCCATACTGCAGCAGTACGAACACCAGGGCCACCCCTACTACTCCAGCGCCCGGCTGTGGGACGACGGCGTGATCGATCCGGCCCAGACCCGGGATGTGCTGGGACTGGCGATTTCGGCAAGTCTGAATGCCGAGGTTGAAGAGACGGCGTTCGGGGTATTCAGGATGTAAGGGCGACGGGGAAAACAGATGCCATTCAACACCATACAACTCGAACACCACCCACAGGGCCATGCCACCCTGTGGCTGAACCGCCCGGCCCGCCACAACGCCTTCAACGCGCAGATGATCGCCGAGCTGCTGCAGGCGCTGGAGCAGTTGCACGGCAATGACCGACTGCGGCTGCTGGTATTGCGCGGCCGGGGCAGGCATTTCAGCGCCGGGGCGGACATCGAGTGGATGCGCGAGGCCGCAGAGCTGGATTATGCCGCCAACCTGCGGGACGCCGAGGCGCTGGGCGAGCTGATGTATCGCCTGTACCAGCTGCCGATGCCGACCCTGGCCGTGGTCCAGGGCGCGGCCTTTGGGGGCGCCCTGGGGCTGATTGCCTGCTGTGATCTGGCCCTGGGTGCGGAGGACGCACAGCTGTCGCTGTCGGAGGTGCGCATAGGTCTGGCCCCGGCGGTGATCAGTCCCTATGTGGTCAAGGCGATCGGCGAACGCGCCACCCGGCGGCTGGCGATCAGCGCCGAGCGTATCAGCGGCGAGCAGGCCAGAGCCCTGGGGCTGCTGACCGAGACCGCCCCCGCTGACGCTCTGGAGGCGCTGCTCGAGCGCTGGGTAACCGCCCTGATGGGCAACAGCCCCCAGGCCATGCGCGAGAGCAAGGCGCTGGTACAGGAGGCCAGCCGCCACAGCCTGACGCGGGAGCTGCGCCGCCATACCGAGCAGAGCATCGCCCGCATCCGCGTCAGCCCGGAAGGTCAGGAGGGGCTGCGGGCCTTTCTGGAGAAGCGCCCGCCGAACTGGTCAGTGGAGCCCGAATCATGATCCAGCGTCTGCTGATAGCCAACCGTGGCGAGATTGCCTGCCGCATCATCCGCACCGCCCGCGCCATGGGTATCGCTACGGTGGCGGTATACAGCACTGTCGACCGCCGGGCCCGGCATGTGCAGGAAGCGGATATGGCCATGGCCCTGTCCGGTGCCCGCCCCAGCGAAAGCTATCTGGATATGACACAACTGCTTGATGCCGCCCGGGCCAGCGGCGCCGATGCAATTCATCCCGGTTACGGTTTCCTCTCGGAGAACCCGGCCTTTGCCCGGGCCGTGGCCGAGGCCGGTCTGACCCTGATCGGACCGCCCGCCAGTGCCATAGAGGCCATGGGCGACAAGGCCGCGGCCAAGGCGCTGATGGCCCAGGCAGGCGTGCCGCTGGTGCCCGGCTACCACGGCACGGACCAGTCGCCGGCGGCCTTTGCCCGGGCGGCAGAGCAGATCGGCTTCCCGGTACTGCTCAAGGCCAGCGCCGGTGGTGGCGGCAAGGGCATGAAGATAGTCGAGCGGGCCGACGAGCTGACGGCCGCCATCGAGTCGGCTCGGCGCGAAGCCCTTGCCGCCTTCGGTGATGATCGGCTGCTGCTGGAGAAATACCTGATCCGGCCCCGGCACGTGGAGATCCAGATCTTTGCCGACCACCGGGGCAATTGTGTCTTTCTGCATGAGCGGGACTGCTCCATCCAGCGCCGCCATCAGAAGGTGCTGGAGGAGGCCCCCGCCCCCGGGCTGGAGCCGCCACTGCGCCAGGCCATGGGCCAGGCAGCAGTTCGCGCCGCGCGGGCGATCGGCTACGTCGGCGCCGGAACCCTGGAGTTTCTGCTGGACGCCAGGGGTGACTTCTATTTCATGGAAATGAATACCCGGTTGCAGGTCGAGCACCCGGTGACCGAGGCCATTACCGGGCTGGATCTGGTGGAGTGGCAACTGCGCATCGCCCGGGGTGAACCGCTGCCGCTGACCCAGCAGCAGATCCCTCTGCAGGGCCACGCAATCGAGGTGCGGCTGTACGCCGAGGACCCGGACCACGACTTCCTGCCCGCCAGCGGCCAGCTGCAGCTGTACCGCGAGCCGCTCCCCGGGCCGGGCCAGCGCATCGACAGCGGCGTACGCGAGGGCGACGAGATCAGCCCCTGGTACGACCCGCTGCTGGGCAAGCTGATCGCCTGGGGCAACGACCGGGAACAGACCCGGCAGCGCCTGCTGGACCTGCTGCGCCGCACCCTGGTCGGCGGCATTCACAGCAACCGCGGCTTCCTGTTGCGGCTGCTGCAGCACCCGGCCTTTACCGCCGGTGCTCTGGATACCGGTTTCATCGCGCAGCACGCGGCCGAGCTGCTGCCTGAACCCACGCCCCTGCCGGAGGAATTCTGGGAGCAGGCCGGGCGGGATTTTCTGGCTACCCTGCCCGACGAGCCCCGGTCGGATGATCCCGCATCGCCCTGGGCCCGGCGCAGCGGCCTGCGGCTGGGCGGCCGCGCTACCGTGCGCCTGCATCTGCAGTGCGGCGACCAGCAGCGCTGCCTGTATCTGGACCCCGGCAGCGAGCCGGCCCCCTCGCCGAGCGCAGTGCGCCGGGGCGAGGTGCTCTTTGTGCCCTGGCAGCATCAGATTTACAGCGTGCGCCGCCATGACCCGCTGGCGGCCGCCGGCAGCCATGCCCTGCCCGAGGGTGGCCTGAGCGCCCCCATGAACGGCAGCGTGGTGCGGGTGCTGGTGCAGCCGGGCCAGCAGGTCGAGGCCGGTACTGCGCTGATGGTACTGGAGGCGATGAAGATGGAGCACAGCGTTCGCGCCGACCGCAGCGGGACCGTGCGCCAGTTGTTCTTCGGCGAGGGGGACATGGTGACCGAGGGCAGTCTGCTGCTGGAACTGGAACCGGCCGGGGGCGACTCACCGGCCGCTATAATCGAATGACCATGACCGGCAGTACAGGAGTCCAGCCCATGCCCCTGCCCCGGCAAGTGCGCCTGGTGGAAGTCGGACCGCGCGATGGCCTGCAGAACGAGGCCACCCCGGTCAGCGTGGCCCAACGCATCGAACTGGTGGACCGTCTGAGCGCCACCGGCCTGAGCCATATCGAGGCCGGCGCCTTCGTTTCCCCCCGCTGGGTGCCGCAGATGGCCGACTCCGCTGCGGTGCTGGCTGGTATCCGGCGCCGGCCCGGGGTTCGGTACGGCGTACTGACGCCCAACCTGCAGGGACTGGAAGCCGCGCTGACCGCCGGCGCCGATGAAGTGGCGGTGTTCGCCTCCGCCTCCGAGGGTTTCTCGCAACGCAACATCAACTGCTCGATCAGCGAAAGCCTGCAGCGCTTCGCGCCGGTGCTGGAGCTGGCGTCGGAGCGGGGTGTGGCGGTGCGCGGTTATGTCTCCTGTGTACTCGGCTGCCCCTACGACGGCGCCGTGGCCCCGGAGCAGGTAGCGGCGGTGGCGGCAGATCTGCAGGCCATGGGGTGTTACGAGATTTCCCTGGGCGACACCATAGGCGTGGGCGTGCCCAGTGCCACCCGACGGCTGATCGAGGTGGTCGGTGAACGGGTTCCCCGGAACCGGTTGGCCGGCCACTTCCACGACACCTATGGCCAGGCGCTGGTCAATATCCATGCGGCTCTGCTGGAGGGCGTCAGCGTGTTCGACAGCTCGGTCGCCGGCCTCGGCGGTTGCCCCTACGCCCAGGGCGCCAGCGGCAATGTGGCCAGTGAAGACGTGCTCTACATGCTCGACGGCATGGGCATCAGCACCGGCGTGGATCTGCGCTCGCTGGTCGCGGTCGGTCACTGGATCTGCCAGCAGCTGGGCAGGGAGAATGGCTCCCGGGTCGGCCGGGCGATGGGCAAGCAGTGACCCGCCGGGAGCGTCGAGCACCAGCTCGATGAGCGGCTTTGGCCGCCAGATTGCGGACGAGCTGGTGCTCGTCCCTCCCGGGCACATTCGCCCCGAGGGCGGGGTCCTGCAGTGCGTTACCCGTAGGAGCGGCGCCCCCGCCGCGAAGGGTGCCAGGGTAAACCCGAGGCTGGACCTACACAGGCCAGCGCAGGAACAGCTCAGAACAGGAGTAGCAGCATGCCCCACCCGCTCTGGATACCAACCCCCGAACGCATTGCCCACAGCCGGATGGACAGCTTCCGCCGCCATGTGAACCGGCAGTTCGGCCTGGCGCTGGAGGATTACGCCCAGCTGCATGAGTGGAGCATCCGACAGCGCGGCGACTTCTGGCAGAGCCTGGCCGAATTCTTCGGCGTTCACTTCCATACTCCTGCCACCAGCGCCCTCGAAGAAAACGGCGACATGACCCGGGCGCGCTGGTTCAGCGGCGCCACGCTGAACTACGCCGAGCATCTGCTGCAGGGTGATGACCGGCAAACCGCGCTGATCAGCCGGGACGAGGGCGGTCAGCGTGTTGAGCTGACCTATGCCGAGCTGCGCGCCCATGTTGCCGGCCTGCAGCGCAGCCTGCGCGGTGCAGGGGTCGGCCCCGGCGACCGGGTCGCGGCTATCCTGCCCAACGGCTGGCAGGCGATAGTCGCCCTGCTGGCCACCAGCAGCCTGGGCGCAGTCTGGTCTTCCTGCTCGCCGGACTTCGGCAGCCGCGGCGTGCTCGACCGCTTCGGCCAGATCGAACCCGCCGTGCTGATCGCCTGCGGCCGTTACCGCTATGGCGGCAAGGACGTGACGCTGGGGCAGCGGCTGGACGAGGTGCTGGCCGGACTGCCGAGTCTGCGCCAGCTGGTGCTGGTGGATGGCGACACTGATGACCGGCGCCCCAGCCCCAGTCCCGTCCCGGTACAGGACTGGCAGGATTTCTATCAGCCCGGCGGCCAGCCGGACTTTGCCGCCCTGCCCTTCGATCACCCGCTGTATATCCTCTACTCCAGCGGCACCACCGGGGCGCCGAAATGCATAGTGCACCGCGCCGGTGGCGTGCTGCTGCAGCATCTCAAGGAGCTTGGCCTGCACACCGACCTGCGCAGCGGCGAGCGACTCTTCTACTACACCACCTGCGGCTGGATGATGTGGAACTGGCTGGTCTCCGGCCTGGCACTGGGTGCAACCCTGGTGCTCTATGACGGCTCGCCCTTCCATCCCGCGCCAGGCCAGCTGCTCGACCTGATCGACGAGGAGTCCATCGCGGTCTTCGGCGTCAGCGCCCGTTACCTGGCGGCATTGGAGAAACAGGGCCTGCATCCGGCAGACAGCCACCGGCTGCACAGCCTGCGCTGCATTCTCTCCACCGGCTCGCCGCTGTCAGCCGAGGGCTTCGACTACGTCTACCGGTCGTTCAAGGCGGACGTGCAGCTGTCCTCCATCTCCGGCGGCACCGATATCGTCTCCTGTTTCGCCCTCGGCAGCCCGACGCTGCCGGTGCGGCGCGGCGAGCTGCAGGGCCCGGGTCTGGGAATGGCGGTGGAGGTATGGAACGATCAGGGCCAGCGCGTCTTCGACGAGAAGGGTGAACTGGTCTGCACCGGGGCCTTCCCCAGCATGCCGCTGGGCTTCTGGCGCGATGAGGATGGCAGCCGCTATCGCGCCGCCTACTTCGAGCGTTTCCCCGGGGTCTGGGCCCATGGTGACTATGCCGAGCAGCGGCCCCACGGCGGCCTGATCATCCACGGGCGCTCGGACGCGGTGCTCAACCCCGGCGGCGTGCGCATCGGCACCGCGGAAATCTACCGGCAGGTGGAGCGTATCGACGAGGTGCTGGAATCGGTCGCCATCGGTCAGCAATGGCAGGGGGATGTGCGCGTGGTGCTCTTTGTGCAGTTGCGTGAGGGGGTGGAGCTGGACGCCGCGCTGGAGCGGCGCATCCGCGAGGAGATCCGCCAGCACGCCAGCCCACGGCATGTGCCGGCACGCATCGTTGCGGTGCAGGACATACCGCGTACCCGCAGCGGCAAGATAGTGGAGCTGGCCGTGCGCAATGTGGTGCACGGCCAGCCGGTGAACAATACCGAAGCCCTGGCCAACCCGGAGGCGCTGGACTGCTACCGCGACCGGGTCGAGCTGCAGAGCTGAGACATCACTCGGCCTG
>Ga0209075_1001534_pt1 | contig 21615 bp, 14 predicted proteins | sample Stecom2011_FD_187523 | JGI IMG/M metagenome (GOLD analysis project Ga0209075, IMG submission 187523) | Agricultural soil microbial communities from Utah to study Nitrogen management - Steer compost 2011 (SPAdes) (version 2) | ecosystem: Environmental > Terrestrial > Soil > Agricultural land...
GCATTAGAACCATCTTCTTTACGCATGTGTTTAGCAGGACAAATTCCTTCTACACCGTATGGTAAAGATACGATACCTGATTTATCTTTTTGTTCAACAATTGTTCCTTGGTGTACAGAACCTTCTCCGAAGATTGTTTCAAATACATCCCATGGATTTTCTTCAAGTTGTTTGTGACCTAAAGAGATACGTCTGTTTTCTTGGTCGATTTCAAGAACCACAACTTCCATTTCTTCTCCTACTTTGCAGAATTCAGATGGATGTTTGATTTTCTTTTGCCAAGAAAGGTCAGAGATATGAATTAACCCGTCAACACCTTCTTCTAATTCTACGAATACACCGAAGTTAGTGAAGTTACGAACCTTAGCATTGTGCTTAGATTGAACTGGGTAACGTTTTTCAATAGCTTCCCATGGATCTGGCATCAATTGTTTGATTCCAAGAGACATTTTGCGCTCTTCACGATCTAATGTTAAAACAACTGCTTCAACTTCATCACCTACAGTAAGGAAATCTTGTGCTGTTCTTAAGTGCTGTGACCAGCTCATTTCAGAAACGTGAATTAATCCTTCAACGCCTGGTGCGATTTCAACGAAAGCTCCGTAATCAGCAAGTACTACTACTTTACCTTTTACTTTATCACCAACGTTCATACCTTCATCCAATGCATCCCAAGGATGTGCTTGTAGTTGTTTCAATCCAAGAGCGATACGTTTCTTATCGTCATCGAAATCAAGGATTACAACGTTTAATTTTTGATCTAATTCAACAATCTCTTCTGGGTGGTTAACACGTCCCCAAGAAAGATCTGTAATGTGAACAAGACCATCAACACCACCTAAATCGATGAATACACCGTAAGAAGTAATGTTTTTAACTGTACCTTCAAGAACCTGTCCTTTTTCAAGTCCAGAGATAATTTGTTTTTTCTGCTCTTCAAGTTCTGCTTCAATAAGCGCTTTGTGAGAAACAACAACGTTTCTAAATTCTTGGTTGATCTTAACAACACGGAATTCCATGTCCTTACCAACATACATATCGTAGTCACGGATAGGCTTAACATCAATTTGAGAACCTGGCAAGAATGCCTCAATTCCAAATACATCAACGATAAGTCCACCTTTAGTTCTACATTTAACGTGACCAGTGATAACTTCACCAGTTTTCAACACTTCGTTAACACGATCCCAAGCGTGGTGCATACGTGCAGTCTTGTGAGAAACAACAAGCTGACCGTTACGGTCTTCCTGAGATTCAACAAATACTACAACTTCATCCCCAACAGCTAAATCTGTTTTGTAACGAAACTCGTTAATTGCAATAACTCCTTCTGATTTGTAACCAATGTTAACAACAACCTCACGGTCTGTAATTGCTACAATAGTTCCTAGAATTACTTCTTTCTCATTGATAGAAGTTAATGTTGCTTCATACGTATCAGTGTATTCAGCGTGTTTTGCTTGACTATAACCTTCGTTAGCTAACGCGTCCCAGTCAAATTCAGGATTTCCCTGCTCAATAATTTTGTTTTCAGCCATATTGGCACCTTTTAATTGTATTCCAAACAACCTTAATAGTTTGAAAGATGTTTATATTAAATCGCAAGATCTAAGGTTCGCGATTTCCAATTTTTCTATAAATTGGAGTGCAAAGATATGATTTATTTGTTGAATGACAAAAAGTAATGGGGAAATATTGATTCTATTCAGCATGAAAAATACAATTTATGCTTTTATTATCAAGATCAGATAGAAAACAGGAAACTAAATGAATGAATACTGTGTTTGAGGACTAATAATTAATCGTAAAATCTATAGTCTCAAAAGGAGTATTGTATACACTATCAACTCCATATTGCTCATTTCCATTAACCCACCAGTAAAACTTCATGTAGGTGTCTCCATCGTTTGCGCAAAGAACGATTTCGTCGACTAAACCAGTATAAAATGTATTTCCGTTAGGGCAACACTCTTCACAATCTGTTTTGCCAGACACTTTAAATATTTTTAATTGGTCATTCACGCTATTTGGAATTTGGTTTTTTAGAATGAACCGTGTGTATGATTTAGGACTCAATGTATGGTCTGTATGGTTGTCATTTTCAGTGGATAAATCATCAAAATAGTAGGTTTTAGCTTCTTCAAAATAGTTTGTTTTACTAATTTTAATAATGAGTTTTTCAAATTTTGATCTCTCAATATCTAATTCGTAATTTCCTGATGCATCGGTTTGAGCACTGCCTTTAAGTTCCTCAATATTATTGCCTAAGCCGAAGGTGTATATTTTAACATTTACCCCTTGAAGATTGTAGCCATTATTTAATGATTTGATATTGCCTTTAAGTTTGAATTCAAGATCTTTCTTTTTGCATGAACTAAAGCTCAGTCCAAATAATAGTAGTAATAGAATAAAAGTTCTCATGTTGATGAATTTTATATCAAATATACACAAAAGGTCTTATTCTGACAATAGTTAAAATATTGAACGGTAGAAATATTTACTGAACTGCTAAAAGTATTGACTGAAGCATATCCTCTTGATTGTCATAATGAAGCCAGTGTGCCCTTTCTTCTTTTCTAAACCATGTCATTTGACGTTTAGCATACCTACGCGTATTTTGTTTAATGAGTTCAACAGCCCTTTCTAATGAAATGTTAAAATCTATGTATTCGAAAATCTCTTTGTATCCCACTGTATTAAGTGGTTGTAGATCACGGTGTATGATATTGGCTCTGACTTCTTCAAGTAGACCGTTTTTCATCATAAGATCTACACGTTGATTAATTCGATTGTATAATTCTTCTCGTGGAAAATCAATTACAAAATAGTGTGTTTCAAATCGTGGCTTTTTATTGCTTTGTTTTCTCAGACCAGAATAGCTTTGACCTGTAATTTCATGAATTTCTAGGGCGCGAATTAAGCGAACGGGATTGTTGATGTCTACTTCATGATAATATTCTGGATCCACAGATTCTAGTCTCTCTTGAAGAAATTCAATTCCTTTTTCTTCAAATTGTTGATTCCAAAAAGCCCTAACTTCAGGTTGGTGGGGGAGTTGGTCTGTGCCATAGATCAAGGCGTTGATAAACATTCCTGATCCACCGACAACAACAATGTTTTCATGCACTTCGAATAGTTCGTTGACTTTTTCCAAGGCTTGCCTTTCATATTGTCCTGCAGATAATGGATGCTCAACACTATGTGAATCGATAAAGTAATGTGGAATCCCATCCATCTCTTCTTGGGTTGGTTTAGCTGTACCAATAGAGAGTTCTTTGTAAAACTGTCTGCTATCTGCAGAAATAACAGGGGCATTTAATTGTTTAGCCAAAGCAACAGCAAGCGAAGTTTTTCCGCTTGCTGTTGGTCCTGCAATAACAATTATTTTTTTCATTGGTAAAAAATTGGATTACCAAATTTTAGATATTTCTTTTTCACTTTTACGCATTGCATCTCCTTCTTTCACACCGAAAGCTTCAAAAAACTCTGGAGAATTCATTAATGGTCCGTTTACGCGGTACTTTCCTGGACTGTGTGGGTCTGTAGCAATACGTTTTTTCAATTCAGCATCTGTATAATTGATCTTCCAAAGCTGAGCATATGCTAAATAGAATCTTTGTGCAGGAGTAAAACCTTCTCTTTTTTCTCCTTTTTTGAATTCATCAGTCATTGTATATGCGTAATAAGCCATTGTAATTCCACCTAAATCTGCAATGTTTTCACCCATTGTTAAATCTGGATTAACACAATGCCCTTCAATTGGACAGAATCCGCTAAAAGTAGTTCCTAGTTTTTCAGTTCTTTCTTCAAAGTTCTTTCTGTCTTCCTCTGACCACCAGTTTGTAAATGAGCCATCAGCTGCGAATTTACTTCCCATATCGTCGAAACCATGGGTGAATTCATGTCCAATAACCATCCCTATTCCTCCATAGTTAACGGCGTCTTCAGCGTTTATGTCAAAAAATGGCGCTTGCATAATTCCTGCTGGAAACGCAATTTCATTTAGCAATGGATGATAATATGCATTCACCATGTGTGCGGGCATTCCCCATTCTTCTCGGTTCACTGGCTTTGAAAGCTTAGACATGTTTTCGTTATATGAAAAACGCATACAAGCATCAATGTTTGCAAGATAATCTTGAGAAGTAATCGTCAATTTATCAAGGTTTTTCCATTTGTCAGGATATCCCAATTTACGACCAATTGAATGCAGTTTTTTCAATGCTTCTTTTTTCGTTTCATCAGTCATCCAATCCAAGTTGTTGATGCGCTTTTCATAGACAGCTAAAAGATTATCTACCATTGTATTCACTTTTTCTTTCGCTTCTTCTGAAAAGTAACGAGAGACAAATTCCTTAGCTAAAGCTGTTTTTATAGGCATATTTGTCATTTCCTCAATTGCTCTTTCGTTGATGGGTTTCATTTCCTTTGTTCCCGAAAGTACAGTCCCATAAAAGTCAAAATTAAGCTGAACGAGTTCTTCTCCCATATATGGAGCGTAGTGGTTGATGATTTTCCATGTGATATAGTTCTGAATATTTTTAAATTCTTGATTTTCAATTGTTTCAATTAGTTTTTCGAAATGCATTGGCTGACCAACTATAATTTGTGTTATGTCTTCCGATCCATAAAGTGAAATGTATTTTTTAAGATCTAAGAAATTGCTAAAGGATTCTGCTTCATTGATTTTTATTGGATTATAAGTATTTTCAGGTACTCTTAATTCAGCAGGTTTCATCATGGTTTCTGCTAGTTTTACTTCAAAGTCAAAAACCAATTGTGCTCTTTTCTCAGCGTCTTCAAATCCATAAATTTTGAAGGCAGTAGTAATGTATTTTTTATATTCTTCTTGAATCTCTTTTTTAGAGTTATCCATGTAATATTCACGATTCGGCATGCCTAACCCTCCTTGCGATAAATATAAAACATGCTTATCAACATTCTTCAAATCTTGTCCAACATATAAGCTGTAAAAAGCACCAATACCCCTCTCTCTTAATGAGAATATAGCACTTGGAATATCCTCTCTATCTTTTATTTGAGCTATTTCGTATTTTATTTGTTCTATCTTTTTTAAAGAATAATCTTCTCTAGCTTTTAGGTTTTTCATCGCACCATAATAATCACCTATGATTTGAAGGTTATTTCCTGATTCAGCCCTTGATTCCAATGCCTCATTAAGGATCTCAGTCAACTTAGCTTTGTTGAGTTTATCCAACTCATTAAAACTACCCCAACGAGATTCTGAAGGAGGAATTGGATTGTTAGCGATCCATGTTCCATTTGCAAATTGATAAAAATCTTCTGTTGGAGATACAGATTTATCTAGGTAACTTGTGTTAATGGTGTAAGGTGTTTTTGGGGCTGTATCTGTTTTATCTTTTTTTGATGTTCCACAAGATAAAAGTGAAATACCTAAAACGAGCAAAATGGATTTATTCATTGTTTTCATACGGGAGTTGTTTATTTTTTTGGAGTATAGCACATTTCTACATGAGGAATTCCATCTTCTAAGTATTCCTTTCCTGTAGAGAAAAAATTATGTTTGTTGTAAAATGTTTCAAGGTGTTTTTGACCAGAAAGATAAACTGGGACATCACCAAACTCTGCTTTACAAAAAGCCATTGCTTCTTTCATCATTTGATGTCCTTCTTTTTCTCCTCTTTCCTCTTTGTCGAGAACAATTCTACCAAATCCGATATCTGTGTATGCAACACCTTGAGGTAATATACGCATCGTTCCTACAAGCTCACCTTTTCCATTTCTACAAATTAAATGGTAAGATTTTTTGTCTTTTCCATCTAATTCTTGGTAAGGACAATTTTGTTCCACCACAAATACTTTGATTCGAAGCGCAAGAATATCGTGAAACTCATTTAGTAATAAGTCATTGTAATGTTTGAACTGCCAATTGAGCATCTTATTTAGTTTTTAAGTTTGAATAACACCTACATTGTATGGTTTTTCGGCTGGTTTTAAGTTTGCTGCTGCAATTCCTAAAGCGATAATATTTCTTGTTTCTGCAGGATCAATGATTGCATCAACCCAAATACGAGAAGCAGCATAGTATGGACTAATTTGTTCATCATAACGATTTTTAATCGTGTCATACATTTCTTTTTCCTTCTCTTCAGTGATTTTCTCTCCCTTTGCTTTTAATGAAGCAACCTCAATTTGCATTAAAGTCTTTGCTGCGGAAGCTCCACTCATTACTGCTAATTCAGCTGAAGGCCATGCCAACATTAATCTAGGGTCATAGGCTTTTCCACACATTGCGTAATTTCCTGCTCCGTATGAATTCCCCATTACAACAGTGAACTTAGGAACAACAGAATTTGCCATGGCACTCACCATTTTTGCTCCGTCTTTTATAATTCCACCTTGCTCACTTTTTGAACCTACCATGAATCCAGAGACATCTTGTAAAAAGACCAATGGAATATTCTTTTGGTTACAATTCATAATGAATCGTGCAGATTTATCAGCCGAGTCTGAATAAATAACTCCTCCAAATTGCATTTCACCTTTACCGTTTTTAACAAGCATACGTTGATTGGCAACAATTCCAACACTCCAGCCATCTATTCTAGCATAAGCAGTTACAATTGTTTGTCCGTATTCTTTCTTGTATTCAGTAAATTTTGAGTCATCAACAATGCATTTAATGATTTCTCTAATGTCGTATGGTTTAGTTCTATCTTTAGGAAGAATTCCATAAATATCTTTTGGATTTACTTTTGGTTCAATGGCTTCAACTCTATTAAAACCTGCAGATTGAGGATCGCCAATTTGTCCCATCAATTCACGGATTGTTTCTAAACACTCTTGATCAGACTCTGATTTGTAATCACAAACCCCTGAGATTTCAGTATGTGTTGTTGCTCCTCCTAAAGTTTCATTATCTATAGTTTCACCAATGGCGGCTTTTACTAAATATGAACCTGCTAAAAATATAGTTCCTGTTTTATTTACGATTAGACTTTCATCAGACATAATTGGTAAATAAGCACCTCCAGCGACACAACTTCCCATCACTGCAGCAATTTGGGTAATTCCCATTGAGCTCATCACCGCATTGTTTCTGAATATGCGTCCAAAATGCTCCTTATCTGGAAATATTTCATCTTGCATAGGTAAAAATACCCCCGCAGAATCAACAAGATAGATGATTGGAAGATTGTTATCCATTGCAATTTCTTGCGCTCTTAGATTTTTCTTCCCTGTAATTGGAAACCAAGCTCCTGCTTTAACAGTTGCATCATTGGCAACAACGATACATTGCTTTCCAGAAACATATCCGATTTTAATAACTACTCCTCCAGAAGGACAGCCACCATATTCTTTGTACATTCCTTTTCCTGCAAATGCAGCTACTTCAAATCTGTAAGTATCTTTATCGAGTAACAGGTCAATACGTTCACGTGCCGTAAGCTTGCCTTTTTTATGATGTTTTTCTGTTTTTGCGGCGCCACCACCTTCATAAACCTTCGCTAATTCTCGCTCTAGTTGTGAAATTTTAAGACGCATCGCATCTTCATTTTTGTTAAATTCTAATTCTTTTTTTGAAATCGCCATGGTTTAAAAATATTGTGCGTTAAAAATAATCGAAATAGCTGATTTAAGGACTGTTTTTAAAAGAATTTGTTGGATTTAGGTCGTTTTATGCTAAAAAACAAAAATTCCAAGACCACGAAATGCTCCCACACAGTTGTCTTCCAACTTTATATTTTTTTAATTCATAATTCATAATTGAGCTATTCATAATTGAACTATTCTTAATTACCTTAATAGTCCAATCAACACTTCGTCATAAGTTGAATAGAAACGGTCAAATCGAACAGAATGCAGAATAAAAAAATCATAAATCTTATGTTGATCTTCCTTGGTGTACATATTCACATTTTCTAAAGTCCAAGATATTCTTGAAATAGGCTGGTTTGCAGAATTAAAGGCATTTTCTTCCCAAAGAGCAGGTAATTGCATCTCTTGGTCAAGTACTTTTTTCAATTCTGTAAATTGCTCCCATGTGAGTGAACGGACTCCTTCATTTTTGTCTTGAATATCAATTGAAAAACGTGCTAACTCTGTGTCAGCATGAAGTCGAATGTATATTTGTTTTAAATGAGTGGGGTAGTTGACCCAATTGATGCGTTTGCCATTGGCGCCTTTGTTAACACCTGCTTTTTCTTTATAACGTGTCCAAAATGATGCATTAACTGCTTTGCGTTCTTCCTTTGAAAACATTAATTAATTGTTGAGCCAGTAAATAAATCTGCCCCATAATGTCTTAGGTGCTTCCAATTTTTTCTCTTCGATTTCTATTTGTTTCTCTTTTAGAGATACGGTTTTTTTCTTTTTCTTAATCGATTGAGTAGGCGACTTTTTTGAACGCTCTTCCACCATGCGTTCATAATTGGCTTTACGTAGCTTTTTCTCTCTCTCCTTTTTTATTCTCAACTCTTCCTTGTAGGCTTGTTGAGATTTAGAAATTTCTTCTTCGTAGGTGAGAGACTTTGATTTGATTGATTGATTTGATTTCCTTGCTTTTTCAGGCTTTCTTTCTGGTGCTTTAGTTTCTTTTGGAGCTGGAACAGCAGTTTCTTCTTTGATTTCTTGTTCTTCTTCAAGACCTTCAATTGCATCAGTAGATTCTAAGTCTACTTCTGAATCTGAATCTACTTCGCTTTCAACTTCTTCCTCAATACTATCACCCGGCAAATCGATTTTACCGATAACTTTAATTCCTTCTAATTCTACTTTAGGAGCTTTAATTACTCCATCTTCTATATTTAATTCTTCAAGCTCTTCAACTGTTACTTCTTCTTGTTCAGCTGAAATAATTGTTTCTGCTTCTTCAACTTCCTTTGTCTCCTCAACTTTTTCAGGCGTAAGGACTTCTTGTTCTTCTGATGCAGCTATTTCTGTTACTGTTTCTTCGTTTGAAATTACAGTCTCCTCTTCTTCTTTAGTATGATGAATTTCTTCAGGTACTGGAATGCTTTCTACTTCTTCGGATTGTATTTCTTCAGGTTTGATTGACTCCTCAGGCTTGATGGATTCTTCAATTTTCTCCTCTTCATTAACTACTGGAGTAAAATGATTGATGATGTCTTCAACAAATTCATCAGGGATTTTGGTGTTTGGAGCATTTGGAATTTGAACCTCAAAGTTTTGCTCAATAAAAGCCACTATTTCAGTTGACTTTACTTTTAATTTTCTAGCTATTTGAGCGAGTCTCATATTGTAATTTTTGTACAAAGATAATCTTATTGAATTGAAAATAGGTCATGACTTAAGATTTTGAAGGATATAATCAATATTATTCCTCCATATTATCAGCTTTTAATTGAATCTCCCTGTCGTATTTACTTTTAAAATACCAGCGGTAAAGCATAAGTTGTATAGACTGTTTGATGTAGGGCATCCTAATTTCTTCATCGGTTAATTTATGTCGATAGAGGTCAAAAAAGTAATGAATCGAGACCTCTTGTTCATTTGAGATTTTTTCATTGATTTCACTTGCTATTTTTGAGAAATTGGTATTTAAAACCTGCACAGAGTCAAGTGAAAAAATACTTGTCGCACAATTAATGATATTGGATGGGTTTTTATACAATAAAGTATTGTTAAAGTCTTCCATTTTCAGTGGTGGATTAAAATAGTCTTTCTTTTTAAGTGTATCAAATAAAGCTTTATAAGCCTTTCCACTTGTATCTGATAAATGGCCTTCTTCCAAAAGTAATAATTCAAATTTATCGAGTAGAGGAGTTACTTCAACATCATAATTTAAATAATAGTCTTCAAAACAAATTTTTAAATAGGAGTAGACTTCAATATCATTTCCTTTTTTGGTGGCCTGACAAGCGGTGAGCAAAAACAGGCTTGATAAGATGAAATAAAATTTATGCATTAGTTAATCTTTGTTTTTAAAAGAGAAAGGTACTTATTTTTTATGATTTTGAAAGAAGTCAGAACTTAACTTATTCATCATTACTGCAACTGCTTAAGTGTATTTTGGCTTTATAAATGTTAGTGGTATCCATAAATAAAGCAACTTTAAATAAGATATGCCGTCTTATAAGCAACGAAATCAAATAAGATGCTTAGATTACTATTCTATACTATTATTATAGCTATTACTAGCTTTCAACTAAATGCTCAAAACTGTCCGGGTTATTCTAACACCGCGATGGGGCCTGGTCAGGCTTGTGGAGATCAGACTTATACCATGAACGTTGAAAATACAACTTGTAATGGACAAGTTTATTTTAACATTACAGGGAGTCTTGGTTTTTTGGGCACATTTGAAGTAGTAAGTAGCCAAAGTAATGTTGTAGTTGCAAGTGGTAGCGGAGGATTCTGGGGTTCTACAGTGAATCAGACTATTGGTCCATTAGACCCTAACGTTCATGGAACAATATTCGACTTAATAGTAGATGGTGGAAACATCACGATTACTCAAAATGGAAATACGATTGCAAATAGTAGCGGTGGACATATTTTGTTTTTTCTTAATATTAATATCAGCCCAGCAACTATTACAGTTACCACTCCATCAGGACCAGTAACCAGTGTTGTGAATAACTGTAACGACTTTAACTTACAAATTCCTTTATCAAACACGAATTTTTGTAATTCTATCAATGTTACTTTACCATGGACAATAACTTGTAATGTTTCTGGAGCGATAATATCTAGTGGATCCCATACTTTAACAGTCAACCCTCAAGTTCCTTCAGATGCAAGTGATTTAGTAGACATAACATGGAATACAACTACCTGTTCTTGGGAAGTTTCTCCACAAAATGATTGTGACTTATTAGATGTCGGGAATATTTTTACTATCTCTCCAGATCCTGCGACTTTAACAACAGATGCTTGTGGAAGTGGAAATGAGAGTTTTGTTATTGATTATCTTGGTATTACAGGTTCACCTGACTGTTGCGCTACCGCAGGGCCTCAGGTTAATATTATTTATGATGAGGTTTTAACTACATCAGATGCTATAGCGATAAACTCCCCTTTTGGAGGAATCAATAATTCTGCATTAATAGGTATTCCACCAAATAATATAGGGGGGAATGCAACTTCTTTAGATTTGTGTGTAAACATAACAGGCTTTTGCTTTGATCCGCCAGGTTCGTCTACTGATAACTCTTTTTATTTAATTATTTTTATAGATGGAAATCAGGTTTATATGAGTCCACCACAGTTGGGTACTTCTCACAATATATGTATTGATCTATTGAGTGTTACGAGTGGATATACCCAGTCGAGTAATGTTGAGATATATGTGTTGCCTAATCTTTTTTCATCAGGAACAATAAACACAAATTATGCACCGAATAAAACATGTGGAACTCTTGCAGATGGCCAATGGGTTGCTAATATTGATGCAACATTTGATGTTGTTTTTGATCAAATGGTAGGTTCACCAGTGAGTTGCTCGTTTACTCTAACTTCTCCGCATTCATGCTGTGATCCAACACCACCAACAGCATCTAGCCCTGCACCAATAAATACCGATTGTAATACAAATATTCCTGCTCCAAATCCTTTGGTTATTACAGATGAGGCAAGTATGTGTAATACCCCGCCTACAGTGACTTTTGTATCTGATGTTTCAGATGGGAATGTGTGTCAAGGCGAGCAGGTTACAAGAACATATCATGTAGAAGATGCTTGTGGAAACGGAATTGATGTGACGCAATTAATTAACATTACAGCAACAAATCCCGTTTTCACCTTAACGGGTACCAATCCTTTAACTTGTGGTGGGGCAGATGGAGAAATTACTGTTGGCGGATTGAATCCTAATACCGTATACAGTATTACATATTCTCAAAACGGAACTGTTAATGGACCAATTTCAGTGACAACTAATGCTTCTGGTGAATACAATATTTCAGGGTTGCCTTCTGGAAACTATACTGACTTTATAATTGGTTTAAGCAGTTGTTCAGCTTGTGAAAGTACAAATACTCCAGGAGTAACATTAAATGATGGTGCTGCAGCAGTAATAGATGCAGGAGCTGATCAAAGTGTATGTTTGGGTTCAACAGTAATACTGACTGCAATCAATCCTAATGGAGCAACTATTTCTTGGGATAATGGAGTAACTGATGGTGTAGCATTTACGCCACCACTTGGTACAACAACTTATATTGTTACTGCTGATTTAGCAGGTTGTACATCAAGTGATATGGTTGTTGTAACGGTTCATCCACTCCCAACTCCTACCATTAATGTCATTGCAGATCAATGTGAATCTGAAACTTCAGTTGTATTATCAGGAAATCCTTCAGGAGGTACATTCTCAGGGATAGGAGTGACAGGGAATAATTTTAATCCTTCAGTTGCTGGAATTGGAAATCATACAATAACTTATAATTATACAGATGGAAATGGCTGTTCCAATTCAACTACTACTGCGGTAGTAGTGGTCTCTAATCCTATTTTTACACTTTCTTCAGTTAACCCTTCTGCCTGTTTAGCTTCGGATGGTTCGATTACAATAGCCGGACTTCAACCAAACTCAACATATACAGTAAGTTATGAAGACGCAGCTGGTACTACGGTTGGTCCTACAAGCTTAAGTAGTAATGCAGCTGGAAATATTCTGATTAATAATTTAGGCAGCGGGAGCTATTTAAACTTTATAGTAGAAATAAATGGTTGTATTGGAACGAATAGTACTACGGTTAATTTAGTTGCTCCTGGGGCCCCGAATATTAGTGCAGGATTAGATATTCAAGTTTGTGAAGGCGAATCAGTAACTCTAACAGCTGTTAATCCTGACGGAGCAACAATCTCTTGGAATAATGGAGTAACAGATGGAATCGCATTTGCGCCTTCAATAGGAGCTACATCTTATATTGTAACAGGAGATTTGGGAGGATGTACTTCAACAGATGTAGTGGTGGTAACTGTCATAGCAAATCCAGTAGTGGATGCAGGTAATGATATCACTGTTTGTGAAGGAGATCAAGTTACGCTCAATGCTTCAGGTGCAGCAACATATTCTTGGAATAATGGAGTTGTAAACGGACAGCCATTCACTCCTCCATTTGGAACAACTGTCTACGAAGTTACGGGTGTAAATACTGCTGCTTGTGAAGGGAAGGATAATGTTAATGTAACAGTAGTAGCTTCTCCGGATGTATCATTTATTGTAGATAAAGATAGAGGCTGCTTGCCATTGACTGTGAATTTTACAAATACTTCAACAGGGATTGGGACATGTACTTATACACTCAGTAATGGTGTAGAATTAAATTCTTGTAATCCGACTTATACTTTTACTCAACCAGGATGTTTTAATGTGACATTAAGCATTGAAAACAATCAAGGATGTTCAAGTTCTGTAACGCAAACCAATATGATTTGTATTGACTCTCCACCCATTGCCAATTTTACAGCAAATCCTGCTGTAATAGGTGGTTTAACAGATGAGGTCAACTTTAACAATTCTTCTGTTGGTGCAAATTCTTATGAATGGATATTTGGTGATGGCGCTTTCAGTAACGATATTCATCCTACCCATCAGTACAAACTTGAAAAGGATGAATATAGAGTGATTTTAATTGCGACTAGTTCCATGGGTTGTTCAGATACAACTTCAACTGTCATTCCAGTGGAAGAGGAGTTAATATATTATGTGCCAAATTCTTTCACTCCAGATGGTGACAATCTAAATCAAACATTTAAACCTATTTTTACGTCAGGTTTTGACCCACTAGATTATCACTTTGTGATTTTCAACCGTTGGGGAGAGACTGTCTTTGAGAGTCATAATGCGAACTTTGGATGGGACGGCACCTATGGTATAGATCAACAATTAATAGCAAAAGAAGGTACTTACGTGTATACAATAGAATTTAAAAGAAATAACAACGACAAAAGGATGAAGATATCGGGTCATGTTAATTTACTTAAGTAGCTTTTAAAACTTCTTAATGCATAATACTTGAATTCTGATTATTTCTGATCTTTTTAATAAGTATCGAAATAAAGGCAACTATTATGTATTAATATTCGTTAATATTAGCATTCTATCAAGAATTTGTAAAATATAAACAGATCAAAAATCATTACTTTATTTTGTGCAGAAATAAATAACTCAACTTGATTGTGTAAAATGTTCAAAATCAAAGGGGTTTAATGCATAATTAAACAACTGTTTGAACGAAACACAAATAGCATGATATAAGTTTACATCTGTAGATTATAAAGGTCATTTCACGACCTATGATAAAAAAAACCAATAAGTTCGGCTCTAATTTCCCAGCATTAACTTTGTTAATAATAGGTTTGTGTTTAAACCTTAATGCTCAAACAGGAGATATTATTCCTACAGTTTGTAGCACTGCAACATATACCTTAAGTTCCAACTCAACAATTCACTTTTATGACGATGGTGGGCCTGGTGGTAACTGCGCCTCGGGAGGAGCAGTAGGCGATGGTAACTTTGCAAATGGAAATTGTGAAACCATAACAACGATTTGTTCTGCCCCAGGTGAAAGTCTTAGTGTGGAGTTTTTAGTTTTGTCTATGTTTGGTACTAGCAGTGGATTTGATTGGATGGTTATTTATGATGGTCCAAATACAAGTGGAAGCATATTGTTTGATAATCGAAGTGGAGGACCAGATAATCCTATTGGAACAAGTTGTAATTATAATATCTCAACACTTGGTTTTTGTGTTAGTTCAGGTTGTCTTACATTTGAATTTCATGCTTCAGGAGTTGTGAATAGAGCAGGTTGGGATGCTGTTGTAACTTCAATTCCTACAAGTTCGTCTACTTCTATTATAGATATTGAAGATCCTACCTGTACAGCAGATGGTTATGCGACAATTTTAAACTATGATAGTAATATCACGTATACTTTTACTCCAGCCGGTCCATCTGTAAACGCATCTGGGGAAATAATCAATGCTAATTTTGGACAGAACTATACTGTTGAAATTGGAGCAGGGAGTTGTATTTCTGCTACTTTTCAGGTAGAAGGACAACTCAGTTCATCAACAATATCTACTCCAGTAGTTATGTGTGGAAATGGAGACACACAAACCTTAATAGGTGATCCAGTGGGTGGGACATGGAGTTCTTCAAATACCGCTGTGGCTACAATTGATGGTTCAGGAGTAGTAAGCTCTATTGGCGCAGGAATAACAACAATTACATATGACTTTAATGGATGTACACAAACCGTTGATATTACTGTGGATGTAGAAGTTATTCCAACTTTCAATGCAGTTCCTGATTTTTGTGAAAACACCACTTCACCAGTATTACCTACAACATCTACAAATGGTATAAATGGAGTATGGAGTCCTGCAACCGTGAGTAATTTACCGGGTCTTACCACCTACACATATACTCCAGATAATGGAGTCTGTGCAACAAACCAAACAATGGATATTACTGTGGAGCCCAATCCTGTTTTTACAGTTTCAGGGAATAGTCCTTCATCATGTAATTTAACAGATGGCTTTGTTACCATTGCTGGATTAATTCCAAATACAAGTTATTTGATAGCCTATTTAGATGAAAATGGAAACCCTGTTGGACCGCTAAATCTAATCAGTGATGCTGCAGGAAATGCGGTTGTTAGTAATTTAGCCAATGGAAGTTACTCTAATTTTACTGTTGATCTAAATGGTTGTGTAGGAACAGATGCAGGAACAATAACTCTAATTTCTCCTGATATTCCAACTGTTGATGCAGGACAAGATGATCAAATATGTGAAGGAGAGTCCATAGTTTTATCCGCTAACAATCCTGATGGCGCAGTAATTTCATGGGATAATGGTGTTGTTGATGGAGTCGTATTCACACCTTCAATTGGAACCATAACATATACTGCAACAGCTGATTTGGCAGGTTGTATCTCAACAGATGTTGTGACAGTTGAAGTGAATCCAACTCCTGTAGTAAACGCCGGTAATGACATTTCTGTTTGTGAAGGAGAGCAAGTAACACTTTCTGGAACTGGAGCCCCAATTTATACATGGGATAATGGGGTTGTTGATGGACAAGCGTTTACTCCTTTAATAGGAACTCAAGTTTACACCGTAACAGGTTCAAATGCATTTGGATGTGAAAGTACTGATCAAATTACTGTAATCGTTTCAAATGTTTTTGATGTAACTATAACTGCTGATAAAACCCAAGGATGTACTCCTTTAACAGTTAATTTCACTAATCTATCTGCAAGTACTGGCACTTGTACTTATACCTTAAGTAACGGAACCGTTCTGAATTCTTGTAATCCTACATATACATTTGTCCAACCAGGTTGTTATGATGTTACTTTAACAGTGGAAAACAGTTTTGGATGTTCCGGTTCAGTAACGGAAACTAGTTTTATTTGTGTTGATGCGCTTCCGACAGCAAGCTTTACTGCAAACCCTTCGGTTATTGGAGGCTTTATTGATGAGGTGGTTTTTACAAATACTTCTGTTGGTGGTGATAGTTTTGAATGGTTATTTGGAGATGAAGAGATAAGTACTGAAACTCAGGCTACACATGAATATGATTTAGAAGAAACGAGTTATACTGTTACTTTAATCGCTACAAGTAATTTGGGCTGTACGGATACTACTTCCTTAGTAATTCTGGTGGAGGAACCCTTAATTTACTTTATACCAAATACTTTTACACCAGATGGAAACAATGTTAATCAAACATTTAAACCTATTTTCACATCTGGTTTTGATCCCCTAGATTATCACCTTACTATATTTAATCGTTGGGGCGAGAAAGTATTTGAAAGTTACGACGCTAATTTCGGTTGGGATGGAACTTATGGAATGGATGGATATGGACTTGTGAAAGAAGGTACATATGTTTACACAATTGATTTTAAAAGAAATAACAATGACAAACGGGTTGAAGTATCTGGTCATGTTAACCTTTTAAGATAGTTTTTATTTGTTTAACGATGAAAGGAGGAGGCAAGAAATTGGCTCATCTTTGTTTATACGTTGTGTATTTGATTGTAAAACAGTGTCCTAAGGGGCTTTCGGTTTGTTTGGATTAAACATTTATTGGGTGGTTTTCTATGAATTATATTTATAATTTTAAATAAATTATGTTAAGTTTGTATAAAAACTAATTATAAAAAAAAACTTAATTATTATGAAAAGATTAATTTATACTGGAGCATTCTTATTATTAGGAACTATTGCTTTATCTTCTTGTAAGAAAGATTGGACTTGTATATGTGGAGACGGTGAATATGATACAACAACCATTAAAAATCAAACCAAAAGTAAAGCAAAGAAAATTTGTGAAGGAACAATCGGTTTTGGTCCAATTAACACTGCAACTAATAATTGTTATATAAATTAATAACAAAATTTTTTATAGATTGAAGAAGGGCTTTGGCCCTTCTTTTTTGTTTTAATCCTTAGCAGAAGACTTGTTCTGTATTCTATTGAACAGTGATATTCAAACCATGTATTTGCTGAACCTTCCTTTTTAGCTATCTTTAGAAAAATAATATAAACCCATAAAGCTGTATTGCGATGAGAAAAACAAGTTTAATCATGTTTGCTTTAGCGGTCGGACTTACAAATTGTAAGAATGATACCGATGCAACAAGTTCAAAAGAAATTATGAAGGAAGATCTAACAAATAATCCATTGGTGAAGCCGAGTACTTTGCCGTATTTTGCTCCTGATTTTTCCAAAATCAAAAACAAACATTTTGAACCGGCCATTTTAGAGGGGATTCGCATTAAAAAAGAGAATGTTGATAAAATTGTTCAACAAACTGAAGCTCCAACTTTTGAGAATACATTGGTTGCATTAGAGAAAAGTGGTGAACAATTAAGCAGAGCAACAAATGTTTTTTATGCTTTGGCAGGTTCGCATACAAATGATACAATACAAGACCTTAATCAGAAGTTAGCACCTATGTTTTCTGAATTACAGGATGAAATTTATTTGAATTCAGAATTGTTTGTGCGTATTAAGACTTTGTATGATAGTAAGTCATCATTAAACCTTGATGCTGAATCAGAAAAGTTATTGGATGAATATTACAAAGACTTTGTTATTGCTGGTGCAGAGTTAGAAGGTGATGACAAAAATAAATTAAAAGAAATTAATTCAAGTTTAGCTTCTCTTACTGCTGCATTTGGAAAAACACTATTGGCTGCAACGAATGAAGGAGCATTAATTATAAAGGATAAAGAAGAACTAAAAGGATTAAGTGATTCAGATTTGCGTTCAATTAAAACTGAGGATGGAGCGTATAGAGTTCCAATTCAAAACACCACACAACAACCACTTTTGAGTTCCTTGGAGAATAGAACGACTCGTGAAAAGGTCTTCATAAATGCGTGGAATAGAGCTGATGGTTCTAAGAACGACACGAAGGATTTAGTGCTTAAAATTACGCAAGCAAGAGCTGATAAAGCAGCCTTGCTAGGTTTTGATACTTATGCAGATTGGAGTCTTCAAAAAACAATGATCCAAAACAAAGATAATGTACGTACATTTTTTGATGGCTTAATTCCTGCGGCGATTGAAAAAGCACATGAAGAATCAAATATGATTACAGAAATGATGCATAAAGATGGAGTCGAAGGAGTTTTAGAACCGTGGGATTGGAATTATTATGCTGAAAAGGTACGTAAAGCGAAATATGATTTAGATGAAAACGAAATCAAGCCTTACTTTGAAACGATGTCTGTTCTCGAAAACGGTGTGTTTTATGCTGCTGAAAAACTGTACGGAATTACATTTAAAAAGAGAGAGGACATTCCTGTTTATCACGAAGATGTTTTGGTGTATGAACTATTCGAAGAGGATGGCTCTCAATTGGGATTATTCTATGCAGATTTCTTTTCAAGAGAAAGTAAAAGAGGAGGAGCGTGGATGAGTAATTTTGTTGAGCAATCTGAATTGTTTGGAACAAAACCAGTGATTTATAATGTTTGTAATTACCCAAAACCAGCTGAAGGTGAACCAGCATTGTTAAGCTTTGATGATGCAGTGACAATGTTCCACGAGTTTGGACATGCGTTACATGGTTTCTTTGCCAATCAGAAATACCCGAGTCTTTCTGGAACTAATGTGGCAAGAGATTTTGTTGAATTCCCTTCACAGTTCAATGAAAACTGGGCAACTCATCCAGAAATCTTAAAGAATTACGCTAAGCATTATGAAACAGGAAAAGTAATTCCAACTGAACTTTTAGTTAAAATTAAGGCAGCAGGAACTTTTAATCAAGGGTACGGAATTACTGAAAACCTAGCCGCTTCAAATCTTGACTTTGCTTGGCATACTATTTCTTCTGAAAATAATATTGAAGGAGTAGCTGATTTTGAAAAAGCAATGTTACATAAATTTGGTTTAGACAAAGTACACGCTGTAAAACCAAGGTACAGTTCAACCTACTTCGCGCATGTTTTTAGTGGAGGATATGGTGCTGGATACTATTCTTACTTGTGGACAGAAATGTTGCACCATGACGCTTACCAATGGTTTGAAAATAATGGTGGATTAACCAGAGAAAATGGTCAACGTTTTAGAGATATGGTTCTTTCGGTAGGAAATACTTTGGACTATGATGCCTTATACAAAGATTGGAGTGGAAGAGCGCCAAATATTGCACCGATGATTAAAGCTAGAGGACTGAAATAATAAATAAAAATAAAAACTAAGGGTTAAACACCTCGTTATTAGGAGTTCATTAAACTAAAGCGTACTATAGCTTGATTCAAAACTCAAAAAGGTCGACACTGCGGTGATCGGCCTTTTGTTTTTTTAATCTGTTTTGAATCTAGAGGACCTTATGTTTTATTCAAATCGTCTTTTAATTCTTTTTTCAAACTTGAATGCTTTGACTAAGTTCGTTCTTGGACGAACGGAGAGATTAATTATTAAAGTGGTGATAACTAAAATTATAAAAGCGTAGATCATTTGGTTTAATTATGTTTTTATTCTTTTAGTTAATCCTCCAGCAAAATAGGATCGGGTTGTTTTGGGATTTTGTTTTTTAAGAATTAAGTAATTTTTTTAATTGGAGTTATTTGTTTTAACTTCCAAATGACCCAAGTTACAATAACAAACGGAGCGGTCAATGTGATTATTCCAGTTATCCCTAATCCGATATTCAAAAGTGTTGAGAGGATAATTGCAAGGGTAACCCACATAAAATCTCGTAAGCTTTTCCCTGAAAGTGCAATAGCACAAAGAATTGCATTGTAACCCATGAGTCCAGCATTTATTGTAGAATAAGAAGCTGAAACAAGCAATCCAGTTAAAGAGCCCAAAAGTGCTGCATAAATAGCATAAACGGCCATCAATCTATTGTTTATCAATATTGCCAAAAGGAAAATGACACCAGTTATACTGTTTTCTTGAAACATCACCTGACCAAAACTCTTACTGGAAGCCATTAGAATGTCAAAATTGCTCTCAATTTGACCTGAAGAAGCCAATAACGGAAGGTTTAAGATAAACAGTAGCGAGTAGATCACAAGCCAAGTTGAGAGAACAAAAGGAGCTGTAAATGGAGGGATGCTCTTTTTTAAGAAATGCATAATTAAGGTAGATAATGCAGCTCCAACAATTAAGGCTATAATGGTAATTAAATTGACTTCAAAAAAACACAGAATACCTATTCCTGTTAATGTTCCATTGAATCCATAAAGTCCGTTTTGAAGATCTTCTTTTGGGTACTTTAATAGCTTGGCAGTTCCTGTGCTGATAATTGTACCAAGCAAAGCAGCTATTCCCAACAGCCAAGAGTTGTAGAAAATTCCAATTAAAAAAAGAAGTCCAGAATAAATGTTGTTTTGAAACATTACTTGACCAATACCTCGCAGAATTAGTTGGATGAAGTTCATTTGGGTGCTTTGTTATCTTATCAGTTTTTTGAGGATTTCTTTGTGAGGAGATAATCTACTGAAAGTTTATCCCATTCTTTGGGTAAAATTAATAAGGTAAGGAGCAATATCGTACGGTACATCACATGAGATAAATCCCAAATAGGTTCAGCTAATCCGTGTCCAAATGTCACGATTATTAATACAGAAACGTTCGGTTTTCCGTTGTTTTTCATAATTTAACTATTTTCTTTGATGCGACGCCTTCTTTGGTTCTTAGAAGACATGTGTACATTCCTTTAACCAAATCAGATAAATCAAAAGTGATTGAACCTAATCCTTCTATTTTATTTAGTTTTTGTTGCAACACAACCTTTCCTAAACAATTCACTATTATGACTTCTTCAATAACTACTTCTGTATTGATTGTCAAATCCGAAGTTACTGGATTAGGGAAGAAGGAAAAGTTCATTTTCTCATTAAACCCTTCTAATCCTAATGATTCATTCACTCGGAAAGTGATTGTATCACTATCATACTTGTAATAATAACTCATATCTTCGAAATCAGTATAATGAGTGCTCACTTTTAAATCTGCGATAATTGTATATAATCCTTCTGGTAATTGGCTTAAGGATATGGAATCAATAAAATATGTGGGCATTGATTGGCCGCCTAAAGTATAATACAAATCCACGTGTAAATTATTGTTATCTAACCATGTTAAATCATGAGTTTTATAGGCTCCCACGGTAGAAAAAGAGACATGTGTAAA
>Ga0209075_1001535_pt1 | contig 21613 bp, 18 predicted proteins | sample Stecom2011_FD_187523 | JGI IMG/M metagenome (GOLD analysis project Ga0209075, IMG submission 187523) | Agricultural soil microbial communities from Utah to study Nitrogen management - Steer compost 2011 (SPAdes) (version 2) | ecosystem: Environmental > Terrestrial > Soil > Agricultural land...
TAGAAAACAAATTTGTAATTTTGTTAAAAAAACTCCATGTGGAAACAACTTTTTGCTTTCAGAGAAACAAAACGTGCGTGGCACCTCCCAGTAGTTGCAGGCTTGTGCGTAGGTATTCCTTTACTCATAGGCTTTAAAATCAACGACATGGAAGCCGGAAGACTGGCTTCATTGGGTGCCTTGGTTATTCTCTACTTGCAGTCAAACAACATAGCAAACCGAATGATCATCCTAACAGTTTGTGGGTTTGGACTCATCTTTTCTTATGCAATAGGCGCAGTTTCATCACATTTATTTTGGTTTTCTCCTTTGGTATTGGGAATTTATACGTTTGTAGTTCATTATGGGTTATTTCGGTTAAACTTAAACAAACCGCCAGGGAACTTCTTTTTTATCATGACAGCCTCTATGGCAATAGCTCAACCTCAAAACCTTGAAGAAATTACTAAAAACATTGGAAATGTAACCTTTGGCGTAATGATTTCCTGTATCATCGGTCTGGTTTATAGCTTGATCACACTAGAAAACCCTGTAAAAGAAGAACGCCGTTCAGTGGTTTTTCACTCCAATAAATACACCAACATAACCGAATCGATTATTTTTGGTACCACTGTTGGCGTCTCCTTGTTGATTGCTAAGTTTTTTCAACTGCCCAACCCCTATTGGGTCCCGATTTCATGTATGGCCGTCATGCAAGGAATTTCGACTACACATGTATGGGCAAGAGCTATACAGCGGGTTGGAGGCACTTTCATCGGGTTGCTTCTAGTCTGGTTTGTACTGCAATTCAACTTAACTATTTTAGGTGTTTGCTTGTGTATAATGGCGCTTCAAATCATCATTGAATTTTTAATTGTACGAAATTATGCACTTGCAGTAATTTTTATTTCAATGCTGACGATTTTTATCGCAGAACCCAGTAATTACATTATTTTTAATGCTGGAAACCTGATACAAGCTCGTTTGATAGACACTATTGTAGGTAGTACTATTGGAGCGTTAGGAGGCTGGATGCTCTACCATGAAAGAATACATTTTTACACAAAAAAACAAGTTAGAAAATCACAAATAATACTTAGAAAAATGGGAAATAGAAAATTATGATATTTTTGATAGTCAACTTTGATATTTTCAGGTTATATTTGTTATCCAAAAGAAAAAAAATAAAATGAATATAGACATTACAGTGGATTGGAAGGAATCATTGCTTATTTTATTGGGGTTGATAATAATCATTTTGTTGTTTTATTTATTCAACAGAAAGTCTATTGCCAAGGAGGAGGAAACCGAAAAAATTATGAAAGAGCATTGGGAGCAGGCACAATTGTCTCGTCATTTACGCACATCAGAACCACTGCAATCCAATAGAAAATCGACACCACAGACCGTTCAAGCCTACGAGCGGTTAATCATTTTGATGGAACGAATGGAACTTCAAAAATTGGTACAACGCGTAGTCCCGATTTCAGATTTGAAGCAGGACTACACCAATTTTTTAATTCAAAATATCGATCAGGAATTCGATTTCAATATTTCGCAGCAACTCTATGTTTCAGAGGAAGCTTGGGCATTGATTGCGACTGCAAAACAAACGATTATTCAGCAAATATTAAAAACCAGTTTAAGAGACGATGTGACAACAGCCATAGATCTTCAGCGCGAACTACTTCGCTTGAAAGACAACAACTCGGTTACTGAATTGGCTAAAAATCGCTTAAAACAAGAATTCCAACAATTGGTATGATTTTTGTAATTAATCTAATAAAATACAAAAAGAAAGATGAAAAAGATATTATTACTATTGGGATTAATGACGTTTATCGGTTGCGAAACTTCAGAAAACTGTCATTGTGAAGTTTTTGAAAACATTGGAACCGAAGAACAACCTCAACTACGGTACATCGGTTCATTGGACGGACATTGTGATGAACAAATCAAAGAAGATGAAAAGACATATCAAAGCGTAAGTTGTGATTAAGCAAACATATAGTCAGCTTTCAACCACACAAACTACACCTTGGCCATTGAGCTACTTTAGATTTTTATTGACTTTTGTAAATCAACTTATTCATTCTACTTGTCAACTCTAAAGGAGGTGAAGCTACAGATATTCTTGTAAATCAAAACGTTCCTATCACTCCAATTCCGTTAAGACTGGGAGTTAATTGCCATCGAATTTTGTTTTTACCAAAATCGGTAAATGGTTTGCCATATCTGTTTTGTTCCAATCTTCTAATAACTGTATTTGTGCAAAAGTACCCCAAAACTGCCCCCAAAGTTACATCTGTTAACCAATGCGCATTCACATACATTCTACTTGCCATAGTAACCGCAGCTCCGGTGTAAAAAACAGCTTTTAGCCAGGTTTGATCTACTCGCTCAGCCAAAACCATTGCAGTAACAAAGGCAATTTGAGTATGTCCTGAAGGGAAAGAACTAAAGCCCGCATCATTTCTAAAAGGTCGAAATTCATAATTCCCAAATCCCTCTGTAGGTCTTGCGCGCCCGACAACTTTTTTAAAAACAGCCTGCAAAACCCCCGAAGTGGCATACGCAGTTGTTAAAACAACAGCTGTTTCTCTTGTCCATTGATCATCAATGAGCCAACCCACGGCGTAAAAGCCCCCTGCAATCCCGTATGCTGCGTAGGGCTTGCCATTGTGATAACCAAACTCTGCCAAATAATTTGCTGTCTTAGATTTATTGTTTTTCATTATATCATACATTGGTTCGTCCGCTAAAGAGAGTAACAACGTTCCACCAATTGTCATTCCGATATGGCGCCAATCTTCTCCTTCCCAACGAATCGGAGAAGTCAAGGTATAAGCAAAAGCATCGGCTATTCTAATAACATCTCCATTTTGTTTTTGAGAATAGTTCGTGTCATCGGGCATCCTCAAAGCTTTAATTGAAGACAATTCCAATAATTCATTTTTTAAAACCAGAGAATCTATCTGAGCTGTAGTTTGCTCAAAACTAAGAATCAAGAGAGATAACAAAATAATTTTCAAATTCATGTCAAAAATCTTAACAACGCACAAAAGTACAACTAACTCTTTATTAGCAACAAAAAAACCCGATAATTTTAAGTTCTATGAACAACTTTCATTGTTTTTCATTTATTTAATCATCATAAACAGAAAGTTAGACAAATACAAAACAATACTCTTGATAAGTTTAGCAAAATGTTAATAAATAAGATTTTATAAACTCATAAAATATTGTAATTTTACCGTTCTAAAATCTAATGAATTCAAATGGGGAAAATCATAGCAGTTGCTAATCAAAAAGGTGGAGTCGGAAAAACGACAACTTCAGTTAATTTAGCTGCATCACTCGGCGCCTTGGAACAGAAGGTATTGCTGATTGATGCCGACCCTCAGGCTAATGCTACCTCTGGTTTAGGTATTGACGTTGATAGTGTTATCGCTGGCACTTATCAATTATTAGAGCACACAGTAGCAGCAAAAGAAACGATTCTGCCATGCAGTGCACCAAATGTTGAAGTCATACCTGCACACATTGATTTGGTTGCTGTTGAAATAGAATTGGTCGATGTAGAGCGTAGAGAATACATGATGAAGGAAGCATTAAAACCGATTAAAAACAAATATGATTACATCATCATAGACTGTGCGCCCTCTTTAGGTCTTTTGACTTTGAACGCACTTACCGCTGCTGATTCGGTAGTTATTCCAATTCAATGTGAATATTTTGCTTTAGAAGGTTTGGGAAAACTACTCAACACCATAAAAAGTGTTCAAAAAGTACACAATCCGCAGCTCGATATTGAAGGTTTATTACTGACCATGTACGATTCTCGTTTACGTCTTTCCAACCAAGTAGTGGAAGAGGTTCAGAAACACTTTAACGATATGGTTTTTGACACCATCATTCAACGCAATGTCAAACTTAGCGAGGCGCCAAGCTATGGGGAAAGTATTATCAATTACGATGCCACAAGTCGAGGCGCTACCAATTACCTAAGTTTAGCAGAAGAAATCATTAATAAAAACACTAAGTAATGGCAAAAGCGACAAAAAAAAGGGCAATGGGAAGAGGGCTGTCCTCTTTGCTTACTGATCCTCAAAATGATATTACATCGGTTGAAGACAACAATGCAGACAAAGTTGTTGGAAACATTATGGAGTTAGACATAGAAAACATTGAAATCAACCCCTTTCAACCGAGAACAAACTTTAACGAAGAAACATTAAAAGAGCTCTCTGCTTCTATAAGAGAGTTAGGCGTCATTCAACCAATTACTGTTAGGAAAACAGGCTTTAATCAATATCAACTTATTTCAGGTGAGCGACGCTTGCGTGCTTCTAAACTTGCTGGTCTGACAACCATTCCTGCTTATGTCCGTATTGCAAATGACAACGATTCATTGGTCATGGCTTTGGTTGAAAACATTCAAAGACACGATTTGGATCCCATCGAAATCGCCCTGTCATATCAGCGATTGATTGATGAAGTGAATTTGACACAAGAGCAGATGAGTGAACGCGTTGGTAAAAAGCGCTCGACTATAACCAACTATCTTCGCTTATTAAAGTTAGATCCTATCATTCAAACAGGAATCAGAGACGGTTTTATTTCCATGGGACACGGACGCGCATTGATTTCAATTGAAAACCATGATGCACAATTAGATATTTATCACAAAATTATAGCAGAGAGCCTTTCAGTTCGTGAAACCGAGGCATTGGTAAAAAGTTATCAAGAACATTTATTGAATCCAAAAGCACCTTCAAAAAAGAAAATGCTTTACACCATATCCGATACGCAGAAAAAAGTATTTACCGATTTTTTTGGTGCTAAGGTAGATGTAGCGATTGCAGCAAATGGGAAAGGTAAAATTTCAGTTCCATTTCATTCAGCAGAAGATTTGGAACGTATTTTGAAATTATTAAAAAAATAGTGCGCTGGTTTTTACATAGTTTTTTTTTAATGTTGAGTTGTACCGCATCCGCTCAACAGGACTCGCTTTTGCAGCTTCCTAAACAACTAAGCAACAACGAACTCCGTGCTTTAGATCCAAACGCGCCTTCAAAAGCTGCGTTTTACTCGGCTGTGATTCCAGGCTTAGGTCAAGTTTACAACAGGAGTTACTGGAAAATTCCATTAGTCTATGCAGGATTGGGAACTGGTGTTTATTTTTACATCGATAACCAAAGAAAATACCAAGCGGCACGCAACGAATATAAATTAAGACTAAGGGGTATCGATCGAACCGACACGCCTAAAATTGGTTCTTACACAGCAGATCAATTATTGGTGGTCCAAACACAAGCACAAAAAAACCGCGATTTATCACTCTTTATTACCATTGGCTTGTATGTACTCAATATAGTTGATGCCAACGTAGATGCCCATCTGCAACAATTTAACGTGGACGATGATTTGAGCTTTCGTCCAACATTTGAATATCATGAGGAATTCAACAACTATCAACTGGGTTTTACAATGAGCCTTAAATTCTAAAAAATATGAAAATTGCATTATTAGGTTACGGAAAGATGGGCAAAGAAATTGAAAAAATTGCTTTAGAACGTGGCCATGAGATTGTTTTAAGAAAAACCGAAGACAACGATTACAAAGGACTTGAATCTGCCGATGTTGCCATTGATTTCAGTATACCAATTGCTGCTGTAACCAACATTAGTACTTGCATCAAACAGCAAATTCCAATCGTTTCAGGAACCACGGGCTGGTTGGAAAAATACGATGAGATGGTGGCACTTTGTAATGAAAAAAACGGTTCTTTTTTATACAGCTCTAACTTTAGTATGGGTGTAAATTTGTTTTTCGAATTGAATAAATATTTAGCTCGATTGATGTCCAAGATGAAAGACTACAAGGTTTCTATGCAAGAAATTCATCATACACAAAAATTAGATGCGCCTAGTGGGACAGCAATCTCTTTGGCACACGGCATCATCGCAGAAACGGACTATGCAGAATGGACTTTGGAAAGAGCAAAAGAAAAACAAATTCCTATTGATGTCAAACGTATTGATCAAACCCCAGGAACCCATAGTGTTTGTTATCAATCTATTGAAGATGAAATTGAAATTAAACACACTGCTTTTTCTCGTCATGGTTTTGCTTTAGGAGCTGTAGTAGCAGCTGAATGGATCGTTGGGAAAAAAGGAGTTTTCAATATGAAAGATGTTTTGAACATAGAAACTGTTTAATTTTCAAACAATTTCTTAGGTATATTTAATAAAAAAAATTATTTTCGTAAAAAATTGTTTTATGGACACAACGCAATGGCTTATTTTTTTCTTTGTTATTCAAGTTATTCATTTTCTTGGTACTTGGAAATTGTATGTAAAAGCAGGAAGAAAGTCTTGGGAGGCAGCTGTTCCGATTTATAATGCAGTCGTATTGATGCAAATCATCAACCGCCCAAAATGGTGGGTTATTTTACTTTTTGTTCCTATTGTAAATCTCATCATGTTTCCAGTAGTTTGGGTAGAGACGTTGCGTAGTTTTGGAAAAAACAGCACGGTGGATACCATCATAGGGATATTAACTTTAGGTCTATATATTTACTACATCAATTACTTTATTGATCATCAATATATTGAAAACAGAAGTTTAAAACCAAAATCAGAGTCTGGTGAAACGGTGAGTTCGATCCTTTTTGCAGTGGTTGTTGCAACTATTATCCATAATTATGTCATCCAACCTTATACCATACCGACATCTTCATTAGAAAAGACCTTGTTGGTTGGCGACTTTCTCTTTGTAAGTAAAGTCAACTACGGTCCGCGAATTCCTCAAACAACCATTGCTTTACCGATGGTTCACGACACCATTCCTTTAGCAAAAGTAAAGTCATATTCCAAATTTCCACAATTGCCTTATATGCGTTTACCTGGTTTTACAAAACCAAAACGCAACGATATTGTTGTTTTCAACTGGCCAACCGATACTGTTTACCAATTCTTTGATTACACTTCCAATCGAAGAGCATACAAACCGATGGACAAGCGCTCGAACTATGTAAAAAGAACAGTTGGAGCACCCGGTGATGACCTGGAAATCAAAAATGGAGTGGTTTATATCAACAATGAGATATTGGATTTGGGCGATCGTGCAAAAATTCAATATTCTTATATTGTAACCACCAACGGAACCCCTTTGGATGTCAATTTTATTTTTAAAGATTTAGGAGTAACTGAAGGAGTGCAACAATTAAAAGCTGATACATACTATTTCTCTGCATTAACTCAAGAAAGTGTCAACCGTTTAGAACAACTTTCTATTGTAAAAGAAGTCAAGAAGCATGTGTCAAATGGTGCTGAATTTCATCCTGTAAAAAATGGGTTTTTGGCCATATTTCCACATAACAAACCATGGAATGGAGACAATTTAGGTCCTATTCATATTCCTGCTAAAGGAGAGGTCGTTTCGTTAAACAACGAAACTTTGCCTTTTTACGAGGCTATCATCAAAGATTACGAACACAACACACTGGAGGTCAAAGACGACGGCAGCATTTTTATTAATGGCCAACAAACCACAAGCTATACCATACAACAAGATTACTACTATATGATGGGCGATAATCGCCATCGTTCAGAAGACAGCCGGTATTGGGGTTTTGTTCCAGCCGATCATATTGTTGGAAAACCAGTGATGATTTGGTTGAGTTTGGATGCTACTGTACCTTGGAGTAAAGCGTTTGACAAAATTCGATGGAAACGACTGTTTACCACTGTTCACGGCAGTGGAAAACCGCATAGTTTCTTCATTTACCTTGTCATTGCACTTGCAGCTTGGGCGGCTTATGCTTTTGTAAAAAAACGTAAAGGAAAAAAATACGATTATTAATGGAGTTTTTGATTCACCCGACTTATTTCCCTTCGATCAGTCATTTTGTTGCCATGCTTCAAGCAAAGCAAATTGTGTTTGAAACCGACGACAATTTTCAAAAGCAAACCAATCGCAACAGGATGTATATCTATAGTGCAAATGGTGTGCAAATGTTGAATATCCCTATAAAACACGGCAAAGAAGTTCACCAAAAATACAAAGAAGTCAAGATTGAACAGGCTTTTGGTTGGCAGAAACAACATTTCAAATCTTTGGAAGCTGCCTATCGTACTTCGCCTTATTTTGAATATTTTGAAGACGATTTAATACCTATTTTTGAAAAAAAACAAATCTATTTATTAGATCTCAACTTTCAAATCCATGAAATTTTATGTAATTGTCTGGGAATTGAATTAGCTTATACACAAACAAAGGAATATTTAAAACATCCCCCACAAACTGATTTAAGAATTTTGGCTAATGGAAAAAAGGACCCTCATATTTTTACTCCATATACTCAGGTTTTCGATGATAAACATGGGTTTTTAAACAATTTGAGTATATTAGATTTATTATTTAATGAAGGGAGACATGCCGTCCAATATTTAAAAGAACAGAAATTAATACTGCCTTAAAAGCAATAGACTTATTTTTCAGAAATATCATAAATCGGAAACCAGAATGATTCTTGTTTTTTAAAATTACAAAAGATTGGCAGCTTAATGTCACTTTAAAAAACACTTAAAAACGAATCATAATTAGGAAGCTAGTACTTACACTTGGTCACCCTCCTCTTCTACCTTTTTATTCCGGTCAACTGATGGTTGATTTTTTTTAAATTTCTTGCTTTTAATTGTAATAATCAGAGCTAAAAAAGCATGTAAGAGAACACAACTCAAAAGAAAAACGATTCGTCCTTTTCCGAAAACATCTTTATTAAAAAAAGTTTCATAATGATATGCTACAAAGCAATATCCTACAAATAGCAATGTATTTAACGCAACAACCCTAAAAAACCGCTTTCGATTTGCCAAAACAACAATAGTAACCAAAAAGCAAAGTATGGAAATGGCTACGACCCATAAGATTCCTTCTAAAAATGTCATACGGTAAATAATAAGCTGTAAATATCGTTAATTTTAAAATAAGAAGAAAGCTTGAGTTTAAATATCAGCCCAAAGGTTATTTAAAAGTATCAAAACTAAGAAGTCTGGAAAACGATTAAGAAGGCTAAATATAATACACACTCTTCGGTTCATAATAAACACCTTTTTAAAATCAATAAGGTTAGTTCGTTTATGTAAATATAAAACCTTACAAATAACTCAGATAAAAAAAGCTACCCGAAACACTTCGGGCAGCTTTCTTTAAAAAAATCTTAATTATTTTCCAGCAGCAATCAAGTTTAATGCTGAACCGGCTTTAAACCATTCTATTTGACTGTCGTTATATGAGTGGTTTGCCAATATGATATCTTTAGTTCCATCAGCATGAACAAACTCTAAAGTCAACGGTTTTTCAGGAGCAAATTCTGTAAGATCAAGGAAATTGATGGTATCATCTTCTTGAATTTTATCATAATCTGCTTCGTTTGCGAATGTCAATCCCAACATACCTTGTTTTTTAAGGTTGGTTTCATGGATACGTGCAAACGATTTAACCAACACTGCTTTTACACCCAAATGACGCGGTTCCATTGCTGCGTGTTCTCGTGAAGATCCCTCACCGTAATTGTGATCACCTACCACAATGGAAGGGATTCCAGCTGCCTTATATTGACGTTGAACCGCTGGCACTTCACCATAAGAACCATCGATTTGGTTTTTAACTTTATTGGTTTCTTTATTAAAATAGTTAGTAGCACCAATCAACATATTATTGGAGATGTTGTCCAAATGACCGCGGAAACGCAACCAAGGACCCGCCATAGAGATGTGGTCTGTAGTACATTTCCCTTCGGCCTTTATCAACAACTTTGCGCCTGTAATATTTTTACCATCCCAAGCTGCGAAAGGTTCTAGTAATTGCAAGCGTTGTGAATTTGGATCTACAATCACCTCAACATCAGCCCCATTTTCAGCAGGTGCTTGATAACCTGGATCTTCTACATCGAATCCTTTAGTTGGCAACTCATCGCCATAAGGAGGTTTCAATTTTACTTCCTGTCCGTTATCATTTATAAGTGTATCAGTAATTGGGTTAAAATCCAATCGTCCAGAAATTGCCAATGCAGCTACCATTTCAGGTGAAGTTACAAAAGCGTGAGTATTTGGATTTCCGTCTGCTCGTTTAGAGAAGTTTCGGTTGAATGAATGAACAATAGTATTTTTTTCTTGTTTATCTGCACCTTCTCTGTCCCATTGTCCGATACATGGTCCACAAGCATTGGTAAATACTTTTGTACCCATTTTTTCGAAAGCTTCGATGATACCGTCGCGTTCAATCGTATAGCGAATTTGTTCAGAACCTGGATTAATACCAAATTCTGCTTTAGGTGTAATACTGTTCTCAACAGCCTGATTCACAATAGAAACCGCCCTTGACATATCTTCGTAAGAGGAGTTTGTACAAGAACCAATCAATCCCCATTCTACTTTCAATGGCCAACCATTTTTTGCAGCTTCTTCTTTCATTTTTGAAACAGGTGTTCCTCTATCTGGCGTAAAAGGGCCGTTGATATGAGGTTCTAATTCAGACAAATTGATTTCAATCAACTGGTCAAAATACTGTTCAGGATTTGCATAAACCTCCTCATCTGCTGTGAGGTAAGTTGCCACCTTATCAGCGGCATCAACTACGTCTTGACGTCCTGTAGCTGCCAAGTATCTTCTCATGGAATCATCATAACCAAAAGTAGAAGTAGTAGCACCGATTTCAGCACCCATATTACAAATAGTGCCTTTTCCTGTAGCTGACATTGACAAAGCGCCTTCGCCAAAATATTCAACGATAGCTCCTGTTCCACCTTTCACGGTTAATATGTCTGCCACTTTAAGAATAACATCTTTTGGAGCTGTCCATCCATTTAACTTTCCGGTTAGTTTTACCCCGATCAATTTGGGGAATTTTAATTCCCAAGCCATACCAGACATTACGTCCACAGCATCAGCACCACCAACACCGATAGCCAACATTCCCAAGCCACCAGCATTTACTGTGTGTGAATCGGTACCAATCATCAAGCCTCCAGGAAACGCATAGTTTTCAAGGATGATTTGATGGATAATCCCCGAGCCTGGTTTCCAGAATCCGATTCCGTAACGATTTGAAACCGAGGACAAGAAATCGAACACTTCTTTTGATTGTGTATTTGCAACAGCCAAATCCTTCTCTGCTCCTACTTTTGCTTGAATCAAGTGGTCGCAATGAACAGTTGTTGGCACTGCTACTTGTTCTTTCCCAGCATGCATAAATTGCAACAAAGCCATTTGTGCCGTAGCATCTTGACAAGCTACGCGATCCGGTGCGAAATCTACATAGTCATTTGCTCTCTCAAACTTTTGAGAAGGCATTCCTTCCCACAAATGGGAATATAAAATCTTTTCTGATAGTGTCAAAGGACGCCCTACAAGCTCACGGGCTTTATCCACGCGTTCTGGCATCGTTTCGTACACTTTTTTAATCATTTCAATATCAAAAGCCATACTTTATAAATTGATTGTTAGTTTTATTATTTTAATTTTGCATTGCAAATTTAATCAAATTATTTCAAATTAAAAAATTTTTAATAAAACCTTAATTTCAAAGAGTTATTATTTATAATTATTCTATTTTAGTAGATTATCAACAAAATTTAAAGAACAAAGAATACAGAATACAAAAAAAACAAGTCGTTTTAATTCAGAAACACTGTTTTGAGGTACAAAAAAATGATAATTAAATAAAAAAGCCTTCCGTGATCCGAAAGGCCTTGATTTAATTTTTAATCCAGTTACTTCTAAATGTACAATCTTTATAATCTTCGTTGATAAAAATATAGGTGTTCTGTATTGTTTTTGAAATCCAATTACCTATAACTTCATTTCTTTTAGATTGCAGCGCTGCAGAACGTATTTTCATATAATCATTTGAAAAATCGGCATAATGTTCTGGTATTTTATCTATCACTTGCACCATTCTATAATAAGGTATTGTGGTTCCCTCTGTTATTAAAGTAGTAGATGAAATTTCTCCAACTTTTAAATTGGAAACCATCGAGTACAGCACGCGGTCTTCCATTCTATTTAATTCAAAACGCGTATCGCCTGAATAGTCTGTGATGATTCCTCCACTGTTTTTGGTTTCTTTTTGGTGTGAGTACATTCGAGCTGCATCTGCAAATGAAATCTCGTTATTTAAGATTCTAATGCGTAAATCATCCAATTCTTTTTTAGCTTTATCTATTGATTCTTGTGACGGTTTAGGGGCCACGACCAAGTAACGAATTTCTAAATTTTTTCCATCAATTTTTTCCAAAAAAATCAGATGGTAACCAAATTCAGTTTCAAAAGGACGAGATATTTCTCCTTCTTTTAATGAAAAAGCCATGTCTTTGAACTCTTTTACAAAAGGAGTTTTTTTATCCATAACAAAAAAACCTCCAGTTTCCAAAGACTTTCGATCCTCTGAATAACGATATACCTGACTTTGAAATGAAGTAGATCCGCTTAAAACGTTGTTTCTAACTTCGTTGAGCAGATCAATAACTTGTTGATGTTCATCTTTCGAAATTTCTGGTTTAATGACAATTTCTGCCAATTCGACCTCATCCCCAATCAAAGGTAAAGAGTCTTTAGGAATTTCATTGTAAAACTGTCGAATTTCTTCAGGAGTAATGCTTACGGTTTCGGTCAAATGATTCTGCATTCGACTTGCCAAAAGGTTTTGTTCCATGATTTCATAGAAATAGGCTCTAAATTCTTCATAATTTTTTTTATTATAATAACTTACAACCCTATCAATTGAACCAGCGCGTTCCACCATTGTGTCGATTTGATCGTCCATTCTTCCGTTAATTTCTTCACTGCTTACAAGCAGACTGTCTTGAATAGCTTGATGCGTAAACAAACGAGTTTCCAACAGAGTACCTAAAACCCGACACCTGGTCAGTTCTTCTTCGGGGTAGCCAATCGCACGAGCTTCAATAAGTCCATTATCGATATCGGAATCCAAAATCACATAATCACCAACGACTCCCACCACTCCATCGATCCTTTTTTTTGATGTTTCTTGAGCCTGCATTGCAACAGAGCCAGCCAAAGCCAAAACAACTGTCAAAAAATTTTTAAGAAATACGTTCATATTTTTGTTTAAAATTTCAAATTGCGACAAAGATACACACCTACAACAAACTTTTCAATTTTTTTAAAGTTTAATTAACTCTCAATTCTTGTATTCTTATCTATTTATCTAAAAAAATCTGAAAATGCAACTTGAATTCCCTCGAATTATCAGCACTATTTTTCTTTGATTAATGTTGCTCCATAAAACCTTTTCAAAATGCAAGAAGTCATTGGTACATTTTGAATTATCATTCTAACATTAGTATTTATTACTTTTCTTCATTATGATATTTCTCTTTAAGTTGTTGTAAAATGACTTTATCTACCTCAATATCTGCTTTTTCAATCAATTTTTCTGTGTATGCTTCTTCCAATTTCTTTTGATAATCAGACAAGACTTTACTTTTTATATCTTTATATTCAGAAATTTGCTCGAATTTTTTATCACGAACTAAAAAAATATAATAATGTTTATTGTGTTTAATAATTGCGTCTTCAATCGTGCTTAAATCCAGAGTTGAAGGCAATCGTTTATCATCCAGATAAAAACGCCCTTGGTATTTGTAAACTATTGGAAATTCCTCCTCATTTAGTTGATATTTACTGTCCAATAATTTCTTGTAGAGCTTGGCATCGTAACGTTTTTTGAAGACATAAACCTCTCCAATGAAATACGCTTTATCTGTATAATTCAATTTGTTTTCACGATAGAATTTTTTCTGTGCCAGACTATCTTTTGCTGATGGTTCCCAAAAATTATAATTCATCCATTCAAACAAAAGCATGCCTTCTTTATAGTCCTTCATAGTTTGTGCGAATTCAGGAAAATTCTTTTCCAAATCTTGATCGTATTTTAATTTTAGCCGTTGCGAAGTATAATCCATATAAGCTTTCGTTGCAATCTCTTCCGCAGTATTTAATTGGGTAAAGTTGTTTGGCGTAGCCTGAACATACGCCAAGACATCCTTTGCAATAATAACCTCATCTTCAAAAAAAGCCAAAGCAATTGCAGTTGCATCTTCCAGTTTCTCTTCAGTATTTTGAGCGGACTCATCGCGTTGCAACAACACAGCTAATTGATTAATATCCTGGAGGTTTTCTGTAAAGTTATAACGTTTTTTCAAGTGTTTGACCAAGTCGTTCTCTAAAATTTTCGCTCTTTGATCTGATTGAACCTGTTTGAAATACTTTGCTCTAAGTTGTTCTACATTAGGTCTATCTTGAATATCGATAACCATGACTATATGCCATCCGTGTTGACTTCGGAATGGACGTGCAAAAGCACGTTTTTCGTTCAACTCATACACAACTTCATCTATTCCATCTATTTTTATAGTACCAGCAGTGTAAATTCCAATCAAGCCTCCATTTTCACGACTCCCTTCATCATCAGAAAAATGCAAAACCACTTCTTCAAAAGGTTCGCCTAACTTTAGACGTGCATATGCAAGATCAATTTTTCTTTTAGCTTCTTGTTCATTGCCTTCTTTAATTTTAACAAAAATATGTGCGATTGTTTTATCATCTTGAGTCCTTCTTTTATTGTGTACTTTAATCAAATGATAACCAAAAGACGAACGGACAGGTAAAGAAACCGATCCAACTTCAGTTTGATACGCACCGTTTTCGAAAGGATAAACCATTTTGAAAACCGAAAAGTATCCTAAATTTCCTTTATTATTTTTTGCACTTGGATCTTCGGAGTATTCGACCGCAGCAGCTTCAAACGAACGTCCGTTTAAAATTTCATTGCGTACTTCAATTGCTTTTTGATAAGCTTTTAATGTATCGGCAGGTGTTGAAAATTCATTAACAAGAAATAAAATATGCGAAGCGTTTAATTCAAACTCAGCTCGTTCCAATGCTTCCTCCACTAATGCTTCTAGCTTGGTTTCGTCAATAAAATATTTTTCTGCTAAATTTCTACGATGCATCAAAAGTTCTGATTGGAAAGCTTCTGATTGATCCAATTCCATTGCATAAGCATCTTGAACCTTGACTTTAAATGCTTTATAAAGCTCAAAATATTCAGCGATACTTATTTGAGAATCTTGTGCTATAATATCAATGTTTTTATTGTAAAGCAGTTCAAAATCGGCTACATTGTATAGACTATCATTGATACGAACCAATACATCCTGAGGATCTTGTCCAAAAACAGATAACGAAAAACCTAAAACCAAAAATTTCAAATAGTTTTTAAATAGCTTCATTTTATAAAAATTGTTCGCACAAAGTTAAACTTTTATGTATATCTATTAATGTATCATCATACATAATTTTCAGTCTTTTGTCATTTCGTGCTTGATCTGGAATCGCATTTATCAGTAGATTTTCACTAAAAGCGGCATTCATTTAAACTTTTTAGTGAGCGTACTTAAAAACACAAAATAATTTTAGTTTACCAGTCCTAAACCAATCGTACCAACTGCAATTTTGTCAGTCTGTTTTGTTTGGAGACCTTTTTGATGATATAAAACTATGAAAACAGACCAACTTAAGTTCCGACCAGAAGTTTTTTGGGTTCCATTTGCTGCTATAATAGTCATCTGGGTGGTTTATTATTTAGATTGGCGTTTCTTTTTAGAATGGAAGCAATTTGGTCTTGTACCTAGAACTATCAAGGGGTTGCGCGGCATTCTATTTTCTCCTTTTCTTCATGGTTCTGTACAGCATCTTTGGAACAATTCATTGGCATTGATTGTTTTACTTCCATTAATTTGTTATTATTACTTCAAGAATTGGAAAGCTTTGATTTTTGGAGGTGTTTTACTTTCTGGAATGGGCACTTGGCTCATAGCAACGTCAGGAAACCACATTGGCGCCAGTGGTTTGATTTACGTATTGACTTCTTATATGTTTTTCACAGGAATCAGGAGCAAACATTACCGGTTAATTGCAATCTCTTTTTTAGTTGTATTACTCTACGGCAGTTCTGTGTGGTATATGTTTCCAGATATGAAAGAAGGAATATCTTGGCAAGGTCATTTGGCTGGTTTTTTATCCGGCTTGTTGCTTTCATTCATCTTAGAGCAACCAAAATTTGAACCTCGTTATAAGTTTGATTGGCAACATCCAGATTACGATGAAAACAAAGATACATTCATGCGTCAATTTGACAATAAAGGAAATTTCAGACCATTACCTTTACTTAAACACGATGAAAAGGGATATGTTTACAATGAAACATTTCACCGTTTAAATGGAACGAGAACAGAGCGTTTTGGCAATGTTATTTTTGAAAAACAATTTAGAACTTTTGGCGTTTTTCGCCACAAGAAGTAAAGTAGTTAGAGATTTGAAACGACTTTCCTCAATGAGTTTTTTTACATTTTGGTCGTTTAGTCGTTCCATGCGTTCCAACCTCTTGCTTTAAGTTCAATTTTAGTATTTTCGCGTGTAATCAGGTGCAAGCCTTCACTTTTTGATGTGATATGTCCAATAATTGAGAAATGTGGATTCGCTTTGACCTTATCAAAATCCTCCATTTTTATGGTAAAAAGCAATTCATAATCCTCACCTCCGTTTATGGCAATAGTGGTGCTGTCGATATTGAATTCTTCGCATACATTTATAAACTGAGGATCTAAAGGTAATTTATCCTCATACAAATTACAACCTACCTCAGAGGCTTTACAAATATGCATTATTTCGGAAGAAATTCCATCGGAAACATCAATCATAGAAGTTGGTCTAATGTTCAGTTTTTCTAGAAGCCCCTTAATATCTGTTCGGGCTTCAGGTTTCAACTGGCGTTCAATAATATAAGAGTACATATCTAAATCGGGTTGGTTGTTTGGATTGACCAAGAAAACCTGCTTTTCACGTTCTAGAACCTGCAAGCCCATATAAGCAGAACCGATATCCCCTGTTAATACCAACAAATCGTTTTCTTGAGCTCCAGATCTGTAAACCAATTCTTCTTCATTTGCTTGGCCAACAGCTGTCACGCTTATCATTAATCCAGTCGTGCTTGAAGTAGTGTCTCCGCCAACCAAGTCAACTTTATAAAACTCGCAAGCCTTCTGAATACCTGCATATAACTCTTCGATTGCTTCCAAAGGAAAACGATTGGAAACAGCGATTGAAACCGTTATTTGTGTTGGCGTTGCATTCATTGCACAAACATCCGACAAATTGACCACCACTGCTTTATATCCCAAGTGTTTCAGTGGCATGTAGCTAAGATCAAAATGTACGCCTTCAATTAATAAATCCGTGGTTAAAACTGCTTTTTTAGATTCAAAATCCAAAACAGCAGCGTCATCACCAATACCTTTTAGTGTTGATTTATGTTCTAATTTAAAATTTTTAGTAATATGGTCAATCAGACCAAATTCCCCTAATTGAGCTATAGAGGTGGCGTTTTTATTTTTATTTTTATTTTCTAACATAGTCTTCTATTTAATTGCAAAATTACAAACATTTTTGGTTTATAAAAAGAGAGTCTGTGGCTTGATTTCCACAGACTCTCTATATATTTCAAGAGATCGTAATTACTCGGCGATCGTATCAAATAGAAACTGTCCAGAATCAAGCCTCATTTCTTGTTCCAACTGTCTCATTTGAAGTTGTTTTTCTCTATTTTGTTTGTATCCTCTCAGATAGTTTTCGAAATAAACTTCCAAAGGCGTCAATCGTTGATTAAGTGTCCTAACAGTTTCTATGTCGTTATGCATTTCACTATTGTCCATAATTCTATAAGCAGTGTCAAATGCACGTACGATTTCATAAGCATATTCTTGTTGTTCCTGAGGTTTCATACCTTTATAAAATATCAATTCTTCTTCGCACTTTATGTATAATTTTGTGGCAATTTCCGAGGCTGTTTCATTTTCGCCTATCACGTAATAAAAATCGGCAAAAGGTTCCACTGAGAGGTGCAATCCATATCCGTCATTTGGCAGGTAGAGTTCGATTGGGAATTGTTCCATTCCTAGGTCTAAAATATTTTTAGCCTTTTCGAATTTATTTTCCAAAATCAATTGTTCAGCCAAGCGCACTAAGTTTGTTCTGAATGCAAAACTGTTTTTTCTGGTTTCGGGATCGTGGTAAATATCTGGACTTCCAAAGTTCCCCCAATACCAATTAGTTACTGTTTGATACATTTTATCCGAATCAATTGATCCGATGTACCAAGGGTGCTCATCGTACAAAGAAACCGCTTTGACAGGTACTAATTTGTACGCCAAACCGTTTAATTGCAAGTAATCTTTCATCCACAAAAAGTCTTCATCAGTCAGAGAGCCATTTGTAAAATAAATCGGACGCTCCCAATTATTGTTTGCAATGATATCAAACATGATCAAACGCATTCGGTACATGGCACTTGCCTTGACATCGATTAAAATTTCTGAAACAATTTCATCAGCAAATTTTTCTGAAACAATACCATTTTCCAACACCTTTTGTTTGTCTACTGTCAGTTTAAATTTATTTGTAGGTATGCGAATGATTTCCATGCCATTTGGCATCTTTTGTTTTGTTTCTGGTCGGTCACTACCAATAAATTCAAGTATAGTATTCAATTCCACACGGTCTTCGATCGTTGGGACAATTGCGGCATAATACATATTATTACCTGTGTATTGATGGTGACTGAAGCGAATGTTTAAAGGATCTGCCTCATAAGCTTTCACTTTCATCTGGTCTATATACCATTCGGCCTGCAACAAAGTAGTACAGACTACACGAACGTCGGTTCGGTACCCTTCTATTTCTTGTAAATACCAAAGTGGAAATGTATCGTTGTCTCCGATTGTAAAGATAATTGCATTTTCATCCAAGGAATCCATATAGGCTCTTGCCAAAGCCAAAGCTGTATATTTGTCAGAGCGGTCGTGATCGTCCCAATTTTCGGACGCCATTAATACTGGCGATGCTAAGAAAGTTGCCCCCAACACCACAGGCAAAGCAATTTTCGCGTTGAGTTTCTGAGCTAAAAAGTCATAAATCGCATAAACGCCGTAACCTACCCAAATCGCAAACACCATAAAAGAGCCTACCACCGCGTAATCCCGTTCACGAGGTTCAAAAGGGCGTTCGTTTAAGAATATTTTCAAAGCAAAACTGGTAAATAAAAACAATGCCAAAAGCACATAAAACGTTTTAGGATCTTTGCGATAGTGAAAAATAAAACCAATCAATCCCAATACAAAAGGAATCATATAGTATGTATTTCTGGCTTTGTTGTTCAACATATCACTCGTGAGATTGTTTTGAGACCCCAAGCGAATTTCGTCTAAAAACTTAATACCCGTAATCCAATTGCCATTCAATCGATCGTTGCGACCTTGAATATCGTTTTGTCTCCCAGAAAAATTCCACATCAAATAACGCAAATACATATATCCAAATTGATAATTGAACATAAATTTCATATTGTCTGAAAATGAAGGCACTTCTACCTCAATATAATCTGCCAATTGAGATAAATAAGCGTCGTATTCTCTCAGTGAAAGTTGTTCAGTCTGTACGCCAGCCTTCAATTGCGATGTCATTTCAATCAATTGTGGATCAGATGCATACTCTTGTCTCAATTTAAATTCGACCGGTTTTGTAAATGCCATGTAATTAACCGCATGAGAACCATCCGTACTCCACATTCTTGGCAAGTATCCTTTGAAACGAGGAGAATAATTCTGTTCAGCATTTTTACCGTCATTTAATACAATGTATTTTCCTGAATTATAATCTCTTTCATAATCTACTTTTCCATCATTATACGGTTTATTAGGATCTAAAGCGCCGCCATATTTAATCGTATAAAAAGTATCAAAGAATAACGAACGTGAACCGTATTGTTTTCGGTTATAATAATCCAGTAATTCTGCGGCATCCGATGGTTTGTTTTCATTAATTGGAATTTGAGTATTGGCACGAATCGGCAACATCAACCAACAAGAAAACCCAATAAAAATAAACATTACTGAAAGCACCAAAGTATTGGCAACTACTTTTTGTTTTTCACGGGTCCATTTCAATCCAAAAACAAACAATGCAACCACAACGGAAAAAGCAATAATGGTACCAGAATTGAACGGTAACCCAATGGAATTAACAAAGAAAATCTCTGATCTACCAAAGAAAATCATGGTATATGGCAACAAAAACAGAAAGACAAATAATAAAACAGCAACTACAAGTATATTTGCGATAATGAAGTTTTTAACGGTAACTTTCGGATATTTTTTAAAATAATATAAATACCCAATTGAAGGGATTGCCAGCAACGCCATAAAATGCACACCAAAAGACATTCCAAGAACCAAAGCGATCAATAACAACCATTTATTGCCACGAGGTTCGTCAATTGCATCAATCCATCGTAAACCCAGCCAGAGCAAAAGTGCCAACATAAAAGTAGCCATAGCATACACTTCTGTCTCTACGGCACTGAACCAGAAAGTATCAGAAAAAGTAAAGGTCAGCGCACCGATAAAACTGCTTCCCAAAACAGCGATTGCAGTAGTATTACTTATAGTTTCATTATTGAGTTTTACTACCTTCATCAAAATGTTGGTTGAAGCCCAAAACATAAACAAAATTGCAAAAGCACTCGAAACTGCCGAAACCATATTGACCATATAAGCCACGTTTTCAGGCGATGAAGCAAACATAGCTGCAAAAGCTCCAATCATTTGAAATAAAGGCGCACCAGGTGGATGCCCTACTTCTAATTTAGCAGAAGTAGCAATGTATTCTCCTGAGTCCCAAAAACTCACCGTCGGCTCCAAGGTCAATGTATATACAATAAGCGCTATTAAAAACGCTCCCCAACCGATTAAGGTATTCCACTTTTTGAAATTGAGTGTCAGCATAATTGTTGTTTTAGTCTCCTTTTTTTATTAGAACTACAAAGAAAACATTTTTTTTCTAATTGCCGAAAGTTGTAGGGAATATATTTTGTTAAGAAAAACTCAACAACCTAATTAAAACTGTTTTCTTTAAATTTAACAATAATCAAACGATTACATCGTTAACTTTATTCATTAACAACGTTATTTATGAAAAAACTATTCGTCATTATTTTCATCGTTCTATTTTCAAATAACACGATAATTGCGCAGACACCTGTTTCCGAAACCGATAAAATCGCAGCTTGGACAAAAACCTGGGGATTTTTAAAATATTTTCATCCGGCAGTTACACATGGCACAATGGATTGGGATGAGGTATACATTAATCAATTAGATTCATTAATAAACATTGATTCTAAAGAAAAATTAAATACACATTTTATTGAACTAATCGAGAGCTTAAACAAGCAAGCCGAATTACAATGGAACTCTAAAGACGGAATGTTTATAGAAACCATTTTAGAAAGTTTAGATGAACCCGATATTTTCTCAGACGAACTGATTCAGGCAATGAGAGAAACCGCTTTACAACGCATTAGTGGAAAAAACAGATTTTTGGACTTTGCAGGACTTGGATATCCTCTATTTCTTGAAGAAAACAACTACGATGAAAATTATTATCCCGAAATTCCTTATCGATTATTAGCCTTGGCGAGAATATGGAGT
>Ga0209075_1001536_pt1 | contig 21610 bp, 16 predicted proteins | sample Stecom2011_FD_187523 | JGI IMG/M metagenome (GOLD analysis project Ga0209075, IMG submission 187523) | Agricultural soil microbial communities from Utah to study Nitrogen management - Steer compost 2011 (SPAdes) (version 2) | ecosystem: Environmental > Terrestrial > Soil > Agricultural land...
AATCGGTCTCGGGTAATACGAAATGGTATGAGATCGAGTCGGTGGCGGGCGACGGGTTTATCTCGGCGGTCTATGCCGAGTGCACGACCGCGCCGCCCGTGGCGCTTGGCCCGCCCGACGGCTTTTACTTGCCGCTGGCGTGTGGAACCTCGGCACGGGTGAGCCAGGGAAATAACGGCGGCTTTAGCCACCTAGGATTACACCGCTATGCGTGGGATTTTGCCCTGGGCATCGGCACGCCCATGGTCGCGATGGCCGACGGCATGGTGATTCATACCTATGCGGGAACCGCGCCCGGCTCGGCCTGCGACGGCGGCGGGCAGTCCTGCGTGAATTACGCCAATCACGTCGTCTTATTGCACGGCGACAACACGACCTCGACCTACCGCCACCTCAGCGCAGTGCACGTGAATATCGGCGACTTTGTGCCGCGCGGCACCGCGATCGGTCTGTCCGGGCAAACCGGCTGGTCGACCGGCCCGCACGCCCACGTCATGCGCATGACCAACTGTGGCTCGGCATTCCCGCCCAGCGGCTCCGTATGTCAGTCCATCGCGACGCGTTTTGAGGATTATTCGGGCAACGGCGGCGTGCCCACAACCGGCGTGACGGTGACTTCCGGCAATTGCCCCTGACAGGCATTGAGGCGGCGCGCCCGCCCGACGCGCCCGCCCTCAACCCGCCGGGTGCCCGAACCGCTCGGCCACCGCGGCGGCGCGCTCGTCCTTGCTCTCCTCGGTGAGCTTCATGAAGACCTGCTCGAGCGTGCCTTCGTTGCGCCCGGCCTTGTCGCGCAGCTCGCCAAGGCTTCCCTGGGCGATGATGCCGCCGTGGTTGATGATGGCGATCTCATCGCAGACCTCTTCGGCGACTTCCAGGGTGTGGGTCGACAGCAAGATGGTCATGCCTTGCTCGTCGGCCAGGGTGCGAAAGAGTGTTTTGACCAGGCGGTGGCCCTTGGGGTCAAGGCCAACCATCGGCTCGTCGACGACCAGTAATTTGGGGTTGGGCAAAAGCGAGCCGGCAAAGACCAGGCGCTGCTTCATCCCGTGGCTAAACCCCTCGATGAGGTTATCGCCCCACTCGCGAAGCTCGAACATGTCGAGCATCTCGCGCATCCGACTGGCCACCAGCTTTGCTGGCATCTGGTAGAGCCCCCCGATGAACTTCAGGTATTCGAAGGCGGTGAGTTTGTCATAGACATAGGGGCGGTCGGGGATAAATCCGGTGACCTTTTTGGCCTGGACCGTCTCCTTTTCAATATCAAAACCGTGGATCTTAATCTGTCCGCTGGTCGGCTTGAGCAAGCCCGTGATCATGCGCAGCGTGGTCGTTTTGCCGGCGCCGTTGGGCCCGAGCACCCCGAAGACCTGCCCGTAGGGAACGCGCAAGTCGATGCGGTCGACGGCGGTGAAATTTCCGTAGGCCTTATGCAGTGCGTTGATCTCGACGATCGACTTGGCAATCGGCTCGGGTGTGACGGCGGCGGTGATCGAGGGGGCGGCGGCTTGCGACATGGTGGGGAATCCTGGTTTTTGCTCGCGGAGCGAATCAAAGGGGTTTCGGTTCTGCGACGGCTACTCGGCGATCTTCATCGCGGCATCTTCCGGCAGCAGGGCAGAGGGGTCGTGGCCAAATTGCCCGGCGAGGATCTCGCGCGCGTCGGCAAAACTGATCGTCGGCGCGTCGGTGGCCTCATCGCCTTTTTCGGTGGCTGTCTCGATGCGCTCGTCGAGCTGGCGACGAATCGAGGCGGCCCGGGTTTTCCCAAGCGCGCCGGGAATCCGCGCGCCGCTCGTGCGCAGCGGGTACGCGCGGATAAGAAGATCCGCATCGACGTCGACATAATAATCGAGCTCGCGCTCACCGACGCGCCGTCGGAAGTGGTTCGCCTGGAAGACCTCTTCGTAGACCTCGAGCGGTTTATTCTCGATAAAGCGCATTTGCACATCGACCATTGTGGCGAGGTAGGGGTCAAAGAAGCGCCCGCCATAACTCTGGTCGACCACGAATATTTCGGTGGCGAGCAGCGTATTTAGCGCGTTCTCGGCCATGCGCACGGGCTCATCGAGGTGTATGATTTCCGAGTTCGCCGCGTCGCCCTGGGTGGTGGATACATGCAGCGACTCGCCCTCCACGCGCCCGGTCGCCTGAAAGACGCCGGCCGAGGTGGTGATCTCGGTGGTGAATTGTCTTAGATAACCGTCGTAATCCAGGCGAGTCTTGAGCGCGCCTTCGAGCGACCGGGGCGTGCCGCCCACGTCGATGAGCATATAGATGTCTTTTTCGATCAGCCATCCGTCGGTCAACTCGGTGCGCGATTCGCGCGCATAGCCGGCGTCTTGCTCTTCGCGGCGCAGCACCAGCCAGCTCACGCCTTCGCGCATCACAAATTCGGCGCTGCGCGTCGCGCTTCCGGACCCCGGTGTGGACTGGGTGTGATAGATAAATAATCCCGCCACTCCCAGCCAGATGGCCACCACAGCGATTCCGATAATGTCAAATAATTTCAAGGGGTTATCCGAATCTTGAACGTTTTAATGCGAGGCTGAAATTTTGCAGATAAGAGCGTATCGATCTGTCACCGGGCGCGCGTAGAACGCGTAGAAAAGGGCGTTTCGCCGCGGCAGATATAGTCTTTTTGCATTCTAAACCACCTTGCGCCCCGCGTGAAGGGCGCGTGAAACCCTTGCGCGCTCGCCGCATGGCGCGGCGCGCGCTTGCGAGAATTTGGAGAGGTTTGGGATGCGAGGGCGTCGCGAGTTGACGCGAGCCCGCCGCGTTGCTAATGGAGCAACGCTTATTCGAGGGCCTGCCGTTTGAAGGCAGCCGCCGCGGGCCTTTCGGATGATTTTTTAAATCGCGCGACGTGTCGACCTGAACCATCCCAGGTTGAATAATTTATCAATTTGATTGGGCCGAAATCACTCGGCTTTAATCCTCTTAAAGGAGATGCATCATGGCCGAAGAAGAGAAGGGCGCCGAAGAGGCAACCGAGCAGAAAGCAGCCGCCGACCAGGAAGAGCGTGACACCGGCGGACAGAAGATCATGTGCTTCGTGTCCAAAGAGATGGTCCCGATCAACCAGACCGTCGAGCTTGAGTATATGCCCGGCAAGAAAGTTCGCGTGATGCCGAAATACGTGAAGTTTGAGCTGGAAGAAAGCGCGCTTTAATCGCGACGCTCATCGCGCCTGAACGCGCAAGAAAACGCAGGCATTGTCCCAAGTAAATGGGCGATGCCTGCGTTTTTTTGTGCGCGCATCCCACCGATCCCACTTCATCCCCACCACCATCCCACTGTGATCCACGCGTCCCTCGTACACTCCAAAAGGGCGTGTACACGCCATTTGTAGGCCGGCGCAAAATTATTTTTTGCGGCGATGATTTTGCGCGAATTCCTCTAAGTATCTGAAAATAAAAGCGTTACTCCGGGTGGTATTCGACAGGTGGATCGGATTCCCGAAAGAATCGCGCCATCAGGGCCCAAAACCGCCTTGAAGTTGTTGACGGTGGGGTAGCTCGCCCCTATAGTGGGCCTCAGTGGGACAAATTCCCATAGCGCTTTATGGGTGAAAACCCGAGCGCGATGGAGCCAAGGATGGCTTCATTCGTCAGGATGACTGTTGATGCAAGGATGCGTCTTCGGTCTGCGTTTTTCCTGGACGTGGCGGCGTCATGTTTCGTGGTCAGTATGAACATACGATGGATGCCAAAGGTCGCGTCAGTCTACCCGCCCGGTACCGAGAGGTGCTGACCGAAATGGACGTCGAGGGAAGAAACGCGGGCCGAGTCATCCTGACGCGTAACTTCGAGAAGAGCCTGGAGCTTTATCCGCTGGATAAATGGCTCAATTTCGAAGAGAAGGTGCGCTCATTGCCCCAGTTTGATCCCTATGTTCAACGGGTATTGCGTGTCTTCGTCGCCGGCGCGGTCGAGTGCACCCTCGACAGCCACGGCCGGCTGCTGGTCCCGAAGTCGATGCGCGATTTTGCGAGTCTGGAGCGCGATATCGTGTGGGTGGGCCAGTTGGAGAAGATCCAGATGTGGTCGAAGCCGAGCTGGGACAGCGCGGTGGACGCGGCGCTGGAAGACACCGACGAGCTGCGCCAGAAGGTCGCCGAATTCGGCCTCTAAGTGGGCGCTGGGCGCATCAGATTCAAGCGAAGCAAGAATTTAAAAGTTATCTTAAGGATGAGAACGCCGCGCCTCTTTTCTTCACCGAATCGGCGCGCGGCATTAACCCGGGGCATCCGGGTTAGACTCAAGGATGAGTCGCCGAAGGAAGTCTTCAGGGACTGAAGCACGCGTTGAAATCGGGTTGTTTCGCCTGGCTTGCTGCCAGGGCTTGTTTGACCCGATAGGAAGACGCGTTGGCCCAAGGATGGGCTGATTCACTTCTTTCGCGCAGTCTCGATATGCCTCCAATTGGCCCAATGGATTGGGCGAGCGTGAGGCCGTTATTATACGAGAGAATTCTGTGCCCAATTTCCCACAATATGCCACCGATTATCACACGCCGATTATGGTCGACGAGGTGATACGCCTGCTTCGGGTTCGCCCGCAGGCGCGTTTTATCGATGGCACCGCGGGCGGCGGCGGGCATAGCGCGGCGATTCTGGACGCGGGTGCCCCAAGCGCCCAATTACTCTCGATTGACCGTGACCCGGAGGCCATCGCCCAGGTGCGCGCGCGTTTGGCGGATGCCGGCGAGCGCCTTCGCGTGGTCCAGGGAAACTACGGGGATGTGGAGCGCATTTGCGCCGAGCATGACTTTCTTCCCGTCGACGGTTTTTTGGTCGACGCGGGTGTCAGCTCACACCAGCTCGATGAGGCGGAGCGCGGCTTTAGCTTTCGGCGCCCCGGCCCCCTCGATATGCGCATGGGACCCGACGCGCCGTCGCTCGCCGAATACCTCGCGCAGGTCGAACCGACCGAATTGATGCGGGTTTTGAGCGTTTACGGTGAGATTCGCTCCGCAAAGCGTGTCGCGCTGGCCATTTTAGAGGCTTTTGAGGCCGGGAAGCTTCATACCACCGTCGATCTCACCGCGGTGGTTGAAGATATTATCGGCGCCGGGGCGCGCGGGGGCGGCAAGACCAAGATTCATCCGGCGACCCTTGTTTTTCAGGGCCTTCGCATCGCGGTGAATCGCGAACTCGATACGCTTGAGGCCGCCGTTCGCGCCGTCCCGCAAGTGGTCAGGCCGGGGGGAAGGGCGGTCTTTATCAGCTTTCATTCGCTCGAAGACCGGATTGTGAAACATGCGTTTCGCGAGATGGCCAATGATTGCATTTGTCCGCCGGACTTTCCGGTATGCGGCTGCGACGAGCGGGCGTCGGTCAAGATTCTGACCTCGCGCGCGGTGGTCGCCGGCGAGGCGGAGCTTGCGCAGAATCCGCGCGCGCGAAGCGCGAGGTTGCGCGCCGTCGAGGTCTTATAGCGTTTTTGACTTGAATTTGTGGGCCGTGTTTTTCGTTTGTACTTTTGTGAAATAGGTTGGAAGTGATGAATAAGTTTGTGATGGATTCTGTGGCGGATGGGCTTCGAATCTTGCGTGTCGTCGCGCTTATTGCGATCCCGGTGGCGATGCTATTCTTCCACGTTTGGACGCGCTATCAGATCACCGATCTGGGCTATGAAGTTGCCGAGCAAACCCATAAGCATCGTCAGCTGATCGAAGAGAAGCGAAAGCTGAGCATCGAGGCCGCCTACCAGGGCCGAAATGACCGCGTTCTGGCGCTCGCCCGCGAGAAGTTCGGCCTCGAGGAATTGCAGCCCTCGCAGGTCATTCAGGTCGAGCAATTCGCGCAAAATGAAGCGCTCGCTGAGCCGACCGGCCCGTCGAAACACGCGGCGCTGGAACTTAATCGGCGCTGAGGCGCGACTGAACGCGCCCAGCTAAGGGCGCCATACGGGACGCATAGCGGTGCGAAAAAAGCTCAAAAATTCGGATAACCCGACCGGACCCACCAACGACTCGAATCGTGAGAAATGGGTCCGCGCGCGCATGATCATCATCCTCGGACTGCTGATATGCGCGTTTTCGGCCGTTATCGGGCGGGTCTATTATCTGCAAACCGCGCGCGGCGAAAACTTGAGTGAACTTTCAAGTAAACAAACCGCCCGTAGCATTAAATTACAGGCTAAACGCGGCAGCATCGTCGACCGGCGCGGCGTCGAGATGGCGGTCACCATCGAGGTCCCCAGCATCTTCGTGCGCCCCCGCGAGATCGATAATCCGGCCCAAGTCGCGCGCCTGCTCTTGCCCCACCAGAGCCGCGATTACGACGCGCTGCTCAAAAAGATCGACTCCCAAAGCGCCTTCGTCTGGCTGGAGCGCCAGACCACGCCGGCCTCCGCCGAGGCCATTCGCCTGCTCGATATCAAGGGCGTGGGCATCACCACCGAAAGCAAGCGCTATTATCCGCTCCAGGAGCGGGCCGGCCAGGTCCTCGGGTTCGTCAATATCGACGGCAAAGGTCTCGAAGGCCTGGAGAGTTCGATGAACTCGACACTGGCCGGCGGAAGTTTCACGATCGACGGGATGCGCGACTCGCGCGGGCGCACCCTCTTGATGAGCGATTTGCCCGAGTTCAGCAAATTCGAGGGCAATAGCATCGCGCTGACCCTCGACACGCGCATTCAGCGCATCGCCGAGCAATCGCTGAGAAACGCGGTCGAGAAGTCCCGGGCGAAGGGCGGCTATGCCGTGGTGATGGACGCGCATACCGGCGAGGTCCTGGCCCTGGCGAATACGCCAGATTTTGACCCGAATCATTTCGGCGATTATACCTCCGGGGACTGGCGCTTGCGCAGTGTCACCGACACCTTTGAGCCCGGCTCAACCTTTAAGCCCTTTGTCCTGGCCGCGGCGCTCGAAGCCAATACCGTGAACCTGAACACGCCCTTTGATACCGAGAAAGGGCGCATTAAAATCGGGCGCCATACCATTCGCGACAGCTCCCCCCACGAGATCCTCACTGCGGCCGAGATCATGCAGGTCTCCAGCAATATTGGGATCTATAAGATCGCCCAAACCATCGGAAAAAAAGCCACCTATGATGCGATCAAGGCCTTCGGATTCGGCGGGCGAACCGGGCTGGCGGTGCGCGGCGAGCAACCCGGATTGGTGTGGCCGTCGGAGCGCTGGGCGGAGGTCTCGTTTGCCAATATCGCCTTCGGACAGGGGCTCACGACCACTCCTTTGCAGATGACCGCCGGCATGACCGCCCTCGCCAATAAGGGCATGCTTATGAAGCCGCGCCTCATCAAGGAAGTGCGCGATAAGAACGGCGAGGTCATCAGAAAATCCACGCCCACGCTGGTGCGCCAGGTCGTGTCGCCCGAAAGCGCGCGCAAAACCGCCTGGGCCATGAGCCTGGTGACCCGCCCCGGTGGCACTGGCACCCAGGCCGCCATCGATGGCTATACGGTCGCCGGAAAAACCGGCACCGCCCAGAAGGTCAACCCCGAGACACGCCGCTATGACGCGCATATGTGGGTCGGAAGTTTTATCGGATTTGCCCCGGCCGAGGCGCCCGAGTTTGTGATCAATGTGATGATCGACGAGCCCAAGACCTCGCATTATGGCGGGGTCGTCGCCGCGCCGGTATTCAAGGATATCATGGTCGCCGCGCTGTCTTTGCGCGGGGTGATGCCGCTGGCCGAAGAAGATCGGTTTCAGTTCGGCGATGAGGACGATAAGCCCGGCACCAATGATGCCGCGATGCTCGCCAATGTCGACGAGGATGTGCTGGTATTGCCGACGGTGCGCGTGCCTGATGAGGTCGTAGGCGACGCGGAGTTGCTCGATGGCAGCGCGCCCGATTTCCGCGGACTCACGCTTCGCGCCGCGCTTTTGCGCGCCAATGAGCGCAAACTTTTGCCCTCGGTGGACGGGTGGGGGCGGGTCATCTCCCAGGTCCCCGCGCCCGGGATGCCGATGCAGCCCGGCCAAGAAATTGCGCTGGTCCTCTCACCGGCAACCCGCGAGGCGTTGTTCTCGGTGGAACCGTCTGCGGGGTCCGAACTCTAGAATGAAATTACGAAAACTACTGGCACAGACCGACGGCATCTCATTAAACGCGCCTCATCCGGGCGCAGGGGATATTGAAATTTCGGCAATCACCTTCGATTCGCGTCAGGTGAAACCCGGCACCCTATTTGTGGCCCTGCGCGGCGCGACGAGTGATGGGCACGACTTTATCGCGGCCGCACAGGTGGCCGGAGCGGCGGCGATTCTCATCGATCGAGGGCGCGCCGCCGAATTTGAAAAGACACTCAGCGCGGTACTATTGCTCGCCGAAGATACTCGCGCGGCGCTGGGACCGCTTAGCGCAGCGTTTTTTGGCTATCCGGCCGATGAATTATTTGTCGCGGGCGTCACCGGGACCAACGGAAAGACCACCATTACCTGGATTCTCGACGCGCTCTTTTCGGCCGAAGACCGCGCGGCGAGTGGGTTGCTCGGGACCATTGAATATCGTTGGGGCGCGCATCGCGAAGTCGCAATGAATACGACCCCGGAAAGCATGGTGATTCAGCGCGTGCTGGCCGAGATGCGCCGCGACGGGGTCCAGCGCGTCGCCATGGAAGTTTCCAGCCACGGGTTGGCCAACCACCGCCTCGGCGGCACGCATTTTGACGCCGCAATCTTTAGCAATTTTACCCAGGACCACCTCGATTTTCACGGGGATATGGACGCGTATCGCGAGGCGAAAGGGCGACTTTTTAGCGCGCTATTGCCTGCGTCCAGGCGCGCCGGAAAAGATCCCGTCGCGATTATTAATATCGACGATCCCGCAGGCGATTGGTTCACTGAGCAGGCGCGCGGCGCGCAGGTCGAGACCGTCACATTCGGGCAAAACGAGGCCGCCGACTGGCGCGCCACCGAAGTCGAGCAAACGCTGCACGGCACGCGCTTTTGGGTGCGCGCACCTGGCGAGTCCTTCGCAATTCGCAGCAAATTAATGGGCGAATTCAACGTCTCGAATATGCTCGCGGCGATCGTTGCGGCTCGGCGCGCGGGCATCTCGCAGGCCCAGATTCAGGCGACGCTCGCCGAGCTCGACGCGGTGCCCGGGCGCATGCAGCGCGTTCAGGCCAGCGCGCCGGATGCGCACGGCGCGCAGCCGGCGGTCTTTGTCGACTATGCCCATACCCCCGACGCGCTCGGGCGCGCGCTCGAAACCGTGCGCCCGCTCACCGAAGGCCGGGTCATCGTCGTCTTTGGATGCGGCGGCGACCGCGACCGCCAGAAGCGTGCTCCGATGGGCGAAGTCGCCGTGAAGGGCGCCGATATTGCGATGATTACGACCGATAATCCGCGCACTGAGTCGCCCGAAGCGATCATCGCCGAGATCCTGCGCGGCACCGACGCGGCCAAAGAACGTATTCGTGTCGAGGTCTCGCGCGCCCGCGCCATCGAAGAAGCCATCGGCCTCGCCGGCGCAAACGACGTCGTTTTGATCGCGGGCAAGGGGCACGAAAATTACCAGGAGCAAAACGGCCAGCGCGTTCCCTTCGATGACGTGATTGTGGCGCGCGCGGCGCTGGACGCGATGGCGTCCGTGGGCGATGCCCCAAAGCGCATTGCATCATGGTCACTGGCGAAGATCGCGGCGGCCATCGGCGGGCAACTTTATGTCGACCATTGCGACGTCGCGCTCGAAGATGCCCAAAATTTGCGCCCCATTGGCGTGAGCAGCGACACCCGCTCGCTAAAGCGCGACGAGTTATTCGTGGCGCTTCGCGGCGACAACTTCGACGCGCATGATTTTTTGACGCGCGCCGACCAGGCCGGGGCACTGGCGATTATGGTCGAGCGCGTCGACGGCCCCGAAGCACTCGGTACCAAACTTCCATTGATCGTGGTCGATGACACGCTCGCTGGCATGAGCCGCCTTGGCCACGCGATTTGGAGCGAGGCGCGCGACGCGGGGCTGCGCACCATCAACGTCACCGGCTCCAACGGAAAGACCACCGTCAAAGAGATGCTCGCGCTTTTGTGGGGCGCGCGCGCCCAGGTCTTTGCGACCCCCGGAAATCTCAATAATCATATCGGCGTTCCGCTGGTCCTATGCGCAATCCCCGCCGGCTGCCAGCGCCTCGTCGTCGAGATGGGTGCCAACGGGCCCGGTGAGATCGCCCAACTGCTCGCGCTTGCCCCGGGCGGCGCGCGCGTCGTGACCTCGATTGGCCTTGCCCATCTTGAAGGGTTTGGCTCACTCGACGGAATTCGGCGAGCTAAGGCAGAAATTTTCGCCGATCCGAGTGCCGAGACCTGCGCGATTCTTCCGTTTTCAGAGGCGCCGAATTTGCTCGCCCCCGGTTTTCCCGGAAAGGTCCTCACCGTCGGTTTTGAGGACGGCGCCGATATCCACGTGGAACTCCTCGACGAATCCGAGCACCCCGATAAACCCGATAAAGACGCAGCGCTCAATTTTCAAATTCGCTACGCCGACCAAATCCATACGCTTCATCTTCCGATTCCCGGCAAGCATCACGCGCTCAACGCCGCCACCGCCATCGCCACGCTCATCGCCGACGGCGCAGTCATCGACGAAGACGCGCTGAACGCCGCGCTGGCAAAACTGGCGCTCCCCGCGGGGCGCTGGCGAATCGTCGAGAAGGGGGAATATTTATTCATCGACGACGCCTATAACGCGAACCCGTCGAGCACCATGGCTTCGGTTCAGGCGTTCGTCTCCGAGGTTGGCGCCCCCAGCGCACAGGACGGGCGCCGGCGCATTGTGGTTCTGGGCGAAATGCGCGAACTCGGCGCGGACTCGCAGGTGCTTCACCGCCAGGTGGCGGTCGACGTTGGCGGGTTGTCGCGGGTCGACGCGCTGATTTGCGTCGGGGCCCACGCGGCACAGATGGCCGAGGCGGCGGCCAACGCGACCCCAGACGAGCGTGCCCTCGAGGTTCAGGCCTTTGAGGACGCTCAGGCCGTGGTGCCCTGGCTGCGCGACTATGTCAGCCGGCACGGGCCGGTGCGCATTTTACTCAAGGCCAGCCGCGGGGCGCGCCTTGAGCGGTTGATTGACCTCGTTGACGCAAAAAGCGAGAAATAGATGCGCGATAAATCGACCTCCATGAGGCGACCAAGCGCGCGAATCACCAAGGTTTTTTCCGAAGAATTTAGCCCCCAGACGCACCCCGGCACCGCCCGGCAGGTCGCTAGGAACCGCCTATGCTTTTCGAACTCTTTTTCTGGCTCAAAGACTACTTCACCCCGCTCAACGTCTTTCGCTACGTCAGCTTTCGCACCGTCGCGGCAATGATCACCGCCCTGGGCATGTCCCTGCTGCTCTATCCCTGGTTTATCCGGCGCCTGCAGATGCACCAGATTGGCCAGGTGATTCGCGATGACGGCCCAGAAAGTCACTTCAGCAAGGCCGGAACGCCCACCATGGGCGGAGTGCTCTTGCTCTTCGCCGTGGTGAGTTCGACCCTTCTATGGGCCGACCTCTCCAACCCCTATGTCGGCATTATCCTGGCGATTACCGTGCTCTTCGGGGTGGTCGGATTCTTCGATGATTATATGAAGCTGCGCGGCCAATCCTCGGCCGGGCTGTCGGGCAAGATTCGGCTTCTGATCGAATTTGCGGTCGCCGGCACGGCGATGCTGCTGGTATTTAAGCTCAGCGCCTTCGACTATTCGACCACGCTATATTTGCCCTTTGTCAGCACCGAAAAATTTGCGCTGGAACTGCCGCTTTGGATCTATCTTCCCTTCGCGATGCTGGTCATCGTGGGCACCTCGAATGCAGTGAATCTCACCGACGGGCTCGACGGGCTCGCCATTGGCCCGGTCATCGTCGCAGCCGTCACTTTCTTGATCCTCGCCTATAGCTCGGCAACCGTGCTGGGCTACGAGGAAGTCGTCAACGGCGTCACCGTCACCCAGAAGTTCGACCTGGCCAAATACCTGATGATCCCCAAGGTCGAAGGCGCCCAGGAACTCGCGATTTTTTGCGCCGCCATCGTCGGCGCGGGTGTGGGTTTTCTGTGGTATAACTCCTTTCCCGCCCAGGTTTTTATGGGTGATGTCGGCGCGCTGTCGCTGGGCGGCGCGCTGGGTTCGCTGGCCGTCATCACCAAGCATGAATTATTGTCGACGATTATCTTCGGCATCTTTTTGATGGAAGCCATCAGCGTGATCACCCAGACCACCAGCTATAAATTGACCGGCAAGCGCGTCTTTCGCATGGCCCCGATTCACCACCATTTCGAGATGAAAGGGTGGCCGGAGCCAAAAATTATCGTGCGTTTTTGGATCATTGCGATAGTCTTGAACCTGGTTGCGCTGGCGTCGCTGAAGATTCGCTGAGCCGCGGCGCAGCAATCGATGGTCCAGAATTTGATATGAGCATGGCCACGGAGGCCCACGATGAGCACGGATCGCCTTAGCACCCTGGCGGGGGAAATTTCGCGCGAAATCCCGCGCACCCACACCGCGAACCCCGATATTCAGCCCTGGGATAGTTGGCTCCTCGCCGCGGTCCTGGCCCTGGTGGGATTCGGCCTGGTGATGCTGTATTCGGCCAGCGCCGTGATGTCGGCCGAGAAGTTCGGCGACCCGCTCTTTCTGGTCCTGAGCCAGGCGCAGAAAGTCGGCGTGGGCGTTGCCGGGCTCTATGTGGCGCTTCGCGTGGACTATCGCTGGTACCAGCGCCTGGTATATCCGATCCTCGCCGTCACGATTTTGATGCTGGTCTTGGTGCTGATTCCCGGCATCGGCACGATCCAGAACGGCGCGCAGCGCTGGTTTAGCATCGGCGGGGCGAGTTTTCAGCCCGGCGAGGTCGCCAAAGTCGTGGCGATCATCTTTTTGGCCTACTCGCTGAATAAGAAAATCGGCACGATGAAGAAGTTCAGCGTGGCCTTTGTCCCGCATATCGTCGTCATCGGGCTTTTGGTCGGCCTGCTGATGCTGCAACCGGATTTTGGAACCTCGGTCATCATCGTCTTGATGATGGGCCTTTTACTCTTCGTCAGCGGCGCGCGCCTCATCTACCTGGGCGGCTTTGTGGTCACCGCGGCGGTGCTTGCCTATTTTGCCATCACCAGCCGCGAGTACCGCATGGAGCGCGTCATGGCGTACCTCGACCCCTTCGAATACCGAAGCGGCATCGGCTACCAGATCAGCGAGTCACTCATCTCGATTGGCTCCGGCGGGCTCACCGGGCGAGGGCTCGGAAACGGCACCGGTAACCTGGGGTATGTGCCTGAGCTTTGGAGCGACTTCATCGCGACCATCATCGCCGAGGAACTCGGGCTATCCGGGATGATTATTCTGGTCGGACTTTTTATCGTCATCGTCTGGCGCGGCTCGGTTATCGCGTTTCGGGCGAGCGACGACTTTGGCCGCTATTTAGCCTTTGGGTTGAGCGCGCTGATCGGCGTGCAGGCGACCGCAAATCTCTGCGTGGTCACCGGGCTTTTGCCCAATAAAGGTCTGACACTTCCCTTCGTGAGCTTCGGCGGAAGTTCCATGATCCTGTCGCTTTGCTCCATCGGAATCCTGCTCAATATCTCCAAGAACGCGCCGGACCTGTGGGAGCTCACCCGCGAAGATCGCCTTGCGGAGCGCTCCGAAAAACGTTGGTCACGAAAAAAACGCAAAATCCTGAGTCGACGCAAGGATCTGCGCGACTAATTCACGTATTACGGACGTTATTATGTGGTTAAATTCCTCGAAACGCGCGCGCCGCGTGGTCATCGCCGGCGGTGGCACCGGCGGGCATCTTTTCCCGGGGGTCGCGGTGGTCGAGGCCATCGCGCAGCTCGACCCCAGCGTGCAGGTTGCGTTTGTAGGCTCGCCGCGCGGAATCGAGGCGCGCGCCATTCCAAAGCTCGGCTATGACCTGGAGTTGATCGACGTGCCGATGCTCAACGGCGCGGGTGCCGCCGGCTGGGCGCGCGGGCTGGTCAAATTGCCCGGCAGTGGTCTGTCGGCCATGGGCGCGCTCAAGCGTCTTAATCCTGGGCTGGTGGTCAGCGTCGGCGGTTATGCGGCCGGCCCATTTACGATGCTCGCCGCACTGCGCAAAGTTCCCTGCGCATTGATGGAGCAAAATGCGACGCCCGGCATGACGAATCGCTTGCTCGGAAAAGTCGTGGATCGCGCGTTTGTCAGCTTCGAGAAGACCTGCGAATACTTCCCGAATCTTCCCTGCGAATTCGTGGGGAATCCGGTGCGAAAAAGCCTGCTCGATATGGCCGAAGGCTTCGACTATCAGGCACCGCTCGAGCGAGCCGAGTTTCGCATCCTCATCATCGGTGGCAGCGGGGGCGCGGCGAGCTTCAACGCGAAGTTGCCCGCCGACTTAAGCGCGCTGGGCGAGCGGGCCGAGCATCTTCGCGTGCGCCATCAATGCGGGCGCGGGCGCGCGGGCGAAGTCGCCGACGGCTATGCCGATTTTGCCGGCGAAGTCGAAGTCCTGGAGTTTATCGACGATATGGCCGAGGCCTATCAATGGTGCGACCTGCTTATCTGTCGCGCCGGCGCTTCCACCATCGCCGAAGTCTTGGTGCTTGGCATCCCCGCGATCTATGTCCCATTCCCGTTTGCCGCAGACGATCACCAGACCAAAAACGCCCAGTCCATCGCCGAGGCGGGCGCAGGCATCGCGGTATCCGACGCCGATATCGGCCAGGGGCGCGTGACCCGTCTGCTCACAGGTCTTTTGCAAAACCCCATCTCCCTGAAAAACCTCGCCCAAAAGGCTCGCCAACTTGGGCGGCCCGACGCGGCCACGATCATCGCCCAGAAGTGTATCGAGATGCTCTAAACCCACCCAGCGTTTCTTTGTGGGCGACGCGTGAAAAACCTCGATTTATGATGAACTTCTCAGCGCCTCGTTGAAGGCAATGCATCAGACCTCGTCCGGTGGGCTGAAGCATTTGTTTATGGGCGAAATAATTCCCGAGATTCGACTTCAGGTATGCGGGATAACCTGAAGCTTTGGGTGATGGGTGCGGTGCTAACATGTTGATAAATAAGCGCTTTAAATAAAAATCTGCCCATCCGATGCACTCTTGCTACCCGGCGAATGTCTTGTATTCTGACTTCGTATTCAGTTGAGCGCGACGATCGAATCGAGACCACTTTTTTGCAGGTGAGTCCGCGCGGTTTTGTTGGACGACGCAGATGGATTTCGCGCACGCGGGCATAAGGCCCAAAAGTTTCTGGAGTATTCGAATCATGCAAGACCCGGCGAATGAAAGTAAAAGCGTTGCCGACCAGCTCTACGCGTCGATTCAAAAAGACGCGCGCCGCGGGCAACGCGTGGGGGTAGTGATGGGCGGGCGATCCTCCGAGCGCGCGATCAGCCTGCGCACCGGCGAGGGATTCGTCGACGCGCTGACGCGCCTTGGCTATGAGCCGCGCGTCTACGATTTGCCCGCGGATCTGGCCAAATTGGTCGCCGACCGCCCCGAAGCGCTCCTGCTTGGTTTGCACGGCGGGGCGGGCGAAAACGGTGTGATGCAGGGATTTCTGGAAACTCTGGGCGTTGCCTATACCGGCAGCGGCGTGCTCGCCTCGGCGCTCGCGATGGACAAGGGGCACGCCAAGGCGGTGCTTAATCACGCCGGCGTACCGACGCCAAGCGGCTTGCGCCTGGCTGGCGTCGGCAACTTCGATTTCGAGGCCATCAACAGCGACTTGGACTCGCTGGATTTACAATTGCCCCTGGTCGTCAAGCCCAATGATGAGGGCAGCTCGGTCGGCGTGTATTTATGCCACGAAGAGACCGATTTTGCCCTCGCCCTCGACACGCTCTGGGATCGCGAGGTCGGCGAAGGAACCCCGGCAATTCTGGTCGAGCAATTTTTGAATGGCCCCGAATATACCGTCGGTTTTTTCGATGATATTTGCCTGGGATCGATCGAAGTCACGCCCGAAGACGGGTTTTATGACTACCGCGCAAAATATGAATCCGGCCAAACCCGCTACCAGACCGTCGAGGACAAGGAATTGAAAATTCGTCTTGAAACCCTCGGTCGAGACGCTTACAAAGCCCTCGGCTGTCGCGGGGTTGCGCGCGTGGATATCAAGGCGCATTTGCCCACGGGAGCGGCCCAGGCATCCGACGCCGAATCACTGGACGCGCTGCAACTTTATGTCCTCGAAATCAACACCATTCCGGGCATGACCGCGACCAGCCTGATTCCGAAGCTGGCCGCCTCGCACGGAATTGATTTTGACGATTTTACCGAGTTGATGCTCGCCTCGGCTTGCTGCGAGGCTCGTTGACGCGCTAGGATGTCGCACCAATCGAAGTTTGCACGATCAGAATTGATGGATGTGTAGTGTATTCCAAAGCGCTCAAGGATGAGCGTATGCCGTAAGCTTTATGGACGAAGTTGATGTTTAAGTTCCGCCCCAAAAACCGCAAACGCCGCCCGCTTCGACAACGTGTCGACACGGTTGGCGAGCGCTTTATTGGACTCGGGCGCAAGTTGTTGCCGCTGGTCTTTTTGGTCGCGGTTGCCATCGGCGTTCCCTTCGGGATCTTCCAGGCTTATCTGAGCACCGTCTCTGGTGCCTATTTTCAACTCTCAGAAGTTACGGTTACCGGGCTTGGGCATATCGAGCGCGAAGCCCTCTTGGAGCGCGCACGGCTTCGCACCGGGCGCAATATCTTCGATATCGACCCGGAGCGCGTTGAATCTGCGATCGCCACGCACCCCTGGGTGCGCGAGGTCCAGGTCGAGCGCCGCTTGCCCAATCAAATTCGGGTGCAATTAAGCGAGTATACGCCGGTCGCCGTATTGGTGGGCGAGCGCTACCGGTTGATCAGCGAAGACGGGATCATTATTGACGCGATTGACCCCGGCGCCTCGCTGGACCCATTTCTTCATCTGCCCATGCTAAGCGGTCTTGAGGTGACGCGAAATTCCAGCAATCCAAATATATCTTCGCCGGCATCCGCCAGACTTTTTGTGACGGATAAAACAGTCTTTCTGGAGGCCATGGAGGTCTCCAGGCTCTACGAAGAGATGGGGTTTTCTCAGTGGGAGCCGCTCAGCGAGATTCATATCGACCCGACGCTCGGGTTGAGTCTGGTGAGCGCGGATACCGGCATCGAGATTCGGCTGGGAAGAGGGCGCTACCGCGAGCGTCTGGAGCGCCTCAAGGTGGTCAAGGAGTCGATTGTGAAGCGGGCCATGGAGGTCGATTATATTCTGATCGACCAGGATTCGGATTTGAGTCGGGTGGCGGTGGGGCAGCGCTACGCCGAAAAATTGGGCCAGGGAGGGGCCGATTAACAGCAGGGTCGGGCGGATGAGCCGCAAGTCAGAGGCCAAAGTCTCTGTGGCAACTCTGAGTAAAATCATTAGTTATTTATTTTCATGTGAATCAGGCAACTGCGGGTGTTTCGTGACCCGCAGGTAGTCGCAACCAAGGACGGTAGCGAGATGGGAAATCGGGACAAAATTGTTGTGGGCCTTGATATCGGGACGACCAAAATTGCGTGCATCATCGGCGAGGTCGGTGAGCATGGAATCGATATCATTGGGATTGGCAGTCATCCGTCGACCGGGCTTCGAAAGGGCGTGGTGATCAATATCGACGCCACGATCGACTCGATCGGAAAGGCCGTCGAGGAGGCCGAATTAATGGCCGGTTGCGAGGTCAATCGCGTCTATGCCGGCATCGCCGGCGGGCATGTGCGCGGCTTTAACTCGCGCGGCATTGTCGCCATCAAGGATAAGGAAGTCTCGCGCGAAGACCTCGCCCGGGTGGTCGACGCGGCGCGCGCGGTGGCGATGCCGATGGACCGCCAGGTCATTCACGTCATCCCGCGCGAGTATATTATCGACGACCAGGAAGGCATAAAAGAGCCATTGGGCATGACGGGCGTGCGCCTGGAAGCCAGCGTCCATATGGTGACCGCGTCGGTGACCAGCGCCCGAAATATCGTCAAATGCGCCAATGCCTGCGGCCTGGACGTGGCCGATATCGTCCTGGAGCCGCTGGCCAGCGCCGAAGCCGTGCTCAGCGAAGACGAGAAGGAACTGGGCATCGCCGTGGTCGACATCGGCGGGGGCACCACCGATATCGCGATCTATAGCCAGGGAAGCCTGGTGCACACCGCGGTGCTGTCGATCGGGGGCAACCACCTGACCAATGATATCGCGGTCGGGCTGCGCACCCCGATGGCCGAGGCTGAGCGCATCAAACAGAAGTACGGCTGTGCAATGATCGGGCGCGTGGGCGCCGAGGAGACCATCGAAGTCCCGTCGGTGGGCGGCCGCCCGCCGCGCGTATTGAGCCGCCAGATCCTCAGCGAGATCATTGAGCCGCGCGTCGAGGAGATCTTTGCGTATGTCGGCCGCGAGCTGAAGAACTCGGGCTTTGAAGATCAACTGACCAGCGGCGTGGTCATCACCGGCGGCACGACGATCCTTGAGAGCATGCCCGAGTTGGCCGAAGAGATCCTCGGGCTGCCCGTGCGCCGCGGCGTCCCCGGCCAGGTGGGCGGATTGGTCGACGTGGTGCGCAACCCCAAGTTCGCCACCGGCGTCGGTCTGGTCTTGCACGGGGCAAAAGAACCCGATATTGACGCGTATTGCGCCGAGGAAACTGGCTTCTATCGGCGCTTTACCGCCCGGGTCGGACAGTGGTTCTCGGAGATGTTCTAAGCTCTCGCTGCGCGCATTCTTTGTGCCGCTTTGAGGTGAATATCTCATGCTCGTCTTGATGGTGGCCGGTCCGGATGCTATCTTCGCGCACCGCCGTTTAGCGGGGCGAGAAGTAGGTCGTAGAATCCCTTTTATACGCTCATCGGAGTACCCTCTATGCTTGAATTTGATGACGACATGCTCCCCGAATCGGCGCGCATCAAGGTTATTGGCGTCGGCGGCGGCGGCGGAAACGCTATCAACACGATGATCGCCGAAGGGATCAATAACGTTGACTTTATCGCCGCCAATACGGATATGCAGGCGCTTGAGAATAACTTCGCGCCGGTCAAGATTCAGCTCGGCGGAAAGCTGACCAAGGGGCTGGGCGCCGGCGCAAATCCCGAGGTCGGCCATAGCTCGGCGCTCGAAGATCAGGCGCGCATCGAAGAGGTTTTGCGCGGCGCCGATATGGTCTTTGTGACCGCTGGCATGGGCGGGGGCACCGGTACCGGCGCGGCGCCGGTTATCGCAAATATCGCGCGTGAGCTTGGCGCGCTCACCGTCGGCGTGGTCACCAAACCCTTCCATTTCGAAGGCCGCCGCCGCCGCCGCCAGGCCGAAAAAGGCATCGAGAACCTCGCCGCCGCGGTCGATACCCTCATCACGATTCCCAACCAGCGCCTGCTGGCGATTTCGGGCGACGACACCACCATCCTCGACGCCTTTAAAATGGCCGACGAGGTCTTGTTGCACGCGGTGCAGGGCATTAGCGACCTCATCACGATTCGTGGCATGGTCAACGTCGACTTCGCCGACGTGCGCACGATTATGAACGGCAAGGGCATGGCCCTGATGGGAACCGGGCGCGCAAGCGGGCCGGACCGCGCGCTGGTTGCTGCCGAGATGGCCGTTTCCTCGCCGCTGCTCGAAGATGTTTCGATCGAGGGCGCGACCGGCATCCTGATCAATATCACCGGCGGCTACGATATCACGCTCAAGGAAATCAACGAGGCGGCAAGCTTTATCGAGAATGTCACCGACGAAGATGCCCATATTATCTTCGGCAACGTCATCGGCGAAGATATGCGCGATGAGATTCAAATCACGGTGATTGCCACCGGGTTTGAGCAGAGCCGCCAGCGCGAGTTCGAGGCGCAGCAGGCAAGCGTTCAGCATCAGCGTCCCGCCGCGCGCATGACGCGTCCGATGCGCGCCGAGAATATCGCCGCGCCGCCCGCCGCCCACGAAGTCACCGACGAGTACGAGCGCCGCCGGCATATCACGACCGGCACCTTCGAGGCCCAGGAGCGCGAGCCCATCGAGCAGGACCGCCGGGCGAGTTTTATCCGCACCCCCAGCGGCGGCTCGATGCGCGCGACCACCGGCGGGCTTACCCCCACCGAGGAAGAGCAAATGGACGTGCCGACCTTCCTGCGAAAGCCCAAACAGCATAAAGACGGATAAACGTGGCCGTTTCAAATCTTGAGGATATTGTCGTCATCTTGTGGGAGCCGCAGGATGATATCAATATTGGAAATACCGTGCGGGCGTGCAAGAATTTCGGGGTCACCGATATTCGACTGGTGCGCCCGCGTGTCGCCGATCCCGAGCGCATCTCCATCAGCGCCCCCAAGGCGATGGACGTCATCGACGGGATGCGCCGCTGCGCCGACCTCGAAGAGGCGCTTCAGGGTTGCGTCTACGCCATCGCGACGACCGCGCGCGCGCGCAACCAGGAGCATATCGTCACCGAGCCGCGCGGCGCGGCGCAAAAGGCTGTCGAAGTCGCAGCGAGCGGCGCGGGCAAGGTCGCGTACCTCTTTGGGCGCGAAGATGCGGGGCTTCCCAACCACGCGATCGACCGCTGCCACAGCATCATCACCATCCCCACGCGCCCCGATTATAGCTCGCTGAACCTCGGCCAGGCCGTGCTGCTTAATATGTGGGAGGTTTTTCGGGTCGCGACTGCGGTCGCCGTCGAAGAGCCCGATATTCGCCTCGCCCACCCCCACAGCGAATTCCCCCCGGCCAACCTCGAGGCCATGGAGCATATGTTCGCGCTCATCGAGCGCGTCGTCGGCCATACCGAGTTCTTCAAGACCCCCACCAACGACCATATCATGCGCATGCTGCGCAGTGTGCTGACCCGCGCCGGACTCGACCGCCGCGAGCAATCGACGTGGTTTGGGATTTTTCACGAGCTGGAACGCACGCTTAAAAGGCTTCAGTCGGACGACTCAAAGCGATAAAAAACCTGGTAATCCACGCCGTCGAGTATCCGCCCCAGCGCGGCGGCGGTGCGGATACGAATCAGGTAGGTCTCGCCGGCTTCGACCGGGAGCGTGAGGTTATAGCGCTCACCGTCGAATCGCGCGCTTCGCATGAGTTGCTGGGCGTCATCTTCCTGGCGAAAGAGCGCGATATCGAGCGCGGGCAGATCGCCCACCACGACCACGCGCGCGCTCAGGTTGCCCGCCGCTGCCGGGGTGGCAAGGGCGAGCCATTCAACTTCCCACTCGTCTTCGAGCGGGCAGAGGGCGCGCCGGCTCACCACATTGGGTGCCAGGTATTCGGCGTTGGCGGGCAGGGCGTGCGCCCCGGCTTGCTCGCATTCCATCGGCGGGCGCACGCGGGTGCGCAACCAGTAGGGGCGCGAGTTTGAGTAGAGCGAACTTGCCCGAATATAATAATCGCCCGCGTGTCCCAGACGTGCCATATAGAAGAGCCCCGGGTCGGCGGAATCCCTGGTTCGCAGCGGGAAATACTCACCGTCGGGGGTAAAGAGGTCGATAAGCACTTCGGAGCCGGCTTCGCTTTGCGCGATCTCCAAGCCCTGAGCCGCCTGTAGACCCGGCAATACAAACCAGTCAACATCCCCGCCGCATAGATTAAGCGGGCGCTCCACCGTGATATTGGCCCCGGTTGGTAAGACCGTCGCGTCGGCGGGCGTGTCGTTCTCCTCGAAGGAA
>Ga0209075_1001537_pt1 | contig 21606 bp, 18 predicted proteins | sample Stecom2011_FD_187523 | JGI IMG/M metagenome (GOLD analysis project Ga0209075, IMG submission 187523) | Agricultural soil microbial communities from Utah to study Nitrogen management - Steer compost 2011 (SPAdes) (version 2) | ecosystem: Environmental > Terrestrial > Soil > Agricultural land...
AGACTTGATATTATCGGAAGAAAGTGTAATTTTCATCTGCTAGGATGTTTTCACCTAAATTGGTGAAAATATTTGAAAGGGAAAAGGCTTTAAGACTCTGTTTTTACTGTCTTTTCCACTTTCTTGTAAACAACACTTGCGGATGTTAGGTAAAGTTACTAATAAAAATAGTTGCTTTTATCTGCGTTAATCCGCGCGATTTGCGGGAGGTCTTTCACATTCTCATTTTTTGTTTCCATTGTTCTCGCTACTTTTATATATCAATGACAAAAAACAAACATTCTATTTAAAATTAAGAAATATTAGAATAAAAGACAGAATATTCCTTCTTGAAAATAAAAAAGCCACATAGAAATCCATGTGGCTTAGATTATTTTGACTGTTTTTTTATTTTACTTAAAAAATAGCTCCCCTACTTCTAAAGGTTTTACAATTTCTTTTCCTTTATAAACTCGCATGTTGCCAGCAGATAGTTCATCGATAAGCATAATTTCCCCTGAGGTTTTATCTTTTCCGAATTCCAGCTTAATGTCATACAACTCCAATCCGCGTAAGCTTAATTCTTCTTTTACCAGCGCACATATCTTTATCGTTAGTTTATGGATTTTCTCATAATCCGAAGCAGACACTATGTTTAAGGCCTCTAACGTATCTTTGGATATGGTAGGGTCACCTCGTTCATCATCTTTTATGGTAAACTCCACCAAAGCATTTAACTTTTGACCTTCTTTACAGTAAATGGCATATCTTCTATAAAAACTCCCCACCGCGCGATACCTACAAATAACTTCTAGTCCGTGGCCAAACATCTCGGCTTCTTTAACAACCATCTGTGTTTTTTCTAAATCCGTGCTAATAAAATGGGTAGCTATTCCTTCTTTTTTAAGCTTTTCGAAAAAATAGGTAGATAGTCGCAAACCAGCTTTCCCCATTCCATCTATACTTAAACCTACCGTATTGGCACCAGGATCAAAAACGCCGTCCGTTCCTGTTACATCATCTTTAAATTGTAATAAAACTTCCCCATCGCCATGGCGATACACATCTTTTGTTTTACCGGTATAAATACGTTCCATATATTGATTTATATTAAGAGTTCGTAAAATTACAGTAAAAAAATATCTATTCCCTAAAATTGATAAAATACTTCCCACACAGAGCAGGTATCTATTATTGTTTAGGTTCAACAGTCTCCTGTCAAACCCTTTAAGTTGTTCAAAAAACATCCTATCTTTAGCCATTCGCTAAAAATTGTTATGGATTTAGCTGTAACAATTTCTCATTTTACAAACTCACATAGAGTAAAAAACCAATAACTTATGACAAAACGATTTTATTTACTAGGTAGTCTCCTACTCTGGTCTGTGATGCTATTTGCACAAACAAAAGAGACCTTGCTCTTGCGTCATCCAGACATCAGCAAAACCCACATTACTTTTGTTTACGCAGGAGACATTTGGCTTGCAGACAAGAACGGTACCAATCCGCGAAAGCTAACCAGCAACCCAGACGTAGAACTCCATCCAAAGTTCTCTCCCGATGGAAAATCTATTGGATTTACAGGTAATTATGACGGTAATACCGATGTATATACGGTAGGACTTCATGGGGGAAACCCAGAACGTATCACCTACCACCCTGCTTCGGATATGCTAAGAGGCTGGTTGGATAATGAAACCATGTATTTTACTTCCGCAAGAGATTTCGAATATTCTTTAGGCTCTAGATTACACAAGAAGAATAAAAACAACACGCAATCGGAAGTTCTAACTATGCCAGAAGCCTACCAAGGCTCTCCTTCGCCAGATGGAACAAAATGGGCATATATTAAGAATGGAGATCCTAGCGAAAGACAAAGAGTAGCATTTAAGCGCTACCGTGGTGGTGGAATGCCAGCTATTTGGATTTTTGATGAGAAAACCCACGAAATAGAAATCATTCCAGGAGAAGAATCCAATAACGTACAACCACTTTGGCGTGGGGATTATGTGTACTTCTTGTCGGATAGAAATAAAATTATGAACCTATTCCGCTATAACACCATCTCCAAACAAGTAGAGCAAGTGAGTTTCTTTGAGGATTACGACATAAAAACCTTCTCAGGAAACGATGCCGAACTAATTTTAGAGCAAGGTGGAAAACTGCACTTATACAACATTGCTTCCAAGCAGGTTTCTCCAATAGCTATTTATCTAGATAGCGATGTTGTAGATACTCGTGCACACTACGTAAATATGGAGGATAATATCCGAGATTATGCCATTTCGCCTACTGGCGTGCGTGCATTATTCCAAAGTCGTGGAGAAATATTTTCTACACCCTTAGATAAAGGTCTTACTAGAAATATCTCCAATACACCTGGAGCACATAACAAATACCCATCATGGTCACCAAACGGGAAGTGGATCTCTTACATCTCAGATACAAACGAGACATACCAATTGGTATTGAGCGATCAAAAAGGAAAAGAAACTCCGATTTATATCGACTTAGGCGACACGCATTTTTATTTTGAGCCAACTTGGTCGCCAGATAGCAAGAAGCTGTTTTACGGCGATAGCCATCTCAACCTATTTTATGTAGATGTAGACTCAAAAAAGGTAGTGAAGGTAGATACTGACGCTATGAGCACCAATACGGGACGTGTTTACAACCAATTCCAGCCAAGCTGGTCTACCGATTCTAATTGGATTGCTTATATAAAAACCCTTGCAAATCATGTGCCTGCAGTATTTATGTATAACGTAAAAACCGGAGACTCCAAACAGATTACCGACGGGATGAGCCATACACAGAGTCCAAAATTCAGTGCCGATGGCAAGTACTTATTCTTTACCGCTAGTACCAATATCGGTTTGTCTTATCATGGCTTACACATGACTGCTTATGGTAGCACCCCAACTAGAAATATCTATGCTTTTATCTTATCGGAAGAAAACCCAAGTCCCTTCCAGCCAAAAAGCGATGAGGAAGAAGTGAATGGAGAGAAAGACAATAAGAAAGAAGACGAGAAAAAAGTAAAGGAAGAGAAAAAAGAAGACAAAAAGAAAAGTAAACATATTCAAGTGGACCTAGACGGGAATATTCAAAATAGAATTGTCCCACTTCCTATTCCTTCTGGACAATACCGACAGATAAGCGGAGAGGTAAAAGACAAGTTACTATATACTCAGCGTGGAAAGCTACATGCGTTTGACTTTAAAAAACAAGAGTCTAAAGAGATAGGAAAAGATATACAAAGCTTTAAAATCAGTGCCGATGGCAAGAAAATAATGTACCGCTCAAAAGGCAAGTACTACATTACTAATACCTCTGCAGACATTAAAAATACGCCAGATAATATGGTAAAAACCACTGGCATTAAGCAGTTGGTAGATCCAGTTGCCGAGTGGAAACAAGTTTTTGATGAAGTTTGGCACATGCAAAAGGAATACTTTTATGCCGAAAATATGCATGGGATAGATTGGAAGGAAATTCGTAAACAATACGAACCAATGCTTCCGTTTGTAAAGCATCGTGCCGATTTGACTTATTTATTGAATGAAATGATGGGCGAAATGGTAGTGGGTCACAATTATATTTATCCTGGTACACAACCCTCCGCACCCTCTGTAAGTGTAGGGATGCTAGGAGCAGATTACCAGATAGAAAAAGACCATTATAAAATCGAAAAAATATATTCGACGTATGATTGGAATCCAAAATTAAAGTCGCCTTTAACTATTCCAGGACTTGGCGTAAAAGATGGAGATTATATTCTCGCAGTAAACGGACAAGGTTTAGATAAAAACACCAATATCTATAGCTTGTTTGACTTTACTGTAGGCAAACAAGTAAGTCTTACGGTAAACGACAAACCTTCTTTAAAAGGCTCCAAACAAGTGATTGTAAAACCTATTTCTTACGGACAAGAAGTAAACCTACGCAAAACCGATTGGATGGAAGAAAATCGCAAGAAAACAGATGCGTTAAGCAACGGTACTATCGCTTACATCTATATGCCCAATACTGCTGGCCAAGGCTATGAAAACTTCAATCGCTATTACTTTTCTCAAATGGATAAGAAGGCAGTGCTTATAGACGAGCGAAACAATGGCGGCGGAAAAGTTGCCGACTATGTGATAGACCTATTATCTAGAGACATAATAAGCTATTGGGGAATTCGTGATGGGCGTAGCTTTACCACTCCAGGCAATGGGATTTACGGACCAAAAGCAATGATTATCAATGAGAATGCTGGATCTGGTGGAGATATGATGCCATATATGTTCCGTCATAAAGGTCTAGGTAAATTAGTAGGACGTACTACTATGGGAATCTTAGTTGGAATCAGTGGTTACCCTCCCCTATTAGATGGTGGAAGGATTACCTCTCCTAACTTTGGGGTTTATGATTTAGATGGAAATTGGATTATAGAGAATGAAGGTGTCGCACCAGATGTTTTCGTAGAACAAACACCAAAAGAATTATTATCAGGGAAAGATCCACAGTTAGAAAGAACTATTCAAATTCTTCTAGAGGAAATGAAAACCTACCCTTATAAGGATGTACCTAAACCAGCCGATCCACTTCGTGCACATTAAATAGATACTTCTTAAAAACAAAAAACAGCGCGTTCAAAAAACGCGCTGTTTTTGTTTTAACAACTTATTATATTCCTAAATAGTCTATTACTCTTCTATAAAAACACCAATACAACCATGGTGAAAAAGATGCAAATCTTTAAAATAATTTCCCACATAATGCTTTTCTATTAGTTACCAACCTCTTCCCTTGTTTTATACTAGAAACTAAGAGGATTCCTATTGATAAGTTATTGATTTTCAAAAGTAAGTAATAATTAAATAAAAATATATTAATCTTAGATTTATTTAAATGCTTTAAACTAACAAATCGGAAATAAAGAACAGGGTTTTTAAAGATTAACGTATTATACCTCAGATAAAAGCCTGCTATTTACCAGATTAACAACGCTAGTTTATTTTCAATAATAGCTCCTAGATAATGCTATATTTTTCAATATCTTGCAGTAAGACTAATAATATTACTATGAAACAAGTATATAAAGATGTAATTGATTTATTACAGAACAAAAATTATGCAGCGTTAAAGGATTACCCAATAGAAAGACCAGAGGAAATGAATTGGGTGGTAGATGTCTTTGAAGGTATTCATCTAGAAAAGAATCCAAATAAAACAGCATTATTGTGGACCGATGGAGAAACCACAGTAGAATACTCTTTTCAGGAGCTCACTTCTAAAACAAATAGGTTATTGAACTTCTTGCGTAAAAACGGAGTGGAGAAAGGAGAGGTATTGTTTACACAAATGATGCTACAACCTATTACGTGGACCTCTATTTTAGCCAATATAAAAGGAGGTTTCAAAATGATTCCAGCTGCCTCTATCCTAGGCACTCATGATGTAGTATATCGTTTTGAGAGAACCTTTCCTAAAGTGGTTTTTGCCGATCAAGAGAACGCTTATAAAACCGATGAAGCAGAAGAAATATTGGGAAAGAAAATTCCATTAAAGATCCTAGCAGATGGAAAACGTGAAGGCTGGTATAGCTTAGAGGATATCGCTAAAGAAAGTGATAAAGCAGAAGGAGTTGCAAACAAACCTAGCGATGTTCTTTTTTACTTTTTCACATCAGGTACTACTGGCTTACCAAAGGTCGTATGCCATACTCATTTGAGTCTTACTTTAGGACATTTAACTACCACAGCATGGATTGGTGTCAATAGCGACGACATACATTACAATATATCCCAACCAGGATGGGCTAAATTTACCTGGAGTAGTTTTTTTGCTCCGTGGAATATGGGAGCTACTATCTTTGCGCATCATACTGCGGATAGGTTTGATGCAAAAACCACCCTGGGCATGATAGAAAAACACAAAATCACCACGCTTTGCGCCCCCCCCACTGTCTTGCGAATGTTTATTGAAGAAGATTTAAGCCAGTATACATTTTCCCTAAGAGAATGCGTTGCAGCAGGAGAACCTTTGAATCCAGAGGTCATTGAATCTTGGCGTAAAGCTACGGGCATTACCATTAGAGATGGTTATGGGCAAACAGAAGCTACTTGTATTATAGGGAATCTATCGGGCGATGTTATTAAATATGGTTCTATGGGAAAGCCCATGTTTATGTATGACGCGGTAATTGCCGATGACGACGGAAATATTCTTAAGGACTACGACGAAGGAAGTATCGCAGTTCGAATGAAAAAAGGAGAACATGTAAACGGTATTTTTAAAGGCTATTTATCCGATAAGGAAGGAGCTGAAAGAGGTTTTAATCACGGATTATATTATACAGGAGATAAAGCCTATCGTGATTCTGATGGATATATATGGTTTATAGGTCGAGATGACGACGTAATTAAAGCTTCTGGATATCGCATCGGGCCATTTGAAGTGGAGTCGGTACTGTTAGAACATCCATCGGTAACAGAGTCGGCAGTAGTCGAGTCGCCACATCCAGTAAAAGGTTTTGAAGTAAAAGCCTTTGTTGTATTGACAAAGAAAGCAATTCCAAATAAAGCACTAGCAAAGGAGATATTTAAATATTCTAGAGAACACCTTGCTCCTTATAAAATGCCACGAATCATAGAGTTTGTGGAAGAACTTCCGAAAACTATTTCAGGAAAAATAAGACGGGTAGAACTACGTGCAATAGAAGCTGAAAATAAAGCAAAAGGAATCGAAAAAGAAAATGAGTTTAACTATAAATAATACAAGACTCTGAAACAGTAAAAGGGCTTATCGCTGCTAAAACGATAAGCCTTATTTAATATTAGTATATCCGTTTTTTGATATATGAGTAAAAAAATCTGCAGAAAACAAAACATATGAACGTAAAAGGTATCCAGCAGATCCCGCGGATTAACGCAGATTAAAAGCAAATGCTTGTTAGTATCTCGAATATAAAAATCACCATAATTGTCACAATTCAGATCTTTATGATATTTTTCGAACAATCAAATTTAATATTAACTCAGCACTCCTATCCTATTCCAAAACTATCTCTATAAAATGACAGAATTCCCAAGCCTATATGAAATCCGTTTAGATTTAATCATAAAGTAATATTATGTAAACTAGACCTTGATTAGATCTAAGTTCGTATTTTTATTTTGTCTATATTCGATACCTTATTAGAGACTATAACTAAAAGTAGAAGTTAATGCATGTTTTAATTGTAGAAGACGACATACGCGTAGCAGAACTAATCGGTAGAGTAATGCAAGAAAACTCCTATCGGGCTACCATCACATACAACGGTCAGGAAGCATTAGAATTGGTGCATACACAAGACTTCGATTTAATAATAACCGATATTATTCTTCCAAAATTAAATGGTGTGGATTTCTGTAGACAAGTTCGAATCATCAAACCACATATCCCCATTATCATGCTTACTGCTCTAGGCACCACCAATCATAAAGTAGAAGGCTTGGATGCAGGTGCAGATGACTATATGGTGAAGCCATTTGAGATGAAAGAACTGCTAGCTCGTGTACGCGCTGTATTGAAACGCAGTGAACGAGTAAACACACCAGAAGAATCAGTTTTGTCCTATGCTGATTTAAAATTGGACAAAAACACGAAAACCGTTAAACGAAACAACAAGGATATAAAACTCACCCCAAAGGAATTTCAGTTATTAGAATATTTTTTATCCAATCCCAACCGTGTGTTATCACGTGCAGAAATCGCAGAAAATGTATGGCAAACAAACTTTGATACTGGAACCAATTTCATTGATGTGTACATAAATTACCTGCGTAATAAGATAGATAAAAACCACGATTTCAAACTGATTCATACCCGTGTAGGCATGGGCTTCATTTTACATAAAGAATGAAAATACGCGCTAGATTCAATCTTATTTTCACCTTATTAGCTGCGAGTACTCTAGTGTTCTTCGGTGCCACCGTGTATTGGGTTTCTAAAAACAATAGAGAAAAAGAATTCTATACCATTCTAAAAAATGAAGCACTCATTAAATCGAACCTACTTATAGAAACCCCTTTGTCCATAAATGATTTACAGCAGATCTATGCTTCTCAAAACAAAGATTCTAATAAGATACATATTGCCATATACGATTTTGATTTAAATCAGATATATAGCGATAATCCAATTGTGCTAAACAAGGATTCCATTCATAATTTACTGCAAAAAATAATATTGAACCAGGAGTTCGCAATACGCAACAAAACAAAGCAAAGCATTGGTATTTCATTTAAAAGTAATGGAAAAGACTTTATTGTGCTAGCCTCTGGCAAAGACCTATATGGACAGGAAAAACTATATGAATTACTATACTTACTAATCTTCACAGCAATAATAGCCATTATCATTCTGTACGTGTTAGGCTTTTACTTCTCTAAACGTGTCTTAAGTCCAATTACCGCAATGACCAAGGAGATTAACAAGATTACAGCAGCCCATCTTGACTTACGGTTAAAACCTCTTAAACACAAAGGAGAGTTAGATGAGTTAGGAGCTATTTTCAATCAAATGCTAGACAGATTGGAGAGTTCGTTTGAGTCACAAAAGGAATTCGTTTCACATATCTCCCATGAGCTGCGTACCCCCTTAGCTGCAATTATCACCGATTTGGAGCTTGCCCTTAATCACGCCCAAAGTTCAGAAGAGTATCGCGAAACAATAGAACGTAGCCTCTCCGATGCAAAAAAAATCGTAAAGCTTTCCAATAACCTATTGGATTTAGCAAAAGCAAATTACGATCCTATAGAAATAGGGTACACCTCTCTTAGAATAGATGAAGTCCTGCTGGAAGCATACCAAGAAATTCAAATGGGAGCGGCACCTTGTTCAGTACAAATGGAGTTTGTAGAAGATAATACTAACGAGAACTTAATGACGGTAATGGGAAATCCATATCTACTGAAAGTAGCTTGTAAAAACCTCATAGAAAACGCTTGCAAGTTTTCTTATGATCACCATTGTTTTATTCGAATTGGCTTTACGGAAAAAATGGTGAAATTAGATTTCATCGACAATGGTATAGGGATAGACGAGGAAGATCTAGAACATATTTTGACTCCTTTTTATAGAGGAAATAGCCAAGCAGAATATGACGGTTATGGAATAGGTTTACCACTTACACAAAAGATATTACTACAACATAATGGTAAGCTAGAGGTTACTACAACACCAAACCAAGGAAGTACTTTCTCCTTGTATATTCCGCATTTAGAAGGAAATTAATCTATCTGTTTTATTCTTACACCTAATAAAAGATATTTTGAATACAGAATATCATGATATTCTCAAAACTTAAGAAAAAATATAGCCTACAGACTATTTTTTTAAGTAAAAACATACTGCATATTCCCAATTTATATCCTATATTTAGTTATAAGTATATTTAAAAATTTGAGTATAAAATAAAATAGTAAACTATGAGTAAAAGAGTATTAATGCTAGCTGGAGATTTTGTGGAAGACTATGAAGTAATGGTGCCATTTCAGGCCCTAATGTCTTTAGGAATATATGTGGATGTGGTTTGTCCTGATAAAGAGGCCGGAGATATTATCCCAACCGCAATCCATGATTTTGAGGGCGATCAAACCTTTACTGAAAAAAGAGGGCATAACTTTGTGCTGAATAAAACTTTTAGCGCGATTGACCCGTATGATTATGATGGACTTTACATCTGCGGAGGACGTGCACCAGAGTACATCCGATTAAATCAAAGAGTATTGGAACTCACCCGTCATTTCTTTGATAAAAAAATGCCAGTAGCAGCAATTTGCCATGGGATCCAAATACTTACTGTAGCAGATGTTTTAGCAGGTAGAACTCTTACTGCTTACGAATCTATTGGACCTGATATTGCGCTCGCAGGAGGAACCTATAAGAAAATCGCGCCAGATCAAGCAATTACCGATGGAAACCTAACCACCTCCCCTGCTTGGCCAGGACATCCTGCAATATTAAAAGAGTTTTATAAGCTTCTAGGAGTAGAGATAAGACATATTTAGAAAGGTACTTTCTAAAACAAAATACTATAAAAACAGGTGCGTACGCTTCTTTATAAGAGTACGCACCTGTTTATTTTAAAAGCATTTCATTTAGATTTTATTCAAGTCAAGATTCCACCATGCCCTTCTCCAACTAAGTACGTATCTTTACGCTAAACCATAGTATAAAATGATAAACACCTATATTGAAGGAGAAACTTTCAACAAAAAGAACTTTGCAGAAAATCCGTTAGACAAGGGAGAATATGAAGATTGTGTTTTTACTAATTGCAATTTTACGGAGGCAAATCTTTCTGGTTTCAAGTTCATCGATTGCGAGTTTCATGACTGCGATTTGAGTCTTGCAAAACTGAATAAAACCGGTTTTCAAAACACTAGATTCATTAATTGTAAAATGCTAGGCTTAAGGTTTGATAGCTGTAATGCCTTTGGTCTCTCCGTCTCGTTTGACGGATGCTTGCTGAACCATGCTTCGTTTTACCATACCGAAATAAAGAATACCCTTTTTAAAAACACACAGTTAAAAGAAACCGACTTTACAGAAGCTAACTTTACAGGAACTACTTTTGATAATTGTGATTTAGCACACGCTACTTTTCACAATACCAACCTCGAAAAAGCAGATTTTAGAACCTCTCAGAATTATACTATAGATCCTGAGGAAAACAATTTAAAGAAAGCTAAATTCTCTGTTATGCAAGTTGCCGGGCTTTTAAACAAGTATGGAATTGAATTATACTAGTTTAAATTATTTGCCAAACGAAACTCATCTATCTAGTGGATTAAAATCGATTAAATAAGGAAGTCGGGCGCCAAGTAGTCAGATGTTTAAATAAATTGAGGAAGAAAGAGCGTTGATTTTATAGGTTTTATTCTGCGAATACGATTACGCTCTAAGGTAATCTGCACTAAACTAGAGATCTGGCTAACTCTTGTTAGGTTATCTATCCTTTTTAGAAAAGTGATATAAAGAGAACCAATCCTATTTAGGTTACGCTCTAGGCTAAGACTTGCTACTGCCCTATTTTGATTAAGACGTATTTGTAAAAGCATATAAAAAAAATGTAAATTATAATACTTCTCCTCCTTTTCCAACTCTTCTAATTCCTGATATAAAGCACAGAGATTATTACAGGATATTGCAAAGATATCATGGGCTGGAATAGCATGAGTCAGACAAGAGTTTTTATTTCTAGTAAGTAGTTCCGCATATACTAAAGCAACTTTATAATGCTCTTCGGCTCGCTTAAACTCTCCGTCGTTAAACATACTATTAGCTAGATTTGTTTTCTCTTTCCATGAGTTTTCTAAATGTTGTATACAGCCTTTACTCATAGCTCTATAAGATTGCTTGTTGCAAAATCCCAGTTTACTATTTCCCAGAAACCATCTATGAACTTAGGACGGGCGTTTCTATGATCTATATAATACGCATGCTCCCAAACGTCAAAGGTAAGGATTGGTTTTTTACCAACAATCAGCGGTGTATCGGCATTTGCCATTCCTAATATTTCTAGTTTTCCTGAATCATCTTGTGCCAACCATGCCCAACCAGAACCAAATAAAGAGGCAGCTGTCATGGAGAATTTCTCTTTAAAATTCTCAAAAGAACCAAAATCCCTAATAATTTGTTCTAGAAGTATTCCTGTGGGCTTACCACCTCCGTTTGGAGAAAGACACTTCCAGAAAAAATCGTGGTTGTAATGCTGTGCAGCATTGTTATATAAGGGCATATCGCTCACTCGCCTAGCATGAACAATAAGCTCTTTGATTGGTGCTTCTTGAAAGGCTTCTCGAGATTTTAAAATATTATTCAGATTATTCACATAAGCCTGGTGATGTTTTCCGTGATGGTAATCAAATCCTTCTTCTGTAATAATTGGTGCTAAATCTGCCTTATCAAAATGTAATTTAGGTAATGAATACATACTTTTTCGTTTTAATTAGTTACACGAAAATATAAATTTAGATTAGACTAAAAAAAGAAAGTAAGACAAAAAAACAGCCATCTTTAAAAAAAGACAGCTGTTCTGTAGTAATAAAGTAATTATTTTATTTCTTAAACATTGAATCGGAAGTGGATTACATCTCCGTCTTGCACAACGTATTCCTTCCCTTCTACTCCAAGTTTTCCTGCCTCTTTTACTTTAGCCTCACTTCCGTACTTTATATAATCGTCATAGTGAATAACTTCTGCACGGATAAACCCTTTTTCGAAATCCGTATGGATAACGGCAGCTGCTTGTGGTGCAGTTGCTCCTACAGGGATAGTCCATGCACGAACCTCCTTAACCCCAGCGGTAAAGTATGTTTGAAGATTTAATAGTTCATAGGCCTTACGGATAAGTTTAGAGGAACCTGGCTCATCTAAACCAATATCGTCCAAGAACATTTTGCGTTCTTCGTAGGTTTCTAATTCTGTTATATCTGCTTCGGTAGCAACGGCCAGCACCAATACTTCGGCTCCTTCATCGGCTACTAACTCTTTAATTTTATCTACAAAGTGATTTCCAGTAGCAGCAGATGCTTCGTCTACATTACAAACGTACATCACTGGCTTATCGGTAATAAAATGCAATGGTTTTATATACTCTTCTTTATCATCCACACTTACATTTACCGAACGAACGGATTTTCCTTCGTTCAAGTGTGCTTCCACTTGTTCTAGGATTTCCACTTCACGCTTCGCTGCCTTATCGCCCGTTCTAGCGGCACGACGCACAGATTCTAATCGCTTCTCTACAGCTTCCATATCTTTAAGCTGTAATTCGATGTCTATAATCTCTTTATCACGTGCCGGATCAATAGAATCTTCTACGTGAATAACGTTCTCATCTTCAAAACAACGAAGTACATGAATAATTGCATCGGTTTCACGAATGTTAGCCAAGAATTGGTTTCCTAAACCTTCTCCTTTACTTGCTCCTTTAACCAAACCTGCAATATCCACAATCTCCACTGTTGCCGGCAAAACTCGCTCTGGTTCTACTAGCTCCTCTAGCTTTAATAATCGAGGATCTGGAACGTTCACAATACCTATATTAGGCTCTATAGTACAGAATGGGAAGTTTGCACTTTGTGCTTTTGCGTTAGACAAACAATTGAACAACGTGGACTTTCCGACATTTGGTAAACCTACAATTCCTGCTTTCATTTTTGATTTGATTTTAAGATTGCAAAGATACGCTAAGAATATAATTATAAAAAGATTTCCCTATACAATACTTATATATAAAGCGCTACTAACAATTGACTTATATGTTTTATGTCAATTAGAATATTTAACGAAGTTATTTTCTAGGACAGTTACGGATTAAACTGCTTTGTACAGTACTTGCTACTTCCCTACTTTATGTCCGCGTACAGCGTAATACAGCAAGAATAAATAACATGGTAATGCAATCCAGTAGGCTTGGGTAGTATTGTACATATCGGCTAATTGACCGTACGCTAGTGGAATTATCGCACCTCCAGCAATTCCCATAACCAATAACCCAGATGCAGCGCTGGTGAACTTCCCAACTCCTTCTAGCGCCAATGGCCATACTGCTGGCCAAACAAGAGAGTTAGCAAGACCTAATAAAGCAACAAATACCAAGGATACCATGCCGTCTGTGAAAACAATTCCTAAAGTAAAAGCCATTCCTAATACCGCACAAATCTTTAAAGCAGTTGCCTGATTGATATATTTTGGAATAATAGCTATCCCGATTAAATAACCTATAACCATTGCTGCCATGGTACCCGTTGTAAAGTATTTAGCAACATCTAATGAGACATCTAAGGACCTACCATAGGCAATAATCGTATCTCCAGCGATTACCTCTACTCCAACATAAAAGAATAAAGCAACCACACCTAATAGGACATGTGGAAATTGAAAAACACTAGTTTTATTTTCTGATACTAAATGATGGTCTTCCGTCTCCTCTTCATCTCCTGATACTTCTGGCAAACTCGAATTGAAAATCCATACTGCAAGTAACAACAACACGATTACAATTCCTATATATGGGTTTATAACCTCCAATGCCATTACATCCAATGCTTTGGAATAGGCTTCCGATGACATTGTAGACATTTGCGAAGAAAGCTTGTCGGCTTCGTCTAAGTTCAAAAATAAACCTAGGATAATGGGTGCTGCAGCTCCTGCAAACTTATTGCAAATCCCCATAATGCTGATACGACGTGCAGCCGTTTCTACAGGACCGAGAATGGTTATATACGGATTGGAAGCAGTTTGTAGAATAGCCAATCCACCACCTAAAGTAAATAATCCAGCTAAAAACAAGGAATACTCCCGCATATAAGCCGCTGGAATAAACAAGAGCGCACCAAATGCCATAATAACCAGAGAGATTGCCATGCCTCGTTTAAACCCGAAACGATCCAAAACCCGCGTGGAAATAGGTGCCATTACCAAATAGGCAATGTAAAATGCAAAGGTCACCAAATACGATTGCACCTCGGTAAGCTCACAAGCAATTCGTAAATAAGGTATTAATAGGGAGTTTAGCCATGTGACAAATCCAAAGATAAAAAACAAGGATCCAATAATTAACATTGGTCCTAAAGTAGATTTTTGGTTTTTCTGTTTAGATGTAATTTCCGATTGCATAGTTCCTTAAATATTATATTTCTCGTTTTGCAAAAACAATAAATCCGTAGGGTTAATGTTGTACTAGTTAATCGAAAACTCTACTTTCTATCTTGTTATAATAGACCAAAATACTTTCGTAAAAACCACTCCAATGCTAAGCTTGCTAAAAGTACCGCCAACAGAAATTGAAGCGTAACAAGCGGCTCCGTTTTCACTATTTCACGTTCTTTTATCTGGTATTTATTCTGTTCAATCAAATTATTGACAAGCATCTCTAAGTCTTTAATAAAGAAAACCTTAGTCTCTGTTATATCTGCTAGTTTCTGTAAATCTTCTATGTTTGCTCGTATAAATTTCTCTTCGATATCGTATGCCAGAATTTCGAATTCTCCACTTGATTTTTCGTTGCTAGTTGCTTCGGTAATAGTAAATCTATAGGAAGCTTCAGGTAGGTCATCCAATGCAGTTTCCTGATATAATCCTGAAGGCATCATAGGGGTTTCTTTCACCAAGGAATCGCCTTTGAATATTTTGATTTTTAAACTTGCATCGCGATTTAATTGGTAATTACTATCAAAATATTGCGCACGGATTTTGGCCTGTGTATTCTGATAATAGAAGTTTTCGTATTGTACCTGAAGTCTTGTTTTCTGTTGCGTAGAAGCTAAGTATTGTACCAAACCTTGCATAAAACCATCGAATGCTTCAAAAGACTTATTCTTCTCATAAACACCAGTTCGCCATCGCCAAATGCCTTGTGCATCCAAAATACCACGATTAGCTTTTCCTTCTTCATAAAGTGCTAAAAGTGGCGATCCAGAACGTTGTCCGGAAACAAATTGCTCTAGAACTACCGTATGTGATACTTTCATTTCCAACATGCCAAACTGCGTTTCTAAAGGAGATAACTGATTAAAATTAATATTCTCAAACAAAAATAAATCAAACGACGGATCTAAATATCCTTGAACCGCATCGGAGTGTGCAGAGGTTCGTTTGCTAAAGGCTTGTTGTTGTATGTTTAAAAGATGCCAATCTGCATGCATTCCAGTTATATATAACACGTGAATCTCTTGTTGCTCTATCTCACGAATAAGGACATCAGCTTGTTGTTCTGGCTGAAATAAAATAACCAGATTATATGCTGCCAACTTTCCTTCCGCTTCCTTTACCGACAGCTGTTCTACTTCTAAGAAACTATTCGCTTCTAAACTTCTTTTTATTGCTCCTAAATCTGGATGACTAATATCGCTCACCAAAGCTACCTTACCGCTAGAGTCTAATACATCTACAGCAAAGTTCTGCGAATTATTCGCAGTGTTTTTTTCTTTGTCCAAAGGAGTCAATCGCAATTCGTAGGTTTGCAAACCCAACTGATTTGCTGGAAGGTGAATTTGTGTAAATAGGCTTGTATTTCCCTCTTTGTAATGTAGGTTTTCCCGATGTATAACTTGTCCTTTATGAAAGATCTGCATCTCGGTAGTTGCCTCTGCTACACCATGAATGGAAGTTCGTATTTCTACAGGAAAATCGTTGTGTAAATAGCTAAAGCGATTTGCAGTAACCTTATCGATTTGCAAGTCGGGATAGTTTGTAGTATCGCCAAGAACTATTGGATATACTTCTCGTTGCAACTGACTAGCGTAATAGGTATAATCTCGTCCGCTGGTTTGATTTCCATCAGTAAACAACAGAACTGGTGCGTTGGTGTCTTTGTAAATTTGTTCTACAGATTCTAATGCGGTGGTAATCTGCGTTTGTCCGTCAGAAAAATCAAGACTGTCTAATACTTTTGTTTCCGATCCAAAACGAAAAAAGCTAACGTTAAAATGTTCTTGAAGGGCTTTGTTTTTCTTTAAAAAAGCATACGCATCTTCTACTACTTCATTTTGTTCTAAGTAGGTTATAGAACGAGAATTGTCTATAAGAATAGGAAGACCGGTCTTTACGGCCTCATAGGTCTTTGTTTTCACTTTTGGATTAAACAAAAGTAGCAATAAAACCAAAATGCTAATAAAACGTAAGAAACCAAGAAGAAGCTTTACTTTTTTGCTTTCTTGATTTCGGTAATACATAAAGAAAGCTAGTGCAGCCGCAACTACACTAGCAATTATGATATGTACTATTGGGTTTTCTAGCATCAATTATGTCAGCATTCCGCCATCTACGTGCAGTACTTGTCCTGTAATATAGGAAGATAAATCACTAGCTAAAAACACGCATGCATTTGCTATATCTTCGGTTTGTCCCCCACGTCTTAGAGGAATTGCATTTCGCCAACCTTCTACGGTTGCTTCGTCTAGTTTTGCAGTCATTTCTGTTTCTATAAATCCTGGTGCAATTACGTTACAACGGATGTTTCTAGAACCTAACTCCAAGGCAATAGATTTGGAGAAACCTGTGATACCTGCTTTAGAAGCCGCATAGTTAGATTGTCCTGCATTTCCTTTCACTCCTACTACCGAGCTCATGTTTATGATGGAACCTTTACGTTGTTTTAGCATGGTACGTTGTACTGCTTTGGTCATATTGAAAACCGACTTTAGGTTCACCTCTATTACTTTGTCAAAGTCTTCTTCGCTCATTCGCATCAGCAAATTGTCTTTGGTAATTCCAGCGTTATTGATTAGAATATCGATAGTATCGAAATCTTTTAAAATCAATTCTACCAATTCGTGCGCTTCCTCAAAGTTTGCAGCGTTGCTTTGGTATGCTTTTACAGTAACACCATTAGATCCTAAGTCTGCTACAATATCATCTGCTGCTTTAGACGAAGAATTATACGTAAATGCAACATGAGCCCCATTTTTCACAAAAGTCTCTACGATACCTTTACCTATACCACGTGATCCGCCAGTTATAACGGCTACTTTACCTTCTAATAATTTCATAGTATTCGGTTTACAAATTTTTAGATTCATTCTCTTACACCCACCGATTATCGGTGTAATGCACGAGCTCAAATATAAACTTTTAAAATGTTTAAATGAAAAAACCCTGTCCGAAAACAAGGTTCTTTTAATATTGTACAAAATGTACTAGGATGCTTATCCCATTACTTCTTTCACTTTCTTTCCAATTTCTGCTGGAGAATCTACTACATGCATCCCACTCTCACGCATAATCTTTTTCTTAGCCTGCGCTGTATCGTCGGTTCCACCTACAATAGCACCTGCGTGCCCCATAGTTCTTCCTGCTGGTGCAGTTTCACCTGCAATAAATCCAATTACTGGTTTCTTGCTTCCGCTTTCTTTGTACCACTTAGCAGCATCTGCTTCTAATTGCCCACCAATCTCACCGATCATAACCACTGCGTCGGTTTCTGGATCGTTAATAAGTAATTCAACCGCTTCTTTGGTAGTAGTTCCAATGATTGGATCTCCTCCAATTCCAATAGCGGTGCTGATTCCAAGACCTTGTTTTACTACTTGGTCTGCAGCTTCGTAAGTTAATGTACCTGATTTAGAAACGATTCCAATACGTCCTTTTTTGAAAACAAAGCCTGGCATAATTCCAACCTTTGCTTCTTCTGGAGTAATAACACCTGGACAGTTAGGACCGATTAATCTTGCTCCTTTTCTTTTTACGTAAGACGATGCATGAATCATGTCTTCTACTGGAATTCCTTCGGTAATGGTAATGATTACTTTGATTCCCGCTTCTGCAGCTTCCATTATTGCGTCTGCAGCAAATGCTGGTGGTACAAAAATAATGCTGGTATCTGCTCCTGTTTCTTTTACTGCATCTTCTACAGTATTAAACACAGGACGATCTAAATGCGTTTGTCCTCCTTTGTTTGGAGTTACACCACCTACTACGTTTGTTCCGTAGTCGATCATTTCTTGCGCGTGGAATGTACCTTCACTTCCAGTGAAACCTTGTACAATTATTTTAGAATCCTTATTAACTAATACACTCATTGGTTTATATATTTATGCTATGTTATTTCTATTTAAGACCCTGCAAAGGTAAGCTTTTTTGTTTATTATTAAAAACATTTAGGCAGAAGCCTTTTTTAAAGCGCTACTTCTAGATAATTCTGCCCAATTTCTTTAGCTCTATTTTCTTGCTTTTCATTAGCTGATTACGCATCATTACCATATAGCTCCACTACCTTCGTAAAGTCTGTTGCATTATTTATCTCATAAAAATAATTCAATTGCCACTTCTGAGTTTGTGTCGCTTGCTTATTTAATGCTATATCCCAAATCGGATATACTCGAAAACCTCTTTTCCCCTCTTTATTTTCCGTGGAAACTATTCCTTTGGCAACCAATACTGATTTAGGAAAAACAAATTGTCCAAACTCTTTTTCGGTTCTAACGTTTATGGCATAAAAATCGAAGGAATGCATTTCATTCAATGGTTCAATTATCCCATTTTCGTTCCTTTTCCAAAAAGTTACGAATTGTCCAGCTTTTTTGGGTGTAACTTTTGAACTTCTGCTTACTATTTTTCGTCCGTTTAAATCAAAACGACAAGCATCGTATTCTTTGCTTTCCGGTTCGAGTTGAAAACCAGATATTTTAAGTCTACATTTACTATAAATCTCTGTTTCAATTTGTTTTAAATTGACATTCATTTAATTACTTTACCTGTTTTGATAGATTAGGATAAATTTGCTTCTCTGGAGTTTCTTACTACAAAACATATTATTAAAAGCCTGCAATGCATTAACACTACAGGCTTTAGATTATCTCTATAAAGAGAGGATTAATTATTTACTTCATTAAGACTTTAGGTAGTAAACGACTATCTCCATCTATTTCATGTTCATACTTTAGTCCTAAAAGTTCTGCTAATAGTGGGTAAACATGAATATTTTTAAATCCTTCGATTTGTTTTCCTTTTTGGATATCTGGTCCCCAAGCCATAAATACCGTATTCATATCTGGTGTGTCTTCTGCTAAATAGCCATGCGAGCCAGGGATGGGTGTTCGGTTTGTAAAGTAAAACGGAGCATCTGCTATCAGCACAATATCACCAATACGGTTGTGTTTATCTTCTTTGCTAGAAAAACGATATTTTTCTGGTACGTTGGTTTTTAGATATACTTTATATTGATCTGTTGCTTCTCCTTGGAAGTAAGCATGCACTTGCTCTAGGTTTTTATCGTCTTTTACAAAAATACTGGTATAGGTTCCGTTTACTACTACATCCATTAGTTCGGGATCTATTTCTGGCAGTCGGATAGGATTTTCTCTATCTAACTCTGTCATACCATGGTCGGATAGGAACACAAAGTTTACTGGTAGTTCTGTTTTCGCTACTGCTTCGGTTAACTTTTGAATAGCGCCATCTATGTATTGTACCGAGGTTTCTGTTTCGTAAGTATTAGGTCCATATCGATGGCCCGCATGGTCTACATCGGGCATATAGAAAGTGATTAAGTGCGGACGTGTAGCAGCAGGCATTTCCAACCAATCTACGATTTGATCTATTCGCTCCTCTACTCCTTTGTCCTCTGCATACGGATAGTAATAGGTTGGTAAATGACCAGCGATTTTTGCTTCGGATCCTGGCCAGTAAAAACAAGCAGACAACATATTTTGACTTTCTGCCAAACTCCAAATCGGCACCCCTGCATACCAATCCGAATTGGTTACTGCCTCTTTATTTCTAAGCGAATAACGTTCTCCTGTTTTTGGATTTAACATATTGTTCCCAACCAAGCCATGGTGTGGTGGAATCAATCCGGTTACTATGGTATAATGATTTGGAAAAGTAACACTTGGATAAGCAGGCATCATGTATTTTGCTTTCACACTAACTTCAGAAATCTTATTTAGGAAAGCTGGCTGATATTTTTCAAAATAATCATGTCGAAACCCATCGATGGAAATTAATATCACATAGGGTTTGTCCTGCTGCTCAACGGCATTCGTTCGGTTAGGAACTACAATTTGATCCTCTTTTATTTGCGCATGGCTTGTGCTTGTAACAAAAGTAAACGAAATACAGATCGCTAAAAAGGCTAGTTTTCTCATATATATAAGACTAATTTATTTAAATGATTATCGATTAAATCGCATTCCACTCTTATCCTTTATGGCTTGGATAAAAAACAAGATGATTACCGCTACTTTAGAAACAGTGGAAACTTCTAAATGTTTAAATGGGTTAAAAATAAGCGCTACCAAAAGGAAAACCAAAATAGTGATATTAAATGTTTTAACTTTTAAATACTCGCTAACAACGATAATCAGAGCTGTAAGAGCAACTACAATTCTTTGCACCAATGGTAACCACTCTAGATTTTCGGCATAGGCCTCAAGTCCCCCATAATCCTCTATAAAATCCATTCCAATCAACACACAACATAGAAGTAAAAGTATTCGAATCATAATCGTTTTATTATTCCTTAGTCGCAGTTTATATAAGCAACTTAATATATTAGGGGCCTAAATTAATATTAATTTCTCGGTTGAACGAACATAAGCATCTTTTACTAACGAAGGACTTAAAATTCGTAACTTTATACCGCTCATCTAAAGGGTATAGATATAGATTATGACAAATCCAATTATAGAGAATATAAAGCATATAGAAGATAGAATATCGCGAGCTTGTAAAAATGCAGGAAGAAGACGAGAAGAAGTAAAATTGTTATTGGCAACTAAAACGGTAGATGCAAGTAGAATACAGACAGTCATCGATCAGGGCTACACGCTTCTTGGCGAAAATAAAATACAAGAGGCTATGACCAAACATGAGCTTCTGAAAAACCAACCTATCGATTGGCACTTTATTGGCCATTTGCAAACCAACAAGGTTAAATTTATCACCCAATTTGCTGACGTGGTGCAGTCTATAGACCGTTTAAGATTAGCAACAAAACTTCAGAATCGCTTGGTATATATAATACTCCCCGAAATTCGATCCAGAGGTTAAGTTTAAAATAAACATGTAAATTTAACCCTATGAAAAGAACAAGAAGAAAATTCACCGCAAAATTTAAAACTCAAGTAGTTCTTGAAGCTATCA
>Ga0209075_1001538_pt1 | contig 21595 bp, 23 predicted proteins | sample Stecom2011_FD_187523 | JGI IMG/M metagenome (GOLD analysis project Ga0209075, IMG submission 187523) | Agricultural soil microbial communities from Utah to study Nitrogen management - Steer compost 2011 (SPAdes) (version 2) | ecosystem: Environmental > Terrestrial > Soil > Agricultural land...
TTTGTAAGTCCGGAATTTAAAGAAATCAACAATCAATTGATGCTGGATCTGGCACAAACCAATCTCACTGCTCTGGATTTATCTCAGGAAGAAATTGAGAACCAAATGGCAGCTGCAAAAGCTATTGATAATTTTGCCGTTAAAAATCTTCTTTTCAGTCTTGCCGGAAGCATTTTGAGAGGTTCTCTGGCAGGTTTACTGATTGCCCTGATTTTTAAAAACAAATCGCAGTTTGTTGCACCTAAAATATAATTTATGCACATTTCTGTCTTAATTCCATTGTTAAACGAAGAAGAGTCACTGCCCGAACTTCACAGTTGGATTCAAAGAGTGATGCTGGAAAACGATTTTTCTTATGAAATTGTTTTTATAGACGACGGCAGCACCGATGATTCCTGGAACGTTATACAAAACATTCAGCAAAACAATCCTTGTGTAAAGGGAATCCGGTTTCAGAAAAACTTTGGTAAATCACAAGCTTTACACGCCGGATTTGCTATAGTTAAAGGTGATGTTATAATTACAATGGATGCAGATTTACAAGACAGTCCTGATGAGATTCCCGAATTGTATCGGATGATAATAAATCAAAATTATCAATTGGTTTCGGGCTGGAAAAAAAAGCGGTACGATTCTGTTGTCGCAAAAAATCTTCCCTCAAAACTGTTTAACTGGGCAGCACGAGCAACATCAGGCGTTCAGTTGCACGATTTTAACTGCGGACTGAAAGCCTACCGAAATGAAGTGGTAAAAAACATTGATGTTTCAGGAGAAATGCACCGTTACATTCCCGTATTGGCAAAAAATGCCGGTTATACAAAAATAGGCGAAAAAGTGGTAAAACATCAGGCACGGAAATACGGTTCTTCAAAATTCGGAATGAGTCGTTTTATCAATGGCTTTTTAGATTTGATTACCATTTGGTTTATATCCAAATTTGGCAAACGACCCATGCACTTTTTCGGAGCTTTGGGAGCTTTGATGTTTATTGTCGGTTTTTGCAGTGCGCTTTATATCGGAGCTTCAAAGGCATATAAACTCTACACCGGACAACCTGCCATTTTGGTTGCCAACAACCCGTGGTTTTACATTGCTCTTACTTCAATGATTCTGGGAACACAATTGTTTGTCGCCGGATTTTTGGGCGAAATTATTTTGAGAACTAAAGACAATGAAGCACGATACCAAATTGCTGAAAAATTAAATATTTAAAAAAAGACAAATGGATATTCCGAAAAATATATTAGAACAAAGCAATAAATGGATTCAGGATCCTTTTGATGCTGAAACTCAAAATTTGGTCAAAGAATTAATCACTTCTTCGCCAAAAGAATTAGAAGATGCCTTTTACCGCAATTTAGAATTCGGAACAGGCGGGATGCGCGGTATTATGGGCGTGGGAACCAACCGTATCAACAAATATACTTTGGGGAAAAACACGCAGGGATTGTCGCGATACTTAAAACAATCTTTTCCAAACGAACAAATAAAAGTTGCCATTGCCTACGACTGCCGCCACAACAGCGATACGTTGGCAAAAATAGTTGCTGATGTATTTTCTGCCAACGGAATCAAGGTTTATTTATTTGAAGATTTGCGTCCCACTCCGGAATTGTCTTTTGCGGTTCGTTATTTGAATTGCCACGCTGGAATTGTGTTGACCGCATCGCACAATCCGCCGGAATACAATGGGTATAAAGTTTATTGGCAAGACGGCGGGCAATTGGTTCCGCCACAAGATAAAGAATTGATTCAGGTTATTGATAACCTGGACTACTCGGATATTTTATTTAACTCTAACCCGGAGCTGATTGAATATATCGGAGCGGAAATAGACACAGCTTTTGCGCAATCTGCTGTGGAAAACGCAAGTTTCAACCTTCCGAAAGAAACCCGCGAAAATCTGAAAATCGTTTATACTTCTTTACACGGGACATCGATTAAAGCCATTCCTGATGTATTGAAAAAAGCAGGATATACCGATGTACATATCGTCAAAGAACAAGCCGAACCCAACGGCGATTTTCCTACCGTAAAATCGCCCAATCCCGAAGAACCGGAAGCCTTACAAATGGCATTAAATTTAGCCAATGAAATCAATGCTGATATTGTGATTGGCACCGATCCTGATGCTGACCGTTTAGGTATCGCTGTTCGCAATAATAAAGGAGAAATGGTTATGCTAAACGGAAATCAGGCTATGGTGGTAATGACCGCTTTTTTATTGGAACAATGGAAACGCGAAGGAAAATTACAAGGCAAAAAACATTTTATCGGGTCAACGATTGTATCTACTCCGATGATTTTGGCATTGGCAGAAGCTTATGAAATTGATTGCAAAGTAGGATTGACCGGTTTTAAATGGATTGCAAAATTCATTAAAGATTTCCCGAATCAAAAATTCATTGGCGGTGGCGAAGAAAGCTTTGGTTATATGGTGGGCGATGCCGTTCGCGATAAAGATGCCGTAGCTTCTACCCTGCTGATTTGTGAAATTGCAGCAATTGCAAAAGCTTCGGGTTCATCGGTGTTTACTGAACTTCAAAATTTATATGTCGATTTTGGATACTATAAAGAACACCTGATTTCGCTGACAAAAAAAGGAAAAGACGGCGCTGAAGAAATCGCACAAATGATGACGGAGTTGCGCAACAATCCCTTGAAAGAAATTGCAGGCGAACGCGTGGTTTTTATTGAAGATTATCAAAGTTCTGTGGCTACAAATTTGTTTTCAAACGAAACAGAACCTTTATATCTGCCAAAATCAAACGTATTGATTTATTACCTGGAAGATGGTTCAAAAATCTGTGCCCGCCCAAGCGGTACCGAACCTAAAATTAAGTTTTACTTCAGTACCAATACACCGATTGAATCAGTAGATGAAATTAACGACGCTGATGACTATCTAACCGATAAGATCCAACGCATCATTAACGATATGAAATTGAACTAGAACTAATGGATGATAATTTAAAAAAGATACTTCCTTACGCTTTAAATTACAAAAAAAACATCGTTTGGAATGTAATTTTTAATATTTTATACGCTTTGTTTGGAACAGTGGGAATGGTCTTTATTTTTCCTGTTCTAAAAGTGTTGTTTGGAAACACCGAAAAAGTGACCCAATTGCCCACCTATAACGGTTTAGCAACGATTGATACCTATTTATACGACACACTTTTTTATTATGTTACATATTATTCGGAAACCTACGGAGCCAATTACGCCTTATTGCTGACAGTTTCATTGGTAATTGTAACCTTTTTGCTTAAAAACCTTTCAGGTTATTTGGGATTACAACATTTAATGAAACTAAAAACGGGAGTTTTGCGTGATTTCAGAAGAAAAATGTATGCCAAAATCGTTGAATTGCCTGTTTCCTATTATTCCGAAAAAAGAAAAGGCGACGTAATGGCACGTATGTTGGGAGATGTCAATGAGGTTCAAAATTCGTTTTTTTTAGTATTGGAACTTATCGTAAAAGAACCGTTGACCATTATTTTCTCGTTAATCGCTATGATAAAAATCAGTTGGGAACTCACGTTGTTTGTTTTCATATTTATACCTATTTCAGGATTTATCATTTCAAAAATCGGAAAGTCATTAAAATCGCAATCCACCCGTGCACAACAGGAAAACGGATATTTGATTTCTATTACAGAAGAGACCTTGTCGGGTTTAAAAATAGTAAAAGGGTACAATGCCGAAGGTTTCTTCAAAAGATTGTTTAATCAATCCATTGACCGTCTGTATGTTTTAACCAATAAAATTGGTAAAAAAAATAATTTGGCATCACCAATGTCCGAATTTTTAGGAATTATCACCATTGGCGTTTTATTGATTTACGGCGGAAATTTGGTTTTGGTAGAAAAATCGTTAGATGGAGCCTTATTTCTGGCTTATATAACTTTAGCCTACAACATTTTAACTCCTGCCAAAGCCATTTCAAAAGCTACTTATCAGGTAAAAAACGGTATGGCTGCGGCAGAACGTGTTTTTGAAATCATTGACACGCCAAACGTGATTCGTGATACAGAACATTCTAAAGTAATAGAAACGTTTAACAATAATATTTCTTTGAAAAATGTCACATTTTCATATGATGGCGAGCGTGAAGTTTTAAAGAATTTTAATTTAGAAATACCAAAAGGAAAAATGGTTGCTTTGGTTGGTCAGTCGGGCTCCGGGAAAAGTACCATTGCCAATTTACTGATGCGTTTTTACGATGTGGAACACGGCGAAATTTTGATTGACAATACCAATATTAAAAACATTCAGTTGATTTCGTTGCGCGACCAATTAGGTTTGGTAACACAAGACAGCATTATGTTTAACGGAACAATTGCCGACAACGTAAAAATAGGCAAACAAAACGCTACAGACAACGAAGTCATCGAAGCGTTGAGAATTGCCAACGCCTACGAATTTGTACAAAATCTGCCACAAGGAATCCATACAAATATTGGCGATGCTGGCGGTAAACTTTCGGGCGGACAAAAACAACGGATTTCGATTGCTCGTGCTGTTTTGAAAAACCCTCCGATTATGGTTTTAGACGAAGCTACCTCGGCATTAGACACAGAAAGCGAACGTTTGGTTCAGGATGCGTTGGAAAAAATGATGGAAAACAGAACCTCTGTTGTTATTGCCCATCGATTGTCAACCATTCAAAAAGCAGATATGATTGTGGTAATGCACCACGGCGAAATCGCCGAACAAGGTACGCACGACGAATTATTAGCTAAAAACGGAACTTATGCAAAATTAGTTTCACTGCAATCGTTTGAAAATTAACAATTTACATATCTAAATATTAAAATCACTCAAATTGAGTGATTTTTTTTGCTTTTATAATTATTGTTTATCGATAATTTATATATCTTTGTCGATATATATTTATTAAATATCAATCTTTATGAGAGCATTAAACAATTTAAGTTTCCTTCTGTACGTTATCCTTTTCCCGTTTCTGTTAGCAATTCCATTAATGATTTGGATTATAGGCACAGTTATAGTGAACATTAATGACAAAATTCCCACATATAAGCTTTTTAACGAAGTAATTATAACTGCGGATAATCCAATTCCTTTAATTGTTGCTTTAATTATTTGCTTAGTAGTATTGATTGCAAACGCATACGGTCTTATACTTTTATATAAACTCATTAAAAAGTTTAAAAAATTTCTATTATTTGAAACTGAAATAATTTCTTACTTAAAACAAATGGGATATATCTTTTCTTTAGGATATATATTAATTTATTTTTTAAAGTTAAGTATTAATGTCGAAGATTTTATATTTCTAAAAGCAACTACAAATCACTTAGAAAATACTTTTATAGAAAGTCCAATTAATAGTTTAGTCATCGGTTTGTTCTTTTTGGTATTAAGCAAAGTATTTCAAATCGCAAAAAAACAAAAAGAAGAAAACATCGAACTAAAACAAGAAAACGAATTAACGATATGAAAAAATTACTTATTCTTAGATACTCCATCACAATTTTTATTGGTTTGATGGTTATTGGTATGTCAGAGATTATTTACAATTATATATTTAACTACGATATTTTTTCAAAACTTATTGAAGATGATGTTTTTGGGAAATACAGTTTTTACTTATTCTTACTATTGTTCGTTATCTTTATATCAGCCTTGTTCTACACCCAAAAGATGTTAGGTCTTTTTTACAAAAACCTTTATTTTGATTCAAAAGGGATTAATTGTATGAAAAAAGCAGGAATACTTTTTATAACATTCTCGCTATTAATGATTTTTAAAAGTATTTTAAAAACAAAATCGTTAACAAGTATTCAGCTTTTTGATTATTTGCTCAATTTTGTGTTTTTAATAATAGGCTTTGGTATGCTGACCTTTATAGGTATTCTTAAAAAAGGAAAGAATTTAAAACAAGAAAACGAATTAACGGTATAATTTATGAAAACATTAAAAATATTTGGTTGGTTGTCGCATTTTCTTTGGGTAAGTATGTTATTATTTGGTGTTTTTTTTGGAATATTGGTTTATTCGGAATTTAATAACAGTCAGGAGCATCAAAATTGGCTGGTTGAATTTATGGGACGTGAAGTCGCAACAGAAAGCAACAAAAGCTATTTTCAAATTTTCATAAGTATTTGTTGTATCGTGTATTTGTTGTATTTCTATGCTATAACGCTATTTAATCTTTGCGTTAGAAAATTTGAGAAACGTATATTTTTTGACGAAAAAATAATTAAACATTTTAAAAATATTGGTTTTATATTCATCACAAACTTTATCATTGTTTTTTTACTTGATAGAATGTTTGTAATCCATTCAGAAAAAGTCATACAAGCTTCTACAAATTTTTCGAATACACTATTAACTAAATTAGAGGCTCCATTGGGAAGTCTGATTATCGGTTTCTTTTTTCTTGTATTAAGTAAGGTTTTCAAAGAAGCCAAAAAACAAAAAGAAGAAAACGAATTAACAATTTAAGCTATGGCAATTATTGTAAACCTTGACGTAATGCTTGCCAAACGCAAAATGCAGTCGCAAGAACTGGCAGATAAAATCGGCATTACCACCGCCAATCTTTCTATTTTAAAAACCGGAAAGGCAAAAGCCATTCGTTTTTCTACCTTAGAAGCCATTTGTAAAGAACTCAATTGCCAGCCCGGAGATATTTTGGAATTTGTACCTGACAATGAATCATAAAAAAAGAAGTAACAAAAAGTTACTTCTTTTCACGTTAATTAATTCTTTCCGAATTTACGCTTTAAGAAATTCATAAATCCGGGTTCGACAATATCAATCCCGATACCGAAATTACTATCAGCCACTTCGTGATAAGCATTCTTTACTTTTTCGATTTCATCCAGTGGAATTTCTTTGTTAACCAAGGGGTCGTAGGTAATCAACACTTTTCCGGAATTTTTTGTAATTGTCTTTTTGGTTTTATGTTTAAAATATTCATTCTCAATATTACATTCCTGTACTGTAAATCGTTCTTCAGTATCGATTTTTTGATCCGTTTCCAATAAAATTTCATAACGTTCACTGTCAAAGCTGTGCCAGTAACTCGCGTCTTTGTGCTGGAAATCACGCAAACCGTTCTTTAATAAATTTCGGTCAAAATACATCAGAAAACGGTTGCCTTTCTGATCCATAAAATACGGCTGTTCGATCGTTGCCTGATAAAGAATTGTAAATTCATTATTGACTTTATCATCCTGAACGATGTCTATGGTAGCATCTTTAAATACTTCCCGAAAATCTTTTCCATTTCGGTCGTTGCAGTAGTTTAGCGTGTAAAAAAGTGAATTGTTCCACGAATCTAAAATCTCCCGCTTATTGGTATTTCTGAAATAATTGCGCATATTATTAGCCCGATTGTATCGGTAGGTCGATCTCAGAGTCATTTTTCCATTATTACCTGTAGCTTTCAAATGAATGTTTTCGTCGATGCTGTATTCTTTCAGATAAATCGGCTTACGAATCTTCAAGTCCTGATCAGGTGCTACTTCCATATAAAAACAGAAACTTAAAACCGCACGTTTCTCTAATTTTCCATATTCATTGCGTGCCGTAGTATCTATAAAATATTCTTCACCCTGATGCTTGATTTTCACAATCACGTGATTGAACGACAACAAAGAAGGGAGATAATATTTCAGGTAAAAATCTGCTGCATAATTGACCAACACAATTGAAGCATCAACTTTGAGATAGTCTAAAATAACTTTCAATAAAACCGATTTAGCTTTACAATCGCCCTGTTTGTTTTGATAAGTTACCGATGGATGTTGAGGTTTATGCCCATTCATTTCATCGGCATTAAATGTATAATAAATATTGTTTTGAACGTACTCAACAGCAAACTGTATTTTTTCGTCCTGAGAAGACAATGCATCAAGCTTTTCGATCAAATCCGGCGCAAAAGATTTTAAAGACGAATTTTCCAAAACATCCTGATACAACGGATAAATATAGTTCGACAATTCATTCCAGGTGGCATCACTTACAAAATCAATAAAAGGAAAAAGTTCTCTGCCAGCATCGACCTGATTAATGTAATTTTCGTAATGCAGCTCAAAAGCTTGTCCTTTTTCCAGATAAGCTGTTTCATCAGGCAATACTTCTCCTTGTTCATTGCGGAAAAAATATTTTTTATAGACAACCCTCTTACTACGTTCGTTGATAAACTTATAGTTATAAGTACCATATGCCCAGTAAGTGTCTGGTGTTACGTAAACGTGTTTGGCAAAACTTTTTCTCAAAAACTCCTTTTCGGCAAAAACTTTCACTTTACAATCTTCCAAAATAAGCACATCATTTAAATGCAGGTCTTTGATAGAGATATTTAGTTTTTTTGAACTGCTTAATACACCGCCTCCACTTTGGTTTTCATTGTCCAGAACTTTGATTTTTGTGTCGGGAATCTTATCAATCAAAACTCCGTTTCTCAACACGCTGATTCGGTGAATATCAAACCGTTCGTTTTCTTCCAAAACCAGATCATACACCGATGCACGTTCCAGATTTTCAGGTTGGCTCAATGTATATGCCATCAAAGCATAATCGGCATTTTGCCCATCGTCTGTATAAAAATATTTGTTGAGGAAGAAACAAAAATCGCGTCCTGCGGCGGTTTGTTCTTCTGAAAACGGCGTTTCTTTGATAAGTACTTTTATCTCTTCATCTGAAAGAGAAACAGCCCACGGTTGGGCTTCACAAAAACGATACAAATTTTCTGTGGTTAATTCCATAAACTCTAAGATTTTCTTTTCTGTTTCTAAAATTAATAAAAAAATCCAGACATAAAAATTCTTTTTTAAATCTGTAACTTTATAAGGTTTTTGTACCTTTAAAATAAAAACTTATGACCGAAAGAACACCAATATTTCTATCTATGCTTGATAACGACTTTTACAAATTTACGATGCAATATGCCTTGATTAAATTATTTGTCTATACCAAAGCCCGTTATCAATTTATCAACAGAAGAAAATACTAATTTTCCGATCATTTTGCCGATCGTTTACGCTAAACACGTTCAGTATGACAAAACTTACAATATTTAACTTTTTAACCATCTAACTTAAAACAACAAAATGTTCCAAGAAAATCAAAAGTTACATATCCCGACAGACGAAACCATTATTTGGAAGTATTTAGACCTTTCTAAATTCCTGGACTTATTAATGTCTAACAGAATGTTTATGGCACGGTCTGATAAGTTTGAAGATCAGTTTGAAGGTACATTTAGCGAGCCTACTTACGAGGAAATTAAAAAACTATTGGCTGATAATCCGGAATATTTAGATGCATACAAATCAAAACGCAAGAATATTGTCATCAGCAGCTGGCACGCCAATTCGTATGAAAGTTATGCCATGTGGCAGGTTTTTACCAAAAACAACGAAGGTTTGGCAATACAATCCACTATTGGAAGTCTGAAAAAATCATTGATCGAACCCCGAGCGGATCAATTTGTCGGCGAAGTCAATTACATCGACTACAAAAAAGAACATATTCCGTTTGATGATGATTTCTTCCCTTTCCTCTTTAAACGAAAAAGTTTTCAGTACGAGCATGAAGTCCGTGTAATCACTGATGTTACCCACTTAGACTTAAATGTGAACGAAGGCGTAAAAGTCTTGATTGACATCAACAAAATGATCGAACGTTTGTACATTCATCCCAAATCTGAAAACTGGTACAAAAAATTAGTTATTGAAGTGGTAGAACGATTAGGTTTTGAATTTACCATCGAAAAATCAGATTTAGAAAGCGATATTTTGATTTAGGAATTACAAGATTAAAATTATTCTTGGTAAAAAATGCAGATAAGCATTGATCAAACTCTGTTTATACACAACCATTACTAAAAAACAAAACTACACTCTGCCTTTCAGGGCATTAAACACCCAAGCGTTTGCGAGAAAACCAATTCCGACGGTCACAAATCCCCAACCCGATATTTCGCTGTATTTGAAGATGCCCATTCCAATGAGCAACAATCCCATTACCACCATTATTCCTGTAGCATATCCCAGAATTTTGTTTTTATTTAATCCCATTATGTTTTATTTTTTGCAAATATCGGTTTTTATCTGAATATTTTTATCAATAACTCCTTTAACAAATCATCATGCGTCATTGCACTGGCATTGACTCCTTTGCTCTTCAAATCAGATTCACGAATAACCGCAATGCTCTCGCTGACCTTTTTCATTGGATACAGTTTGCTGGCTGCCTGATAATCTTTTAATCCGTATTGATGTACACCAATTTGCCTGGCTATATCTGTAGGATTGGCTCCTGAATTTTTATAAACAACACCGTGGTATTGCAATAAGCGAGAGAAAAAATTATAAAGCAATGCCGTGGTTACCACAAAAGGGTTGTTTTTGGTATTTAACGCAAAATTTTTGGCAATACCAAACGCTTTTGCTTCATTTTTATAGGCAATAGCATTAATCAGTTCAAAATTATTGTATTCCTTGCTGATTCCGATGTGTTCTTCAATCAAATCTGCGTTGATCAGCTGTTGACCTTTCAGCACCATTTTAAGCTTTTCGATTTCCTTGACAATTTTACTCAAATCGTTTCCAAGAAATTCCACCAGCATAGAAACAGCTTTGGGTTCTATTTGCATATTTTGTTCATCTACAAATGTTTTGATCCAGCTTTCTACCTGATAATCTTTTAGTTTATTGCTTTCAAATATTTCAGCATCGGCTGATTTTGAGAGGGTTTTATACAATGCTTTGCGCTTGTCAAGTGTTTTGTATTTATAACAAAAAACCAAAACAGTGGTAGGTTGCACCGATTTAAAGTAATCTGCAAACTGCTCTATGGTTCGGTTAAGATCCTGAGCTTCCTTTATAATGAGCAGCATTTTTTCGCCCATAAACGGATACTGGCGTGCCTGTGACATAATCTCATTTACGCTAACATCTTTGCCATAAAGTGTCGTTTGATTAAAATCTTTTTCATCCTCCGGAACAACATTTTTTGACAAATAACCGGCAATATAATCAATGTAAAAAGACTCATCGCCCATTAAAAAATAGACCGGCTTGTAATCGCCTTTTTTAAATGAAGCCAATAATTTTTTGAGCTCATTCATAAACTTTCGTTATTTTATACAGGTTTATTAAAAGAGAATGAATAAATTTGCTGGATGCGTGATTTAAATTTTCCCAAGTTTCAATTTCGGTTCAAAAATACAGAAAATAAATGGTATATTTTTGATGAGATCAGGAAAAAATACGTGTTTTTGACTCCCGAAGAGTGGGTCAGACAACATGTAGTCCGTTATCTGACCGAAGTAAAAGGGTATCCTAAATCATACATCAACTTAGAAAAAATTGTTAAAATAAACGGTATGAACAAACGCTACGATGTGGTAGTTTTTAATCCAAAAGGAGAAATTTTTCTTTTGGTGGAATGCAAAGAACCCAACGTAGCCATTACACAAACAGTTTTTGACCAGATTGCGCGCTACAACAGTAACTTAAATGCGCAGTTTTTAATGGTCACCAACGGTTTGAATCATTATTATTGTAAATTAGATTATTTAAACGAGAATTATCAGTTTTTGACTGATTTGCCCTAATTAAAAAGTAATGAATAAAAAGTTTATATATTCAAGTTTGATTGTTTGTTCTGTTTTTATTTCGTGTGAGAAAAAAAAAGACCTGCTAAATACCAATGTAAATAAAGACACTATTACTGAAATTATTTATACCAATGATCCTGACTATGTGCTTTCCAACAAAAACGCTCAGGAATTGATTGAACACCTGGAAAATGAACAAAATGCTCTGAAAGAAAAGTTACAAAAAGCCACACGCAAAGAGGCTGAAGCACTTTATCTTGATTATTATAAAAAACTCAGCGTAATAGTAGATTCAATTAATACAGCCGAAATCAATACACTGAAACTTTACCACGAATTTAAAGATCACAAACCCGATTCTGTGCTTCAAAAAGAAGATATTTACGACAAAGTGAACCTTTATTTCCGAAAAATAGATTCTAACCATTACGATTTCAGAATTAAACCCGGTTATTATTACAACCTGTTTCACAATAAGGTGTCGCCGGAATATAAAGAATACATGAAACTTCGGTATGAAGAACATAAAATGGCGTATGAAGAACAGGTTTCCAATGAAAAAATCACTTTAGAAAAACGTCGTGAACTTATTATTAAGTGGGAAAAATTCCTTACTACTTACAAAAATTTTAAATTCATTGATTACGCCAAAAGATCCTATACCGAAAATTTGACGTTATATCTTTTTGGTTCGTCCACACAACCAACTTTTGAGATTACTACAAAAAAACTGTATGTAGAAAACGAACAGGAATACATTTCTTTTGTCAAAAAAAATCCACAATTGATTTCTGCTGAAATTACCAAAGCGTTTTTAAAACACTTCTATGAAAACGATAAAAACTTTACTGCAGAAGAGTTTTATGTGGACTTGAAAGGTTTTACAAAAAAAATAATTGCAGAGAAAGTAAAGTAATGCAACGTATCGCTGTGGTTTTGCTAAACTGGAACGGTTTAGATTTATTGAAAAAATTTCTTCCTTCGGTGGTGAAACACTCTTCCGAAGCTGTTGTTTACGTTGCCGACAACGCATCAACCGATGCTTCCAGAACGTTTATTGCAGAAAATTATCCCACAGTGAAATGGATTCAACTTCCTCAAAATTATGGCTATGCCAAAGGTTACAACGAAGCTTTGAAGCAAATAAATGAAGAGATTCTGTGTCTGATCAACACGGATATTGAAGTTACGGAACATTGGCTGCAACCTGTTTTGAACATTTTTGAAACACAAGCAGATATTGGTATTATTCAACCTAAAATACTGGATTACAATAATAAAAACTATTTTGAATATGCAGGGGCTGCAGGCGGATTCATTGATAAATATGGATTCCCGTTTTGCAGAGGACGTATTTTTGACACCATTGAAAAAGACGAAAATCAATATCCGTCTCAGGAAATATTTTGGGCATCGGGTGCTTGTTTATTCGTGAGAAAATCTGTTTTTCAACAATTAAACGGCTTTGACGAAACCTTTTTTGCTCATCAGGAAGAAATTGATTTTTGCTGGCGCGCATTTAATCAAAATATTACCACGTATTATTGTGCTGAAAGTACTGTTTTTCACGTGGGAGGCGCTACTTTGAAAAAATCGAACCCAAAAAAAACGTATCTCAATTTCAGGAACTCGCTTTATATGCTGTACAAAAATTTACCTGAACAAAATCGGTTTGGTATTCTCTTTAAACGCCTGTGTTTTGACGGTTTGGCAGGAATCAAGTTTTTATTTGCATTACAACCTTTACACACTTTGGCCGTGGTAAAAGCACATTTTGCTTATTACGCTCAATTAAAACATTTAAAAAACAAAACCTCTCAAAATCCGAAAGCCAATTATTTTTATACACTTTCTATTGTTGGATCATATTTTTGGAGAAAAAAGAAACATTTTCCGGAGGTTCCAAAATCATAAAAAAACTCTTTTTTACTTTAAACACATAAGTATTTCCTGAAACAAGTGAAAATACTTAAATACCGACACTTCATTAAATTTCATGCAATTAGACCAAAAATGTACAGAAGTGTATTAAAAAGGAATAGGACGAGTGTTGTTTTTTAGTGGGTAAATCTGCTTAATTTTAAAGAAAACGATGCAATCTATTTTAAAGTCTTTTTCCATAAACAAAATCTATTATCAGATAAAAATAAACAATAAAATTGATATAGAACAGCCAAATATAGATTGTACATTTGCAATGTAGAAAAATGAACAAATAATTATTAACTCATAAATTAAAAAAACTATGGCATTAGTAGGTAAACAATTTCCAAACATTACTGTTGACGCAATCTCTGAAATGGGAGATAATTTAAGAATCAACGTTTTAGAAGAAGCTACAAAAAACAATAAAAAAGTAGTCTTATTTTGGTATCCAAAAGATTTTACTTTCGTTTGTCCTACAGAGTTACACGCTTTCCAGGCTGCTTTACCGGAATTTGAAAAAAGAAACACGATCGTAATCGGTGCTTCTTGCGATACGAACGAAGTACACTTTGCTTGGTTAAACACAGCAAAAGACAATGGTGGTATCGAAGGTGTTACTTACCCGTTATTGGCAGATACAACTCGTAATTTATCTAGTGTTTTAGGAATTTTAGATGTTACTTCTGAAGTTTACAACGAAGAATTAGATGCGGTTCAAATCGAAGGATCAAACGTAACCTACCGCGCTACTTACCTGATCGACGAAACAGGAAAAATTTTCCACGAATCAGTAAACGATATGCCATTAGGACGTAACGTAAACGAATACCTGAGATTGATCGACGCATACACGCACGTTCAAACACACGGAGAAGTTTGTCCTGCAAACTGGGAAGAAGGTAAAGAAGCGATGAATGCTGACCGTACTTCTACTGCAGAGTACTTGGCAAAACTTTAATAGTTAGTTATTAGCTTTAAGTTTTTAGTTACGAAACCTAAAGCTGATAACTTTTAACTTTAAACCTTAAACTAAAAAACAATGTTATTAGAATTAGATCAAGACAATTTACAGGAATTAATTGCATCAAACAATAAAGTTGCCGTACAATTCTCGGCTTCCTGGTGCGGAAACTGCCGTATTATGAAACCAAAATTCAAAAAAATGGCAACAGAAAAAGAAGGGGTAACCTTTGTAGTGGTAGATGCAGAGAAATTTCCTGAATCAAGAAAATTAGCCAATGTTTCCAACTTGCCTACTTTCGCAATTTTTAATGAAGGAGCTTTGGTTGACGAGACACAGACAAACAAAGCTGATGTATTGGCTGAATTAGTAAACAAATTATAATTTTCTATGAAACTACCTGTTATCAAACATTTAACAGAGTTTATTGAAGAAAACGATCAGGATTACATCGTTGAAACCATCGAAGTTTTGGAAGCTCTGTGTGAAGTACCTTCACTGAAAGACGAAGAATTGGATGTGATTGCAGAATTGATTTCCAATATGTACGGTGCCATCGAAGTCGATAAACTCATCAAAGACGGAACACCTAAAAAAGAAGCATTAAACGCTTTTATGAAACGTGTTTTAGGATCTATTGATAAATAATTTTCGCTATAAAAATATTTTTAAAAACCACGAGAGCACTCTCGTGGTTTTTTATTTTACCAATGACAAATATTTTCAGTATTTTTGCTGAAAATTGTTTTTGAATGAAGCCTGAAAAAACATCGTTCCTTATCGGTAGAATCAGAAGTGTTCGTTATGCTTTTCGTGGATTATGGTTGCTTGCAACTACCGAACACAGTATTATTTCTCAATTGATTATCAGTGGAGTGATGTGTGTTTTAGGATTTTATTTCAAACTAAACAGCATAGAATGGATGTTCCAGATTTTAGCGATAGGCTTGGTTTTAACTGCCGAAAGTTTAAATACTGCTGTCGAAAAATTATGCGATTATCTGCAACCTAACTTTGACAAAAAAATCGGTTTTATAAAAGATCTTTCTGCAGGAGCTGTCACATTTGCAGTGATTGCAGCTATAATTGTCGGAGGAATCATTTACTTACCAAAATTGTTTTAAAAAATGACCGCTAAGAAAAAACAGAAAATAAACAAACAGACCACTACCCCACCCAAAGCAAAACCGAAAACAACCAATGGTGTGCGGATCAATTTTTTAATCGCTACGTTATTGTTGCTTTTTTCTTTGGCTTTGTTGTTGAGTTTTATCTCTTATTTTACTTCTGGTGCTTATGACCAAAGCATTGTAAGTGAATTAAATGATCGAAATTTAGAACCAAAAAACTGGGTTGGAAAATTAGGTGCTTGGCTGTCGCATCAGTTTATATTCTCCGGTTTTGGGATTGCATCTTTTATTTTTGTAAAAATATTTGCCGAAACAGGTTTGTGGTTTGCTTTTAAATTCCGGGCAAGCAAATTGCGTCAAATGATGTTTTGGGATTTGTTTGCATTACTTGTTGTTTCAATTGCATTGGGACATTTTGGCACAAACCAGCCCTATTTAGGCGGTGTGGTTGGATATGAAATCAACGATTATCTGCAGGATTATTTAGGTCAGGTTGGTGCTTTAATGGTGGTTGTATTTTTCATTATCTTCTTCTTGGTATTCCGGATTAAGATGAGTCCGTCTGTTTTTACAAATGTTTTGTCCAACACCCGGACACAATTAAAAGACAGCCTGGGAAAAGCCGAACAAATCATTCATTCTCAACCTAATGAACCTGCAAAAGACACTAATGTTTCTGTAAAAAACGAAACAGTCTCCATTGAAAAAACGGTTGCTAAAGTTGCAGATACTGTTGCCATTAAACCAGTAGAATCATCAATCATCAAAATAGAAGACGAGTCAGAAAATCAAATTGACTTTGATTTGAATCCGTCCAAAAGTAATCGTTTTCCTGTAGAATCTTCTTCAGAAATTCCGCATAATGAAGAGTTTATTATTGAAACGATCGAAGAAGAAACATTAGACGAAGATGTTGCCGCCAAAATTGTCGAAGATTTTGGTTTATACGATCCTACTCTGGAATTGTCAAAATACCAGTTTCCAACCAGCGATTTACTTATAGATCACGCTTCGGGTGGCATTACGATCAATCAGGCTGAATTGGAAGAAAACAAAAACCGTATTGTAGAAACGCTGAACAATTACAAAATCGGTATTGCACAAATCAAAGCAACCGTAGGACCAACTGTAACCTTATACGAAATAGTTCCCGAAGCAGGAATCCGGATTTCAAAGATTAAAAGCCTTGAAGACGATATTGCATTATCATTGTCTGCATTGGGTATCCGTATTATTGCACCCATTCCGGGCAAAGGAACCATTGGTATTGAAGTGCCAAATACCAAGCCTACTACTGTTTCGATGAAATCATTGATTCTTTCGCCTAAATTTCAAAATGCTGAAATGGAACTTCCTGTGGCATTGGGAAAAACCATTTCCAATGAAACATTTGTTTTTGATTTGGCAAAAATGCCGCATTTATTGATGGCAGGTGCCACCGGACAAGGAAAATCTGTTGGTTTAAATGCTGTTTTGGCTTCGTTGTTGTACAAGAAACATCCGGCCGAAGTAAAGTTTGTTTTGGTAGATCCAAAAAAGGTAGAATTGACCTTGTTCAATAAAATTGAACGACATTTCTTAGCCAAATTGCCTGATACTGAAGATGCAATTATTACCGATAACACCAAAGTAATCCACACTTTAAATTCGTTGTGTATTGAGATGGACAACCGGTATTCGCTTTTGAAAGACGCGATGGTTCGTAACATTAAAGAATACAATGAAAAGTTTAAACAACGTAAATTAAACCCCGAAAACGGACACCGGTTTTTACCTTACATTGTTTTGGTTGTAGATGAGTTTGCCGATCTGATTATGACTGCCGGTAAAGAGGTGGAAACTCCTATTGCGCGTTTGGCACAGTTGGCACGTGCGATTGGAATTCATTTGATTATTGCCACACAACGCCCGTCGGTAAACGTAATTACAGGGATCATCAAAGCAAACTTCCCTGCAAGGATTGCTTTCCGCGTGAGTTCAAAAATCGATTCAAGAACCATTTTAGACGGTCCGGGAGCAGATCAGCTCATTGGTCGCGGAGATTTATTATTTACTCAGGGCAATGATATAGTACGTGTGCAATGTGGATTTGTAGATACGCCCGAAGTGGAAAAAATCACTGAATTTATTGGTTCACAAAAAGGATATGGCGATGCTTACCTGTTGCCGGAATACGTTGGCGAAGAAAGTGGCACAAGTCTTGATGTTGACATCTCTGAACGCGACGTGATGTTTAGGGAAGCTGCCGAAATCATTGTAACGGCACAACAAGGATCCGCTTCATTACTGCAACGCAAACTGAAGTTGGGCTATAACCGCGCCGGAAGATTGATTGACCAATTGGAAGCTGCCGGAATTGTAGGTCCGTTTGAAGGCAGTAAAGCCCGTTCGGTAAATATTCCCGATCTGATTTCGCTGGAACAGTTTTTAGAAAACGAAAAAAGCAGTATGTAATGAAAAAAATAATAACATTAATCGCTCTTTTACTGATAAGTTTTGGAGTTCAGGCACAAAACAGTGATAAAGCAAAAAAATTGCTGGATGAAGTTTCCGGCAAAATAAAAAGCTATAACAATATTTCTTTAGATTTTACCTATCAAAACGGAAGTCAGGAAGGAAAAGGAAAAGCGACCATTCAAGGCGAAAAATATACCGTAGATTTTATGGGAATTACCCAAATTTTTGACGGTAGTAAAATATACATCATCAACCCGAATGATGAAGAAGTTACCGTTGCCAGCAATAGTGAAGATCAGGGAATAAGTATCGCAGGTTTGCTTACATTTTACCAGAATGGCTACACTTATATATGGGACAAAACACAGAACATGGGTGGAAAAACGATTCAATACATTAAACTGATTCCGACTAATAACAGAGATGTAAAAGAAATTTACTTAGGAATCGATACGCAAACCAAACATATTTACAACCGGACAGATGTTTTCAAAAATGGTTCGAAAGTGATCATTACCGTTAATTCTTTTAAAACGAATCAAGCATTGTCAAAAAATCATTTTACCTTTACCAAATCAAAATATCCTAATTATTACATCAACAATTTAGATTAAGGCGGTAAACGTGAAAATACTCGATCGTTATATATTAACAAGCTTTGTAAAAACATTTTTCTCGGTATTTGCCATACTTTTTTTCATATTTGTATTGCAGGGAATATGGGTCTTTATTGGCGATTTTGCCGGAAAAGACCTTGACTTTATTACGATTGTAAAATTTCTTTTCTTTTATTCTCCAAAGATGATTCCAATGGTTTTACCCTTGTCGGTACTTTTGGCATCTATTATGACTTTTGGCGATTTTTCAGAAAATTACGAATTTGCAGCAATGAAATCGGCTGGCATTTCTTTACAAAGAGCGATGCGGTCACTGATTTTTTTTATATTGCTGCTTACGGCGGTATCCTTCTGGTTTACTAACAATGTAGCTCCTAAAGCAGACTTTCGTTTTGTGAATATGCGCCGTGAAATCATGCATACCAAACCCGCTATGGCAATTACTGCCGGTCAGTTCAACGATATGGGAGCGTTTAACATTAAGTTTGATAAAAAATATGGCGAAAAAAATGAAATGCTGGACAATGTGGTAATGCACATGATTGATCAGCAAAACAGTCAAAACAAAACCGTTATCAAAGCAGAACGAGGCAGAATCGAAACCAACGAAAGTAGTAACCTTCTTAAACTGCACCTTTACAGCGGAAATTATTACGAAGATATTAAACAGAGAAATTTCCAGCAGCGGGAACGAAAACCTTTTGCCAAAGCAAATTTTGTTCATTATATTTTAAGCATCGACTTGTCTGAATTTGATAATTCTGATGAAGAACTTCAAAAGATTTCCAACACGGCAAATATGATGAATATTTCGCAACTAAATTACACTCTTGATTCATTAAACACCAATTTCAAGAGCGAAATCACTACACAACAAGAAACACAAAGCAACAACAGCAGTGTGCTTTTGAGCGAATACAAACAAAACAATGCCGTTGTTATTTTAAAAGAAGTGAGCTTAGACTCACTGTTCTCATTAAAAAAGCGTTCAGAAAAAATTTCGATTTATTCCAACGCTTCTGCAGTAGCTGAAAACATTAGGTTTACCACTCAAAACAATAAAAATGCACTCATTGAAAAAACCAAAAATATCAACAGGCACTGGGTGGCATTTTATGAAAAATTTGTCATTGCTTTTTCGTGTCTGCTAATGTTTTTTGTAGGTGCTCCATTAGGTGCCATCATCCGAAAAGGAGGCTTGGGACTGCCCATGGTTTTAGCTGTGTTGATATTTATCACTTATCATTTCATCAACACTTTTGGTAAAAAATTAGCACAGGAAAATGGAATCACACCGTTTTTAGGATCGTGGCTTTCCACATTAATCTTACTTCCATTGGCTTTTATTTTTACTTATAAAGCCGCCCGCGACAGAGGAATTAATAGTATGGACAACATTTTGTATCCCATAACCAATTATTTAAAAAAGAAGTTTAAAAAGAAACAAAACAATATTGAAAATGTCTGATATAAAACTAAATACAATTGAAGAAGCGATAGAAGACATTCGCCAGGGAAAAATTGTCATTGTTGTAGATGATGAAGACCGTGAAAATGAAGGAGATTTTATTGCAGCTGCAGAAAAAGTAACTCCGGAAATGATCAATTTCATGGCAACGCACGGACGAGGTCTGATTTGTGCCCCACTGACTCAAAAACGTTGTAAAGAGTTGGATTTGCATCCTATGGTTACCAATAATACCGTATTGCATCAAACAGCTTTTACCGTTTCAGTGGACCTTATCGGTCATGGTTGTACCACAGGAATTTCCGCTCACGACCGTTCCAAAACCATTGAATTTTTAGTAAAAGACGATACCAAACCCGAAGATTTAGGTCGTCCGGGGCATATTTTCCCTTTAATAGCAAAAGAAGGAGGCGTTTTAAGAAGAACCGGTCATACCGAAGCAGCAGTTGATTTGGCACGATTGGCAGGTTTTAAACCCGCCGGAATTTTGGTTGAAATTCTGAATGAAGACGGTTCTATGGCGCGTTTACCTCAACTGATGGAAGTAGCTCAGAAACTGGATATGAAATTGATTTCCATTGAAGATCTGGTTGCTTACCGGATGAAACACGACAGTTTAATCCAGAAGAAAGAAGATTTTGATATTGTTACCAAATTTGGAACATACCGTCTGAGAGCTTATTTACAAGTGACTAACAAACAAATTCACATTGCATTGACCAAAGGGGTTTGGAATGCCGGAGAACCTATATTGACACGCATCAACTCTTCACAGGTCAACAATGATATTTTGGGAACACTGACCAACAATCCGGACGAGAAGCTTGAAAATATGTTTCAGGCGATTGAAAATGAAGGTAAGGGAGCTGTTTTGTTCATCAATCAGGAATACAACACCCTGAATCTGTTAAACCGTCTGACCGAATTGAAAAATTCACAGACAGAAAACCAAGGTGTTGTTAAAGCTCCAAAAATACAGATGGATGCAAAAGACTTTGGAATTGGTGCACAAATACTTCACGATCTGAATATTACAAAAATAAAATTGATGTCTAATTCAGAACAAAGCAAGCGTGTAGGAATGGTTGGTTACGGACTGGAAATTACGGATTATATAAAATTCTAAAAAACATTTTTTTAGTTTGCCAATTAAATAATCCTTTCTATATTTGCACCACATTTAACGAAAACGTTAAAGGGAGAAATGGCAGAGTGGTCGATTGCGGTAGTCTTGAAAACTATTGACTGTAACAGGTCCGGGGGTTCGAATCCCTCTTTCTCCGCAAATAGCATACAAATTACATCAAATCCCTTATAATCGTATGATTTTAAGGGATTTGATTTTTTTATTATTACGCTAAATTTTAGGCATACATTTACTATTGAGAAAAGTGATAAATTATATCAAAATTAAAAAGTATTTATAGAGGTCAT
>Ga0209075_1001539_pt1 | contig 21587 bp, 18 predicted proteins | sample Stecom2011_FD_187523 | JGI IMG/M metagenome (GOLD analysis project Ga0209075, IMG submission 187523) | Agricultural soil microbial communities from Utah to study Nitrogen management - Steer compost 2011 (SPAdes) (version 2) | ecosystem: Environmental > Terrestrial > Soil > Agricultural land...
AAATGAATGATATTATAATAATGGTAATTATTTCCCTTGGAACATTATTTATTCTCCTTGCAGCAATAGGATTATTAAGAATGCCTGATTTGTATTTGAGAATGTCTGTCACTACGAAGGCAGCAACCTTAGGAGTAGGATTAATTCTAATTGGCTTAGCACTACATTATATGGAAACATCCATAACAACACGAGTTATTGCAATTATTGTATTCCTCCTGCTAACTGCGCCTATCGGTGCTCATGTAATCGGAAGAGCTTCTTACTTTGTGGGTGTCCCATTGTGGAAGAAAACTAAAATTGATGAGCTTGAGGGAATGTATAATACCAAAACTCATGATTTGAAAAGCGGTTTTGAAGAAGAAGAACAGCCTGAAGCCGAGGACTAAATCTAATTTTCAATGATGAATTCGTAATTATTAATTGAATATCCATCATTAAACCCTACCTCCTTCCTGTAAAATTCTCCATCGTTTTGTAAATACCCATTACGCTTCCTGCAAACCAATCAAACATCTTTATTGGCATAATTGCTTGTCCTAGACGTGTAACTCGATAAATCCAACCTGGTAGAGTGACCATAACTTTCTTTTTTTCTATTGCCTTAATAATTGATAACGCTGCAGCTTCTGGTTCCAACAACTTAATTTTTGATTTTACACCATCAAACATTCCTGTGGTAATGTAATACGGCATTATTGTGGTAAACTGTACATTTTTATTAAGCTGTCTCATTTCTAAACGCAGACTGTCCGACCAACCAATTAGTGACCATTTACTGGCAGCATAAACTGACATTTTAGGATTAGAAATTAATCCACCCGATGAAGCAATATTACAAACTACTCCCTCATTTTGATCCATCATTCCTTGTAAAAACTCATGTGCTATAAGCATCGGTGCATTTGCATTAATATCTGATGTTGCTAAAATCTCTTGTGTTGAGTGCTCATGAAAGTATTTCCCTACGATAATTCCAGCGTTGTTAATTAAAATATCTACCGTTCCTTTTTCACGCTTAACCTTATCTGCTGTTTCTTTAATTTGATCAGGTTTTGAAACATCTACCACATAACCAGAAACTTCTCCTAAAGGTTCAAACTCTTCAACAACTTCATTAATTCCTTCCGGATTAATATCCCAAATCACAATTTTTGCACCTCTCTCTAAAAGTAAGCGCGTCATTATCTTCCCTATTCCCGAAGCTCCTCCAGTAATTAATGCAGTTTTGTTTTTAAAGTCTTTCATTTTATAATGTTTGAACTGTAATGTATTGTTTTGATATTCTAAATACAAGCATTACAACAATTATTGTAGCGTTTTGTTCTACATATGCTTAAGTTGAAGCATACAAAAATCAACTAATGGTATTTGAAGTTACCTTACTAGCAATTAAAAGATACCGTTTTTACCACCTATAATGTCCTGTAATTTTAAAACTAAACAAACAGTCCTCAATCACTTGTCCTTCTCCGATATTGTGTACAATAAGTGGTCTTTTTCCATCGCTTGATTTTTTACCCACTACAATCCCAATGTGCGTTAGTCCACCTCCTAGGCTCCATGTCACAACATCTCCAGGTAAATAATTATCTGGATTTTTTGTTACCATTTGTGATGCTCCTTGTCTTTCAAAATAAGTCATTAAGTTTGGAACACGACGATGATCAATATTTCTATCTGTCCTTGTCAGTCCCCAATTCTTAGGATAAACAGAGAAGTTAGAACGCATATCTTCATGTACTTCTTTTTGCAAATCAATCCCTAACTTTCGGTAGGCACGAATAATTACATCCGTACAAACACCTCTATCTTCTGGAACATCTCCGTTAGGATATGCAATCGAGAAGTAACTAGGATCATAAACAACATCCTGCTTTGTTAATTCAATTGCTGCATTTGCAAGTTTTTCTCCTGACTGAGCATAGCTAAATACAAAAGTAAAAGCACTTAAAAACAAAATCAAAATAGCTCTCATATTTTTTTTTAAAAACTATTCACTCAATTTTCGAACCACAAAATCAATCATTCCTTCATTCAATGTAGTATTTATACCCATAGTTGGTAAGTATACACGAGTTGGAACGTTCACCTCTGTAGCTTTATCCATAATTACTTTTGAATGTAATGGATGGTGTAGAAAAGAAGCGTTATCTGTTGGAAATTCATAAGGAACAAGTGAATTATCTAAAAGTATTTCTGGGTCATCAGCAGTCAGAAAGTTTAAAAAATCTAACTTTTGGCGATCTGAAGTTACTTTAGGACTATTAAGTTCATCCATACTGTTCACACCATAAAAGAGCATGATAACCTCTTCTGAAGCTAAATCTTTTATGGTTTCAAAACTAAAACCTTGAAGTTTATATTCATAAAACACCGAATTATGCCATTCTAAAATATCATAGCTTGCTTGTGTTTCTGCAGCAACAACTCCTTTTACACGAGTAGATTCTCTTAAAACTTTATCGTTTGCACTTGCATCTGCCATATCATCACTTAAAGCAATCCATAAACTAGTTCCAGAACCAGCAGAGTTTCCCATTAAAACAATATTTTCTTTATCAATATTCAAAGTTTCAGCATGATAACGTATAAACTGCAATGCTCTTTTACTGTCCTTTAATGACTTAAGAACACCTTCACCATCTTCTGGTGACAGAAACGAATAATTGATTGTTGCCAAAGCAATGTTTTGCATGAGCAACTGATTAATAAACAATTGAGAACTAGAGTTTGAATAAGCAATTGATTTATCTCCTCCTGTAAATCCACCTCCATGAATATAAATAGCTAATCCTGTAGGTGTTCCAGATTCAGGAAGAAAAATATCAAATTGATTCCGTGATTGATCGCCATATGAAATGTCTTGATAAAATTTAGCTCCTTCAACAATGGGAGAAAAAGGAGCCGCTGTAGCATTCAAAACCAACTCTGAATCTTTGACAGGAACAGGAGTGTTATTATTTTCAACTTCTTTCTTACAAGAAAAAAGAAATCCTAGTAGTAGTAAAAAGTAGATATATTTCATTTCAATTAAGTATTCGTTCATACAATAATAACGAAAAACTACATTGATAACAGCAAACTACTCATAAATTAAATAAGCTTTTCTCATTTCTTTAAACGCAGTTAAATCAGCTTGCCAAGCTGCTCTTATTTCACTTTCTGACTTCCCTGCTAAGATTTGTTTACGCAATTCATCTGTTCCTGCTAGAATATCAAACCAACGGTTCTTCGTAATAAAGAAATCTGGAGTTTTCATCGCTTGGTAGGCTTCAATTAACCAATGAATTTCAAACTGATTGATTCTTGTACTGTCAGCATATTGACTTAAATCACGCCCATAACAAACTTGATTTTTCAGCTTGGGTTCTTTTGCTCCAAAACTTGAAACTGGTGTAAAACTGTACTCAAACCCTGGTTTTCCTTTTAAAGCTGGGTGACCAAAAACTTCAAATGGTCTTTCAGTGCCTCTTCCAACGCTTAAACTTGTTCCTTCAAATAAACATAAACCAGGATACAATTGGATTGCTTCATCGCTTCTTAAATTTGGTGAAGGTGAAATAGGAAGTGAATAAGGCATATCTCTGTCATAATTCAAACAAGAAATAACAGTTAATTCACATTGAACTTCATTCTTTAACCATTTTTCTCCATTAATCATTTGTGCAATTTCTCCAACTGTCATACCATGAATGATTGGGATTGGATGCATTCCTACGAAAGATTCAAAACCATCTTTACGCACTGGTCCATCTGTATAGTGTCCATTCGGATTTGGGCGATCCAATACCACAACAGGAATCCCACTTTCCGCAGCAGCTTCCATAATATAATGAAGCGTTGAAATATAGGTGTAGAAACGTGCGCCAACATCCTGTAGATCGAACAGTAAAACTTCAATCCCTTCTAATTGTGCAGCGCTTGGTTTTTTATTGCTTCCATAAATTGAAACAATCGGCAATCCTGTTTTAGGGTCTTTATCTGATGACACATGCTCACCAGCATCTGCATCTCCTCTAAAACCATGTTCTGGAGAGTAAACCTTGACTAATTTCACTCCTGAAGCAATTAAAGTATCAACTAAGTGAACTCCTCCTACTCTACTTGTTTGATTCCCCACAAGTCCAATCTTTTTAGAACCTACAATCTGTTTTAATAAATCTAATTGCTCCGCCCCAACTACGATGGATTTTTGTTTCGTAACTTCGGGCTTTTCAATGGAAATTGCTTTCGAAACTTCTTGTGCAGGTAAATTGCTTTGACAAGAAATGAGGAAAAACATAAAAAAACTTTTCAAGAACAGACGCAATGAGTACATTAGCAAGCATTTTAAGATATTGTGAATAAAATCTATTACATAGCAAAGAAAATCCATAAAGGGAAAAGCGAAGATAAAAAAGTTTCGCAACCTATCACGCGAATTGCTCGCTTGAGTATTATTTTAGCTATGGCGATCAATATCATCACGATAGCTGTTGTAACTGGATTTCAAAACGAAGTCAAAGATAAAGTAATTGGCTTTGGTTCCCATGCAACAATTGTTAAAGCTGGTGAAAACTCAACTTTTGAATCTGCTCCTATTGTTTATAGTGACTCTCTTATTCATGCTGTACAGCAGTTAAATGGAGTAAAAAACATTCAACCTTTTGCTTATAAACCTGCTCTTTTACAGTCTGACCCTGACACTAATCGCTATCAAGTAAACGGAATTGATACTTTTCAGGTCCAACAGGAAATTCACGGAATTGTAATGAAGGGAGTTGGAAAAACTTACGATTGGACATTCTTTGAATCACATTTAGTTGAAGGAGTTGTTCCAAATGTAAAAGACAGCATCCCACACGATGAAGTGATTGTTTCTTCTCAAGTAGCTAAAAACTTAAGTATTGATATTGGAGACGATGTAAATGTGTTTTTTGTTAAAACGACGCCTGTAAAACTAAAATACAAGGTTACAGGAATATTTAAAACAGGTTTACAAGAGTTTGATGAACAAGTTGTAATCGGTGACATGCGAAATGTGCAAAGGCTAAATGACTGGGGAATTCAAACCGCAATTCGTGTAGCTGATACCATAACAAAAGATGGGCAGTTTATTATTTACGCAGATGCACGTGGTGGAAATGGAAATTATCGCCACGATTGGGGTAGAGGATTCGAAAATGCCCGTGGCTTTACATACTGCGACATAAAAGATACTGTTATTCGTTTAATCACTTCTGACTATAACATGTTTGTAGATGGTTTTGGAGAACTTAATTCAATTCCTGACACTGCATTCTTAAAAGTAAAAGTTGAAGGAAACAAATATGTGCCTTGCTTTCCAAAAAAGATGGAAATGGGCCAATTTCAAAAAGAATTTCTTAATCCTTCGGGGACACTGTTTGCCGTTGATATTGAGGGAGGAAAACGTGTGACTTTTGAATATACAGACGGAAAAGGGAGTCACCAAAATTACATTGGAGGATATGAAGTTGAAGTAGAGGATTTCAGCAAACTAGATGAAATCGCTGCAAATGTCAAACGAGCAATCTACTTTCAAGACACGGACGACCCTATTGAATACCGCGTCCGAACAATTTCAGAAGATCAACAAGAAATATTCCTATGGTTGGATTTCCTAAATCTAAATGTGATTATCATTTTGGTATTGATGCTCCTCATAAGTACGATTAATATGGGGTCTGGATTATTGGTATTAATCATTACTAAAACTCAATTAATTGGCTTACTTAAAGCAATAGGAACGAATAATTGGGATATAAGAAAACTGTTCTTATACCAAGCAGTGTTTATCATACTCAGAGGTGTTATAATTGGAAATATAATCGGAATTGGGCTGTGCCTGCTTCAAAGCTACTTTACTATTATTCCTTTAAATCCAGAGGTCTACTACCTAGACGCTGTCCCAGTAGAATTGAACTTTTGGCACATTGGATTATTAAATCTAGGTACTATAATACTCTGTACTGCGGCATTAATTGTTCCTTCTTATGTTGTGACCAAAATTTCTCCAATCAAAGCACTGAAATTCGATTAAGATCTAAGGGAAGAAGTTTAAATTTTAAACAGATTTAGTTTTTAGTCCGACATCAATGATTATCAATTATTATTAAATTAGCTATAATATGTCTCAACAGGAAACCGATATAAAATACATGCAACGTGCACTTCAACTGGCTAAACTAGGAGGAGTCAAAGCTGCTCCTAACCCTATGGTAGGCTCTGTTATTGTCTATAATGACAAGATTATCGGTGAAGGATACCATCGAGAATATGGTTCAGCCCATGCAGAAGTAAATGCTGTTAACTCAGTAAAAGATAAGTCTATACTTTCCGAAGCAACAATCTACGTTACTTTAGAACCATGTGCACATCAAGGAATAACTCCACCATGTGCTGATTTAATTGTAAAACATCAATTTAAAAGAGTTGTTGTAGCTTGTTTAGATACTTTTTCTAAAGTTTCAGGCAAAGGAGTACAGCGAATGAAAAATGCGGGAATAACAGTCGAAATAGGAGTTCTTGAGCAAGAAGCGCGTTGGATAAACAGAAGATTTTTTACTTATCATGAGCAAAAAAGACCTTATGTTATTTTAAAATGGGCCGAAACTCGCGATGGATTTCTAGACCGTTTACCTGAAGAACGAGAGACTGGAATTAATTGGATTACTCAACCCAGAACAAAGTTATTTGTTCACAAATGGAGGAGTCAAGAACAAGCCATAATGGTGGGATGGAAAACCATTAACAATGATGATCCTCAGTTAAATGTACGCGAAATCGCAGGAGACTCACCGCATCGTTTTATTATCGATCCAAAAGGAATGGTGAATCCAAAGTCTAAAGTTTTTTTAGACGGAGCGGCTACAACAGTGATTAGTGAAAAGACAGAAATCAATGATTTACCTGATCATATCGAATTACTGACTCTTACAAAGATAAGCTCTAGCAATATTCTATCTTTACTTTATCGTAAAAATATACTCTCCGTATTCATTGAAGGAGGAGCCTATACACATTCTCAGTTTATTATAGATGAACTATGGGATGAAGCTTATCAGCTTATTGGAAGTACTACTTTTGAAAAAGGAATAAGCGCTCCTACCCTATCCAATAAAACACTGATTTCTAATAAAGTCTTTGGAAAAGATATTATTCAACATTATCGCAGAACATGATTTATTTAATCTTAAGCATTGTAAGTTCAACTCTAATTCTAATTGTTTTTAGAATTTTTGAACGCTTTAAGATCAATATATTCCAAGGAATCGTTTATAACTACATTACCGCTTGTTCCATTGGTATTCTGTTTTTTGGAGATGAATGGAAACCTGAACATCTACACCAAGGTTCGTGGATACCTTTTGTCTTTATTGTAGGCACATTATTTATCAGTTTATTCCTAATGATGGGAATTAGTTCTCAAAAAAATGGAATAGGCATTACCTCAGTAACTGTAAAAATGAGTTTAGCTATTCCTGTATTAGCTGCTATCCTTCTATACAACGAATCCGTATACCTAACCAAAATTATTGGAATTATAGCTGCCTTAGTAGGCGTCTTTTTAATATCATATAATAAGAAAAAAGGAGAGAAAAACAAAGGGAGTATTTGGTTTCTAATTCTTCTTTTTGTTGGAAGTGGACTATTAGATACTATCGTTAATTATGTTGAAAAAGTCGCTTCAGGAGAACTCTCCTTAGCGTTATTCTCAGCTTTTGGCTTTGGTGTAGCAGCATGCTTTGGATTAATTATTATGCTCTACAAAATAATAAGAAAAGATATTTCACTGCAAAAGAGAGCCATTCTTGGAGGTGTGATTTTAGGAGTACCTAATTTCTTTTCTATCTATTTTCTGATGATGGCCATTCGCTTTTCCGACTTTTCAGATTCAGTGACTTATGCACTTAATAATACCGGAGTTGTGATTGCTTCTTTTACTATTGGAGTCCTAGTTTTTAAGGAGTCCACAACGACTTTAAAAATCACAGGAGGCGTAATTGCAGTTGCTGCAATTTTACTTTTAACATTGTAAAAAGAATTGGTGGTGAAGAAATAATAGCTTAAATTTGCATTTATATAACAATAGATGATAATCAATATGGGTACAGAAACATTATTTGAAGAGCAGGTTCTCGAAACGCAAGTTGCAGAACATAATCTGATCGTTTATAACGATGATGTAAATACTTTTGATCATGTAATTGAATCTTTAATAAAAGTGTGCAAACATGATCCTATTCAAGCAGAACAATGCACTATGTTAATTCACTACCGTGGTAAATGCGATGTGAAATCTGGAGAATTCGAAAAACTGGCAAGCATGTGCACAGGTTTATTAGACCGCGGTATTTCTGCAGAAATTCAGTAATCTTTCCTTCATTACACTTTGATTTACAAGTACATTCTAGAAATTCAAAAAGAAAAGTATTATATTTTTAACTTTCCACTTGTTTTTAGCAAAAAAACCATTACTTTTGCAGCCGCTATGAACGAATAGTGAAAACAATAAAAAGAATTTAAAATGGCTCCGTAGCTCAACTGAATAGAGCACTACATTACGGCTGTAGAGGTTTCAAGTTTGAATCTTGACGGGGTCACTAAGAATAAAAGCTTCCACTTTAGTGGAGGCTTTTTTCATTTTATACTTTGTCTGAGCGTTTGAAAAACGTTCAAGCAAATATAAAATGAAAAAAGACTAGCGATCTGAAAGAGCGCAAAGCTTTTATTCGATATTCGGAGCACTAAAAGATCTATAATCTTGACAAATTGTTTGTTCAGCGTTTGAAAAACGTTCAAGTAAATATAAAATGAAAAAAGACTAGCGATCTGAAAGAGCGCAAAGCTTTTATTCGATATTCGGAGTACTAAAAGATCTATAATCTTGACAAATTGTTTGTTCAGCGTTTGAAAAACGTTCAAGCAAATATAAAATAAAAAAAGCCTAGCAATATGAAAGAGCGCAAAGCTTTTATTCGATATTCGGAGCACTAAAAGAACTATAATCTTGACAAATTGTTTGTTCAGCGTTTGTAAAACGTTCAAGCAAATATAAAATGAAAAAAGACTAGTGATCTGAAAGAGCGCAAAGCTTTTATTCGACATTCGGAGCACTAAAAGAACTATAATCTTGAAAAGAAAACAATAAAAAATAATCTTCTGATTATCAAAGCCTACATATTTAATAGCATCAAACAAGAAAACAATTCAATCTAAATTTTTGTTAAGTTTTTGAGTGTACACAATAACTACTCGAAGTAATAGTTAATATCCTCAAACAATAGACAACATCAAACTCCATGAAAAAAACAGCATTTTTCCTTTTGCTTTCTCTTCCTTTACTTTTTGCTTGTAATACAAATGAAAAATTAAAACTAGGAACCTATTACGGTCAAATTCCATGTGCAGACTGTCCTGGAATTAACGTTCAACTTGAACTAAAAGAAGATCAAACATACCTCGTGAAAAACTTTTATTTAGGGGAAAATGATGTATTTGAAGAACAAGGTTCTTTTAAAATTCAAGCAGATAGTATTTTAGTTTTAGAAAAAACAGATGATGAAAATCAACTTTACCTTATTGAAAAAAATGAATTAACAATGCTTGATTCAAAAGGAAAGAAAAGCGATTCTAAATTAGCAGACTTCTATAAACTTAAGATGGAAAAACCAGAAGGGTTTACTCTTTCGCCAAAGGAGTAAGTGTTTGCTGAAGGTTTCTATAAAGGTATACTCAAAAAGTTATTAATTAATGATTTTCCGTGCTCTGTGAGTATAGATTCAGGATGAAATTGAACACCATATAAATTGTACTCTGCATGACGTATAGACATAATTTGTCCATTCTCATCTTTAGCTGTTATCATTAATTCTTTTGGGAAATTTTCATTTGAAAGAATCCAACTGTGATACCTACCTACTTGAAAGGATTGAGGTAAATCAACATAAAGTAGGTCATCTGTATCAATGATGTTCAACTGCGTAGAAACGCCATGGTACACTTGTGATAAGTTCTCAAGTTGTCCTCCAAAAACCTCTCCAATGGCTTGCATACCAAGACAAACACCAAGGATTTTTTTGGATGAAGCATATTGTTTAATTACTTCAGTTAAAATCCCTGCATCTATAGGCAATCCCGGACCAGGAGATAAGATTAGGGTGCTGTATGATTCAATTGCGTCTATAGAGATTTTATCATTTCTATAAACATCTACCTCATACTCACCATTGGACTCGATATAATGAACCAAATTGTAAGTGAAAGAATCGTAATTGTCTAAAACTAATATTTTTTTCTTCACGTTTCAAATATAGAAAAAAACTGGTATAGGATTCACAAGAGAGCTAATTCAAGATCATAAAAACTCTTCTATCGAATGTACATGTTGACATACAAGTATTGTTTAAAACTATTCAACCATTCTTCAAAAATCCACCCAAAAAACCCCATCTTATTTCGTATCTTTGAAACGTAAAATTCAGCTCCCATGTATATAGTTTTTGATACCGAAACCACAGGATTACCCAAAAATTGGAACCTACCATACACCGACACAGATAATTGGCCGAGGTGTATTCAAATTGCTTGGCAATTACACGATGATAAAGGACAATTAATTGAAGCCAAAGACTTCATCATTCGTCCTGATGGTTTTGATATTCCTTATGATTCTGAACGTATTCATGGTATTTCTACACTTTTAGCAGAGAAAGAAGGTATTCCGCTTCGTGAAATGTTGGAAGAATTCAATAAAGATCTAGATAAATCAGAGTTTATTGTAGGACAAAACGTTGGTTTTGATATCAACGTGATGGGATCTGAATTTGTGCGTTTAAACATGGAGACGCCAATGCATGACATTCCTATTTTGGATACCTGTACAGAGACTACAGCAGAACTATGTCGCATACCCGGTGGACGTGGTGGTCGATTTAAACTACCTACGCTTACTGAATTACATCAACATTTATTTGAGGTTCCTTTTGGCGAGGCGCATAATGCAACAGCCGATGTTGAAGCTACAGCACGTTCTTTCTTTGAGTTGGTTCGTAGAAGAGTTTTTACTGCTCAAGAATTACACAGAGACGAAAGTTACTTCGACAATTACTTAGATGTTAATACGGATGTAATCCAGCCTGTTGGACTCAAACACGAAAACCTAAAACAAAAAAGTCAAGAACTTAAAGAAAAGCATGAAACTCAAGAAGAAGTTTCAAAAGAGGAGATAGAAGAAGGTTTAGAGCAACTAGCTGAAACGTCCTTTGTTCACTTACACAACCATTCACAGTTCTCTGTTTTACAATCAACGAGTAATATCAAAGACCTGATTAAAAAAACAGCTGAATTTAATATGCCAGCGGTTGCACTTACTGATACAGGGAATATGATGGCTGCTTTTCACTTTGAAAAGCACATTACTGCTCACAATAAAAACGTAAAAAAAGAAAGAGAAGCAGCAGAAAAAGAAGGGAAACCATTTCATAAAAATGAGATTACGCCTATTATTGGTTGTGAGTTTAACATTTGTGAAGACCATACCAATAAAACAGTAAAAGATAATGGATACCAAGTTGTCTTATTAGCAAAGAATAAGAAGGGTTACCACAACTTAGCAAAAATGTCATCCATTGCTTTTACAGAAGGAAGATATTATGTTCCTAGAATTGATAAAACTGTTGTCGAAAAATATAAGGAACATATCATTGTCCTTTCAGGAAATATGTATGGCGAAATTCCTTCTAAAATTTTAAACGTTGGTGAAAAACAAGCTGAGGAAGCACTTATTTGGTGGAAAGAACAATTCGGTGATGATTTCTACTTGGAATTAATGCGTCACGACCAAGAAGATGAGAGACGTGTCAATGAAGTTTTATTGCGCTTTGCAAAAACACACAATGTTAAAATTGTAGCAACCAATAATACATACTACATCAATCAAAAAGACGCTTCTGTACATGATATTTTATTGTGCATAAAAGATGGTGAAATGGTAGAAACACCAAAAGGAAGGGGGCGTGGTTTCAGATATGGATTACCGAATGACAATTATTATTTCAAATCTCCGGATGAAATGAAGGAATTGTTCGCTGACCTCCCTGAAGCTATTGAAAACACCATTGAAATTGCAAACAAGTGTGAGAAATATACACTCGCAAGCGATATCCTACTTCCCGCTTTTGACATTCCTGAAGAATTTCAAGACCCTGAGGACTTGGTAGATGGAGGTAAACGTGGTGAAAATAATTATTTGCGTCACTTGACATATGAAGGAGCAAAAAAGCGTTACCCTGAAATAACCGATGAAATTCGTGAACGACTTGATTTTGAATTGTCTGTTATTAAAAACACAGGATATCCAGGATATTTCCTAATTGTACAGGACTTCTGTCATGCCGCTAGAGAAATGGGAGTTGTCGTTGGTCCTGGAAGGGGATCAGCAGCAGGGTCAGCTGTTGCATATTGTAACCAAATCACCAACATTGATCCAATTAAGTATGACTTACTTTTTGAGCGTTTCCTAAATCCTGACCGTGTGTCAATGCCCGATATTGATATTGACTTTGATGATGAAGGTAGAGGAAGGATAATTGACTGGGTAATTGAAAAGTATGGAGCAAACCAAGTGGCTCAAATTATTACGTATGGAACAATGGCGGCTAAGTCCTCTGTGAGAGACACCGCTCGTGTTCTAAACCTACCTCTTTTTGAAGCTGACCGATTAGCCAAATTAATTCCTGATATTTCTTTGGCTAAACTTTTTGGATTAGATGCTGCTGATTTATCTGAAAAACTAAAAGGAAATCAAGAAAGTATCGCTATGGCGAACCAACTCATTGATATTTCAAAAGGTACAGATTTACCAGCTCAAGTACTAGGAAGCGCTCGTCGCTTGGAAGGTAACGTTAGAAATACCGGAATTCATGCTTGTGGAGTGATCATAACTCCTGGAGATATTACGAATTATGTTCCTGTGGCTTTAGCAAAAGACTCCGATATGTATTGTACGCAATACGATAACTCGGTAGTTGAAGAGGCTGGTTTATTGAAAATGGATTTTTTAGGACTAAAGACCCTAACATTAATTAAAGATGCAGTTGCTTTCGTTAAAGACATTCATGGGATAGATCTAGTACCTGATAACTTCCCTCTTGATGATGTAAAAACATATGAACTCTTCCAGCGAGGAGAAACAATTGGAGTTTTCCAGTATGAATCTCCAGGAATGCAGAAATATATGAGGGAATTAAAACCTTCAGTATTTGCAGATTTAATTGCAATGAACGCACTTTATCGACCGGGACCTTTAGAATACATTCCTTCATTTATTAAACGTAAAAACGGTGAAGAAGAAATTGTTTACGACATTGAAGAATCTAAAGAATATTTGGAGGAAACCTACGGAATTACAGTTTATCAAGAGCAGGTGATGCTACTTTCCCAAAAACTAGGTGGATTTACCAAAGGTGAAGCCGATACTTTACGTAAAGCAATGGGGAAAAAGTCATTTGACTTACTGGCACAATTAAAACCTAAATTCTTAGATCAAGGAGCTGAACGAGGACACAATAAAGCTAAATTAGAAAAGATTTGGCATGACTGGGAGGCTTTTGCATCTTATGCATTTAACAAATCTCACTCTACTTGTTATGCTTGGATTGCTTATCAAACCGCTTATTTAAAAGCTAATTACCCTGCCGAGTATATGGCCTCAGTGTTGAGTAATAACATGAACGACATCAAGCAAGTTACTTTCTTTATGGAGGAGTGTAAACGCATGGGACTTGAAGTATTAGGTCCTGATGTGAATGAATCTAACTTTAAATTTACCGTAAATAAAAAGGGAGCAATCCGTTTTGGACTAGGTGCTATTAAAGGGGTTGGTAGTGGTCCTGTTGATGCAATAGTTGAAGAGAGAAAAGAAAATGGACCTTTTAGAGATATTTTTGATATAACAAAACGCGTAAACCTAAGGAAATGTAACAAAAAAGCATTTGAGGGATTAGCACTTTCGGGTGGTTTCGATTCATTTACAAATGTACATAGAGCACAGTATTTTGTTGAAGAAAATGGTCGAAACTTCTTAACCAATGCAATTAAGTTTGGAAGTAACCACCAAGAGAGTTTAAATTCAAATCAAGTAAGTTTATTTGGAGAGGATTCTGGTGTTGAAACTCCTGCCCCAAAAATCCCTATGGCTCAAGAATGGTCTTCTATACAGAAACTAAATAAAGAAAAAGAAGTCGTTGGAATTTATATTTCAGGACATCCACTAGATGATTATAGAATTGACATTGATTCCTTCTGCAACGGAAGTGTTGAATTCATTAACAAATTAGATGAATACAAAAACTTAGAATTTACACTTGCAGCAATTATTACAGAAGTTGAACACCGCCATACGAGAAAAGGAGATCCTTTTGGAACTATAGTTATTGAAGACTATAATGATTCTACAAAACTCTTTTTCTTCCAAGAAGACTATGGAAGATTCAAAGATTATATGGTAGAAGGTTCTTTCATATACTTAACTGGGAAAGTGCAATTAAAGCGCTTTAAACAGAATGATTTTGAATTTAAAGTTCAAAAGATTGATTTCCTTTCAGGTTTAAGAGACCAGAAAGCAAGTGCTTTAGAGTTAAAAGTTCCGTTAAGTGAAGTCACACACACTTTTATAGAAGAAATCGATTCTATTTTTAAAGAGAATGAAGGAAAGTTTCAAGTCAAGTTTAAAATTTATGATACTGTAAATAAATTAGAAGTTGAAATGCCTTCTCGTGCCTTAAAAATTGACATTAACGAGGATGTTTTAAAGGCTTTTAAAACTAAAAACATAGAATATAGATTGATCTAAAGAATGTAGAGCTAGCAAAAATTAAATTCAAATAAATATATTTTTTACAGTATGAAGTTTAAATCAGTCCTTATTCTATTTTGTATAATAGGTTGGAATATTCAATTAGTCGCTCAAACGATTGATTACTCTAAGTATAACTTACATCCTCCGTTAGATATACCGTTAATCTTAGCTGGAAACTTTGGAGAGCTGAGAAACAATCATTTTCATACAGGAATAGATTTAAAGACAAACCAAAGAACAGGATACAATGTACTGAGCGTAGATGATGGATATGTTTCTAGAATAAAAATATCGCCTTGGGGATATGGCCATGTAGTGTATATTGATCATTATAACGGTTTAACCTCTGTATATGCACATTGCGAAGCATTTGTTGGTGAGTTAGGAAAACTTGTTGCAGAACAACAAGAGAAAAACGAAGGATTTGAATTTGAATACTTTCCAGCTAAAGATTCTTTAAGAGTATCAAAGGGTGAAACGATTGCTAAATCTGGAAATACTGGAAGTAGTTCTGCTCCTCACCTACACTTTGAATTACGAGAAACAGTTACTGAACATGCTTTAAACCCTCTATTATTTAAGTTTGACATAATCGACACTGAAGCTCCTACGATTCGTGCATTAAAGGTTTATAGCCTAACTGAAGAGGGATATCGTGTTCCTAACAAGTCTAAATACATTCAAACATGGGGAAGCAACGGAAAATATCATATTTCAGGAAATAGTGTACATATTGACGCTTCATATACTTCTATAAATGGAGGTGTTGGATTTGCATTTGACGTGATTGACAAACTTGATGCTGCTAATAACATTTGTGGTATTCATGAGGCCTTTTTGACCGTTGAGAAAGACACAGTGTTTACTCAGAAGATGGAGCGTATTTCATTTTCGACAAATAGACATATCAACACACATAAAGATTATGAAGAGTTTCATAACAGAAGAAAACACTTTCACAAAGCTTTTAAAACCAAACATAATCCTCTTCCCATATACAGAAAGGTGGAAAACAATGGAATAATTAAAGCTGAACCAGGAAACTCTTATGATATCAAATATTTAACCAAGGATGCATATGGAAATGCTAGTCAACTCGAATTTAAGCTTCACGTTGGAGAAGGAACAAAAGTCAAAGAACAAGTACTTTATAGTAACGAAAAAGTTCTTTACCCTGACAGTGCGTTTTTAAGTTATGACGCCTATCATTATATTCTATTCCCTCCAGGAATTATATATGAACCAACGCCATTAAAACTTTCTTCTGCTAAAAACAGAATCGTATTTGGAAATGACTTAATCCCACTCCAAGAGACTTTTAAACTAATGCTTCCTATCCAACCAGGTGAAGAAAATGATAAACAGTATATTCAACGCATTTCTCGCTATGGAACAAAGTACTCTGAAAAAGGGACAGTTAAAGACGGATGGATAACGGCGCGTATAAGATCTTTTGGAATATTTTCTGTTGAAATAGATACAATTCCGCCAAGAATAAGAAACCGAAACTTCATTAACAACGGAACAGTAAATGGCAAGCAATTATCATGGAGTATTGCAGAAAATGAATCTGGTTTAGTTGATTATGATATTTTCATCAACAACAAGTGGTATTTATTGCAATACGAACCCAAACGCAGCATGTTTTTCTTTGACCCGCCAAAAGAGTTGAAAGGACAAAAGAATGTCAAAATAAGAGCTGTTGACGCTTGTGGTAATGTAAGTGAAGAAAAGTATAACCTAACATTCTAAAATCAATTAAATCAGAGACTATTTCTAAGAATAGATTTACTGTTTAGACTTGACAAATTTCTCTATTCGCTTAGTTAGAATTTGAAACATCATCTTAGCATCTTTCTCTTCTAGTTTTCGACCGAAGGAGTGTCTCTTTTGAAAGTATTCAAATTCTATACGATTAGTTCCTCTAACCCATGCAGAATCATCATATACCTTCTGAAAGGAATTGTCTTTAAGAACAATCAAATTTAATTTTGTAATATTTTCAAGGAAGTACTGTTTCGATTTTCCATAACTTCCTGTAGCCTTCTTAATTCTCAAACTATTCTTGTCTAATTTGATGTACTCTTTACCAAAAAACAAGAACAATATGGTACGTAAAACACGCATTGCGAAATAGAACCAAAACACCATAAAAATAAACAAAGCAAGTTTTTCTTCTTGGGTATAGTCCTGAAAGAACTGAGCAGAGACATATCCACCAATCAGCACCCACAATGCAAACCAAACTAAAATTAAAATCTTCTTACGTCCTATTTTAGGAGGGTAAATAATAAAACTAATGCTGTCTTTTTTATCTACGAAGCTAATACGTTCACCAATCCATTTCATAATATCACAAAGATAAATGTAATTTTCAAATTAGAGTTCGTACTTCACCTAAACAAATAAATACCGTAGAAACTAATCTACTTTTTGATCAGTTTTTGAGAAGAGACTCCCTTGTTTGTCGTAACGTGTATAAAGTATGCTCCAGTTGGAAAGTTACTAACATCAATATGAGAATCAATTGTATTTAACATTTCTCGTCCATCAATTGAATAGATGCTTATCATTTCAATACTTGCTGAAGTCACTGATACATCAATAAAATCAGATGATGGATTAGGATAAACTACAACATTTTGTTTGATTTTCTCTTTTGGAAGAGCTACTAAAGCTTGGTTTCCATAAGTCACGTTTAATACTGGAGCAAAGTCAGGATCTTTAGTTCCCGAGAACTCTACAGTTTTACCAAACACAAAAGGTGCTGATATCTTAAATTGGGTAACATTATTGATTGTAATATACTCCAAAAGCTCTGTTGGTAAATCAAAACGCACCCAATTCCCATCAGTATTACTTCCAAATACACATGGGTTCCCTTCTGCTTTAGAAGGAGCGTTAAAGTCCCCTACTTCAACTGCTGAACTTACGCCAAAAGCTCCGTCATTGATTTCAATTAAAATATCACCATCAACTGGATTCCCACCTGTTTGCTGTTTTCTATGTAAGAATATACTTGCTTTATCTGCAACCGAATCTAATTCATAAAGTGTTTCAAAAGTTAAAATGGTTTGGTGAACAGTGTTCCCGTCTTCACCCACGACAAGCTTTGTACTTACGCTTCCATCTGAAGTCACAGACCCAGTAGTCACACTATCCTGAGCAATAAAGTATTTATCATCCATAAACTCTTTATGATAATACTTTTGAGTTGTATACCCAATTAAGTCCTCATATCCTTGTTGCGACAAGTGAAAACAATCTTTAAACACACCATAGTTACGCATTGAATTTTTCGGGGATGGATATTCAGTATCACCATATGGTAAAGGAACGCTAAGTGGAGCATAGGTACCAAATGGTGCAACGCCTAAAGGGTCATTTTGACCATAAGTATACTGCGTAATACCTGTTGCTTTAACAAAAGCAACACGAGGATCATTAGCGTAATAAGATTCTATATCTGAAGAGAAAATATTTAATAAATCATTAATCTCTTTGTTTGTAGGTTTTTCCATCTTCTCCCAAGTACCATAAAATGGATGCGCACTAGAAATTATTGTTCCTGTAATCACCTCTTCGAAATTTGGATAAGCGTAACCGCCCCAAACTATTTTCACATTTGGTCTAACTCCTTTTATAAAGTCAATAACTGCAATAATACTATCCTTAACTTGAAACCTTAAAGAGTCTGTTTGTTCTTGTGTAAAAGATTGTGATTTCCAACTTCCTAAAACATCATTACCACCTATACTCAAATGAACATATTCGATACTGGGTTTACTAATTAGTTGATTTGCTATCTCACCTTGTTTACTCGGCTTTAAAAAATCTACTGTTTCTGCTCCATTTTCTGATAATGTAAGGTTTGTAAAATACTTATGTCCTGAATGTCCCCAATCTGAAAAAACTTTATTGATAGTTCCGTCAACATTCATAAAGAATGCCCAACTGTCTCCTACTAGCAGTACTTTAGTCTCTTCGTTTTCTGAACATTGGGAATAACTTGCTTGAATACCAACAATAGAAATCAAGCAGATGAGTAGTAATCTCTTCATAGAATAGTAGTTTAAAATGTAAATTTAAATTAGTCTTTTACCAAATTAACAAAATATAGTAAGAATATACACAATATTCATAAAATTATTTTGTCAATCCAATAACAAGTTGTAAATTATATGAACACAAAATCAAACTAAAAAACTTGTTCTCAACGAGTTAAAAGCAAATAACATATATAAAACCATATTGAATTGATAGCATTAAAATAGAATTATGAACTTAAAATTTAAATTATGAACTGGAGTATAAATAATGATAGGTTAGAGAGGTCTTTTAGATTTAAGGACTTTAAAGAGGCAATCAGCTTTATAAATGATGTTGCAGAGTTAGCTGAAAAACTAAATCATCATCCCACAATATTTCTTCACAGCTACAAGATTGTAGATATTTCACTAACAACTGCAGATGAAGGCAATATTATCACAGAGAAAGACTATGAGCTCGCAAAACTCATTGATGAATTAATAGTTGTGCAATTATAAGCGCAAATTATTTATCTTTGAAATAAAAAAGAATGGCAAAAGTCGGAATAATAATGGGGAGTAAATCGGATTTACCGGTTATGCAACAAGCAGCTGATATTTTAAACTATTTAGGCGTAGCATTTGAGATAGATATTGTTTCTGCTCATCGCACACCTGAAAAGATGTTTGAATACGGTCAAAATGCCCATAAAAGAGGTATTAAAACAATTATTGCTGGAGCTGGAGGAGCTGCACACCTTCCAGGTATGGTTGCTTCCTTAACTCCTTTACCTGTTATTGGTGTTCCTGTTAAATCTAGAAACTCAATAGACGGTTGGGATTCGATATTGTCAATTCTACAAATGCCAGGTGGAATTCCTGTTGCAACAGTTGCCTTAGACGGCGGTATGAATGCAGGAATTTTAGCTGCAAAGATTGTAGCTGTTGGTGAACCTGAATTAATGGAACGTTTGGTTGAATATATAGAAGAACTAAAACAAAAGGTACTAGATTCAGCGAAAGAATTAAAGTAGCAGAAAGTAGCAGAATTATTATATATTTAAATGGGAAAGACTAGAAATAGTTTCTCCCATTTTTTTGCTCTATATCTAGAAAATATAGAGAATAATGTGTAGAAACTACAGGTTTAAAATCAAAAAAAAAGCGCTTCCGAAGAAACGCTTTTAGCAATATATAATAATGATTATCCTCCAAAATCATCAAATGATACATTTTCTGGTGGAACACCCCACTGGTCACACATATTTAAAACCGCTTGGTTCATCAATGGTGGACCACAGAAGTAAAATTCGATATCTTCCGGTTCTTCATGTTTTGTTAAGTATTGATCAATTACGACTTGGTGAACAAATCCAACAAATCCATCGCCTTCCTCATCATGAATATCCTTCTTAACTTTCCAGTTGTCTTCTTCAAGAGGTTCAGACAAAACCATATAGAATTTAAAATTAGGAAATTCTCTTTCCAATGCTCGGAAGTGTTCAATATAGAACAACTCTGCTCTTGAACGACCACCATACCAATACGTAACTTTACGATCAGTTTTCATTGTTTTAAACAACTCATACAAGTGAGAACGCATTGGAGCCATTCCAGCACCACCACCAATGTACAACATCTCAGCATCTGATTCTTCATTAATAAAGAACTCACCATAAGGTCCTGAAATAATTGCAGTATCACCAACTTTTAAATTAAAGATATAAGAAGAAGCAATTCCAGGATTAACTTTCATCCATCCTCCTGCTTTGCGATCAAATGGTGGAGTTGCAATACGCACGTTCAACATAATTCTTCTTCCTTCAGCAGGATAAGAAGCCATTGAATAAGCACGAACAGTATCCTCATCATTTTTCATTTGCAAAGGCCAAAGCTTAAACTTATCCCATTCTGCCTTAAACTTATCTGGTTGACCTGGATGATCATCAGGGTGAGCAGTAATATCCATTGTCTTGAAGTCAACAACACAATGAGGAATACGAATTTGAATATAACCTCCTGCTCTGTAGTCCATGTCTTCAGGAACCTCAACAATAAACTCCTTAATAAAAGATGCAACGTTATAGTTTGAAACAACCTTCGCATTCCATTCTTTAACACCTAGAACTTCTTCAGGAATTTCAATTTGCATATCTTCCTTTACCTTAACTTGACAGCTAAGACGAATATTTTCTTTAATTTCTTTTCTTGAGAAATGAGGTTCTTCAGTAGGAAGAATACTTCCTCCACCTTCATGAACTTTACAAGTACATTGAATACAAGTACCACCACCACCACAAGCAGAAGCTAAAAATATTTTTTCATTACTTAAGGTATTTAACAACGTATCACCCGCATTCACCTCAAGCACCTTGTCTCCATTAATTGTGATTTTCAGTTTTCCTGGTGGAGTTAATTTTGCTTTTACAAAAAGCAACATCGAAACCAATAACAAGATTACTGCTAAGAAGAATATTACTGTAATTAAAATTGATAATCCCATTACTTTTCTAATTTTTCATTTATAACTTGAGAAGTCGTAACTGGCTCCCCTTTTTTCTCTTTACTTTTTTTCCCGTATTCAACCCCCATAAAACTCATGAAAGCAATTCCCATCAATCCGGTAACGATAAAAGTAATACCTAATCCTCTTAAAGCTGGTGGAACTTTTGAATAGCGTATTTTCTCACGAATAG
>Ga0209075_1001540_pt1 | contig 21586 bp, 24 predicted proteins | sample Stecom2011_FD_187523 | JGI IMG/M metagenome (GOLD analysis project Ga0209075, IMG submission 187523) | Agricultural soil microbial communities from Utah to study Nitrogen management - Steer compost 2011 (SPAdes) (version 2) | ecosystem: Environmental > Terrestrial > Soil > Agricultural land...
AAAACATTGGGGATGTGAAGTGATTGCCTTTAGCTCAAATCCGAATAAAAAGAAGGAAATTCTAAATATGGGAGCCAGCCAGGTAATTAATTCAACAACTCCTGAAGAATTAGAAAGTATCGCAGGAAAACTAAATTTTATTTTGAATACCACTAATGTAACATTGGATTGGAATTCATACTTGACAGCTTTAGCTCCAAAAGGAAAATTTCATACGGTAGGCGCTGTTTTGGAGCCCATGGCAATTCCTGCATTCAGTTTAATGTTAGGTGAAAAAACGGTTGGAGGAAGTCCAATAGGCAGTCCCGCATTAACTAAAACCATGCTAGATTTTTGTGTGCGACATAATATTTATCCAGTTGTTGAGGAATACCCGATGACAAAAGTAAATGAAGCAATTGAACACCTAGAAAACGGTAAAGCTCGATTTAGGATCGTATTGAAAAACTAATAATCAAAATAGAGCTGATTCCCGACCAAAAAGCAAAACAGGAGCAACAATCAAAAGACCTGACAGGCATTGCCTGTGAGGAAAAAGTTAACCTGTTGGGGCTTTATTAAAAACTTAATATTCACTAAAAGATACCCGCCTTCGCGGGCATGTAATATGAAAACAGTAGGAATAATAGGTGGCTCGGGGTTTATAGGAAGCCACACCACACAGAAATTTTTAAAAGAAGGATACAACGTAAAAGTATCTGTTACCGATATTAAAAAGAGCGAAAAATACCAACATCTTTTCAATCTTAAAAATGCCGACAACCTCAACATAAGGGCTTTAAAAGTGGAAGATTTTGAAGCTTTAAAAGATTTTATTAGAGATTGTAATATTGTTGTTCACGGCGGTACGCCCTTTCAACTGGAATTTGAAGATGCGCAGCAAGAACTTTTTGATCCAACCATAAAAGGAACCGAAAATTTTCTGAAAGCCGTAAGTGAAACTCCCTTCATTGATAAAGTTATAATTATTGCTTCGGTTGCCGGCTACAACACCAATTTTCCACTTCCAGCGGGAGATAAAAACCCGAATGATTCTTTTGGCGAAAAGGACACGCCTTTTTATAACAAAGAAAGCCATCCCTACGCCCAAGCAAAATTCTTGGCTAACCAAACGGTAGAAAAATTCATTGCAGAAAACCCAAAGCTTTCTTTTGAAATCACTTCAGTTTCTCCAGTGGGCGTTATGGGGAAATCATTGTCAAACAGGGAAGATTCCACTTCAACGGGCTTGCAATTTCTGTTTAAAAACAAAATTGCCCCCAATCCATTTGTACAAATGCTTTATGACACCAATGCCACATTTGCCTTTGTAGATGTTAGAGATGTTGCGGAAGCCATTTTTAAAGCAGCGACCATTTCCGGATTGCACGGAAAAAACTATTTATTGAGCAGCGAGTCTTATCCCGTCTCTGACGCTATCCTGATGCTAAACCATGAAGAACCGAAAAACAAAGCACAAGCAATTTACAAAAACACGCTGGCAATGAATGATTTGGGAGTGAAATTCAGGGCGGTTCAAGAAACTTTAAACAATTATTCAAAAGAGAATAAAACAGAATTTTAACCAAATAAATATAGACACAATGAAAACAATTAAAACAACAATGCTATCAGCAATGATGCTAATAGCCTTCATTTCCACAGCACAAAAAAAGAACGGAACAGTGTATTTAGAACATCCCGCAATAGATGTGGTAAATGAATTTACAAAAGCCGCCGTTGCTGGAGACAAGGCCAAAATGGGCAGTTATTTAACCGAGGATTTTCATTCCTACAATGGCACATCAAACCGAGCAGACGACAAAGGAATGGACAAAGCTGCGTTTCTTAATAACCAGATGATGTATCACGATCAGTTGGATTATTATTCCGTAGAAACCTATCCCGGTTCCTATCCCGATGCCATCGAATACAAAAAAGACAATCCAGATGGTGATGTTTGGGTACAATCCTGGGATTTGATCAAAGGTGTCCACAAAACCACTGGAGTGAAGATTGATGCTGCATCACACAGATTATATACGCTTACCAAGGGCAACAAAATCAAAAACATTATCTACTACGGAAACGAAGCCGTGATAGACGAAATAAGGGCAAGTTTTACCGACAGAAAAAACGGCACCATATACAACCACCACGACAACATCAACACCGTTCGGAAAATGATATATGCCATGGAGAACAACGACTGGGACAAAGTATACAGCTTTTATGATAAGGATGTACGGTTTGTAAATTCTAGTTCTCCAACTTTAGAAAGCATTTCGTTTACGGAACAAAAAGCCTTTGACAAACAAATTTTAGATAAATATGAAGTTACCAATATAGATATGGTAGGATATCCAGACTATATGGAATATGAAATGGGCAATCAAGGATTAGTACAATCTTGGTGGAATATCAACTTCATTCGCAAAGCTGACAAAAAAGCAATTGTACTACCCATCTTTTACACTATGACTTTCAATGATGAAGGAAAAATAACTTCGGAAACAGCTTATTACAACGCAAAATTATTGGATTAGTCAACTAAGATTTTCACTGTAAACTGCCCCATTAATTGAATAAAATAATTCAATTCTAATCAGTTCGTATATGCGAACACAAATTAAAAATCATGAGAAAATTAATTTTCACAATGCTTTTACTGCCCTTTTTGGCAATATCGCAAAACAGTACCGAATACGGTGTATTCGAAAATGCACTATTAACGCCCAATCCCGCCCAAGTAACACAATTTGAAAAAGGCCTTGCCGACCACAACAAAAAATTTCACGGCGAAGGTCCTTATGGAGTGCGTGTGTATTGGATTTCGAACGGGCCTGACACAGGAAGTTACGCTTGGACAATGGGGCCATTCCCATGGAGTTCTTTAGACAACCGGCCTGATCAAAAAGACGGCCACGATGTTGATTGGAACACAAATGTAGCTCCATACACCACAGCAGATAGCGGTGAACAAAGCTATTGGCGTTTTGATGAAAAACTCTCTAGATTCCCAAAAGACTTCACCATTAAGAACATGGAAGTTGATCACTGGAATGTTAAACGAGGCAAAATGGAAGATGCCAAAAATTTGGTTGAAAAAGTACATAAAGTATATGCCGAAAAAAGCCCCAATGACACCTATGGCATCTATATAAATGAATTCCCAAGCACTAAAGAAGGACGCGATTTGTCGGTGATTTCATTCTTTGATAAATCCGCATGGTTGGGTCAAGACAGAGGTTTTGTTGCAAAATATGAAACTGTACACGGCAAAGGCAGTTGGGCTAATTTTCTAAACGATTGGATGGCTGTCACCGACGGAGGTGATACCGAAATATGGATTTTCCGACCAGATTTAAGTGGCATTAGCGGTAATGTAAAAGTTGCTGAAAGAAAATAAAAAAATAGTCCGAAAAAAATCTAGGAAGGATTTTAGATAATCTAATTTATTAAAAAAGAACAATCAATTTAATAATAACCCTTAAATATTTTAAAAATGAAAACAATACATATTTCAGGAGCCAACGGAAAATTCAATGAAATTTCTGGACTCGAAAACTGTGGAACACAAAACGGTAGTGTAATTTTAAAAGACGTGGTTTTTGAAGACCAATCAGAACTTTGGGAGGGTTACGGAACGCCATTTGATAAAAAAGGCACAGTCACTATACATGAAAAAGACGAAAATGATAAAACTGTAAAAACTTGGAAATTAAGTAATTGTAAAACATTACGATTTGAAGTCATTGACCGTTTAGAAAATGACAGACCGAGATATAAAAGCATTGAACTTGCACACGAAGGTTTTACGGTTGAAGAAAATAAGGTTTAAAACCTAAGTCATATTTCAATAAATATGAAGAAATCTAAATATTAAGGAACGATGAAAATCATTATACAAATCCTGTCATTGTTATTAGTAAGCTTCGCAATGAACGCCCAAGGCGCAGACCCGCACGGAAATGAAGGCTCTGCAATTACTGGGATGGTTTCTTCGGATATAAAACACGATAAAAACTTGGATAAAATGGTTAGTCAAAAGCAAATAGCTACTTCGGTAAAAGCTTTTACCAAAGAAGAAGTGGAAGTAAAAGCAACCATCGAAAAGTTTCTAATTGTTGCGGGCAATTATGAGCTCGACGCCATGGCAAAAATGATGTCAGACAATGCAACTCTAGCAATCGCAAGATTAAGGGAGGGCAAGTGGACTACCGAAACCAAGATATTGAGTGAATATTTAATCGAGGCAAAAAACAAAACAAATCGTCCGTATTTCGAACCCGTAAACGAATATACAATCCACGTAAGCGATGGACACTTGGCATTTGTAAAAGCCGATGCTGTTTTACATGCTTTTGGAGTTCCACTTTTGCACAACATCGATTATTTCACATTGATAAAGGAAAACGAGGTTTGGAAGTTTATCAATATTTCGTTCACCTCGACCCGTATTCCAGAAGCTGAAAGAATTTACGACCCAATTGTCTTCGCCAAAAGTTACGCCCAGGCTTGGTGCAGTAAAAACCCAGATTTTGTGGCTTTATTTTATACTGAAAATGGCTCGCTTAACATAAACAACGGCACTGCATCAGTTGGAAAAACCGCAATTGCGAAAGATGCCAAAGCCTTTATGGATGCTTTCCCAGATGATATGATTGTGGCTTTTGACAAGTTGGTTAAAACTCCCAAAGGCACTGAGTTCCATTGGACGCTAACAGGAACCAATACAGGCCCCAACGGTACAGGAAAAAAAGTAAACATCAGCGGTTTTGAACTTTGGCAATTGGATGAAAACGGTTTAGTAAAAGACTCGAAAGGCACTTTTGATGCTGAAGAATATAGTAGACAGATTAAATATGGCAGTGACAATTAAAATTTGAATTATAAATGGAAAATACAACCACACAACCAACACCAGCAGCAATCCTTCAAATGGGAACAGGGTTTTGGGCATCAAAAATTTTACTGACCGCCGTTAATTTTGAACTGTTTACACATCTTGCAAAGCAACCGAATCAGTCTGCCAAGAACCTCAAATCTTTATTGGATTTGAAATGTACAGACAGAAATACTTTCGACTTTTTGGACTGTCTGACCGGATTTGGATTTTTGAAACGCGAAGGGCTTTTGGAGACTGCTCGTTATTCCAACACTTTGGATACCAACGTTTTTCTGGATAAAGCAAAAACATCATATATAGGTGGAATTCTTGAAATGATGAACAGGAGAGTCTGGGAATTTTGGGGAAATCTAGATGAAGGTTTAAAAACAGGCTTGATCCAGAATGAAGCCAAAGATGGTGGCGAGGGTATTTTCGATTTGCTTTATAATAATCCTGACCTATTAAAAAATTTCGTGAATGGAATGACAGGAGTGCAGATGGGCAACTTTATAGCCTTGGCACAAAAGTTTGATTTTTCAAACTACAAAACCTTAGTAGATGCTGGGGGTTCTGCAGGAGTACTTTCAGTGATGGTCGCCAAAAATAATCCACATATAAGCTGTACCACATTCGACTTACTTCCGCTGGAAACTATGGCAAACGAAACCATTCAAAAATTTCAGTTAGAAGATCGTGTGAAAGTTTTGAGCGGTGATTTTTTCAAGAATGGACTGCCAAAGGCAGATATAGTAACTATGGGAAATGTACTGCACGATTGGGACGAAAACACCAAAATAAAACTGATGCAAATCGCTTACGATGCGCTACCAAAAGGAGGTGCTTTTATTGCGATTGAAAATGTTATCGATAACGATAGATCCAAGAACGTATTCGGTATGATGATGAGCCTTAACATGCTCATTGAAACAGGCGACGGATTCGACTACACCTTTGACGATTTCACAAAATGGGCAACCAAAGTCGGATTCAAATCTACGTCGTTATTGCCATTGGCAGGACCGTCGAGTGCGGCCATTGCTATAAAATAAATCAATAATCACAAACAGTAAAAAATGAACACACAACAAGTCGCTGACAGGCTAGTATCGCTTTGTCGAGACCAAAAAAACGTAGCCGCTATAAAAGAACTTTATGCACCCAACATTGTAAGTACCGAAATGCCTTGGGTACCCAATATGGACGTGGTTTCAAAAGGAAAAGAAGCCGTAACCAAAAAGAATGTGGATTGGCTAGCCAACATTAAAACCATGCACAGCAGTACAGTGAGCGACCCGATAGTCGTCGGCAACCACTTTACCCTAAAAATGATCTTTGACGCCACACTGCAGGACGAAAGCCCCTATTATATAGAAGAGCTTTGTGTTTATGAAGTTAACAACGGAAAAATTGTGAGCGAACAGTTTTTCTATTCGATGTAAACCAATTTAACAATCTATAATTTAACTGAAATGAAAACATCAAAATTACTATTAGCAATAGCTTTTTTAAGCATTTATACAGTATTTGCCCAAAAAAGCAACATAGAAAAAGACCTAAAAATGTACGAACAAGTTTGGAATGATATCGTCAACAAAGGTCAAATAGAGCTTATAAATGATAAAAACTTCGACCCGAATGTTGTTCAGATTAACACTACGGGAAATCTCGTAGGTATTGCAGCGTTTAAAGCTTATTATCAAAATTTCCTAACCGGATTTTCTGATGTAAGATTCACTGTTGAAGATGTTTTTGGTCAAGGCAACAAAATCGTTAAACATTGGCGATTTGAAGGAAAGCACACTGGCGATTTCTTCGGAATTCCAGCTACTGGAAACAGGGTTAATGTCGATGGCGTTACCTTGGTTCTAATGAAAAACGGACGCATTGCCCAAGAGCAAGATTTTATGGACAATGGGGTCCTTATGCAACAATTGGGACTGGTTTCAAATCCAGAAAATGTTAGCATTATTGATGGTCTATATAAGGCTTTTGCAAAAGGAGATATTCCCACAGTTCTTGCTGGTATGGATGCCAACATCGTTTGGAATGAAGCCGAAAGTAATTCATTCGCAGACGGTAATCCATACATAGGCCCCGATGCCGTTTTAAATGGAGTGTTTGCCAGACTAGGCGCCGATCACGAATATTTCAAACTGGAAGACATTCAACTTCACGGCATGGACAACAACCAAGTATTAGCAACTCTTCGCTATGATGCTAAAGTAAAGAATACCGGAAAAACCTATAATGCCCAGGCCGAACATCTTTGGACGCTTAAGGATGGAAAGGTAATCGCATTTCAGCAGTTTTTGGATACTAAAAAGGTAGCAGGTGCAATGCAGAATTAAATCTATTATACAAGTATAAAATTATGAAAACAGTACTCATAACAGGAACAAGCAAAGGCATTGGCCTTGAAACAGCATTGGCATTTGGTCGTGCTGGATACAAAGTATTTGCCACTATGCGAAATCCAGATAAAGCAGATGATCTTAAAAAAATAATAAAAAAAGAATCTTTAGATGTCAGGATCATAAAAATGGATGTAGACTCAGATCAATCTGTTCAGCAATGTATGAATGGGCTGCTCTATGAATTTAAACATATAGATGTCCTCGTCAACAATGCAGGTATAGAACGTCACGGTTCTATTGAAGAAATGTCGATGGACGATTTTCAATCCGTTATGAATACCAATTATTTGGGAGTCCTTCGCTGTACCAAAGCACTGCTTCCCCAAATGCGAAAAAACAAAAAAGGGTGCATTATTAATATCGCTTCAGTATCAGGTCATATTGCCAATAGTCCGTTGGGAGCGTATGCAGCAAGCAAATTTGCGCTTGAAGCCACTAGCGAGGCACTTGCCCAAGAGATGAAACCTTTTAACATTAAGGTTGCAATAGTAGAACCAGGTATCATCAATACGCAAATGGCCGCAGATATTTCAGTAGATAAAAAATCACTTTATCCACATTCCAAACGTTTGGCAGGTCTTTTTTCAGCATCGCTTCAAACGCCAACGTCGCCAACACTTGTAGCTGACAAAATTTTGGAAATTTCAGAAAGCAATACATGGAAATTAAGACATCCAGTGGGCCCAGACGCAGAACCGTTTATTGCGTGGCGAGCTTCTATGAGCGATGAAGAATGGGTAGATTGGAATGCCACCAACGATGACGCTTGGTACGAAGCCGTACAAAATACATTTGGGTTAGATGCTAGAGAAGTAAAATCTCACCAATTATAAAACGCTTTTGAAGTATCCAAAAAAACTCATTGAAAACCTTTGTAGGCAGTAATTAAAAAGTCTAAACAGACTTAAATAATAACAGGAAAGCTGAACAAATAAATCTACTAAAATGAAAAAGATAAAATTTATAGCAGTCTTAATTTTTTTCGCTTTAATTTTATGTGTCGGTTGTAAAAATTCGAGTGACACTCAAGTAACTTCATCGGAAAAAAGAGAAATGACAGTTGCCGAAAAGGAAACTGCAAAAACAGAAATTTCAAACATCAATACCCAAATCGTTTCAAACTTGAATGCCCTTGATGTTGAAGCTTCAATGCAAGGATATTCGAAGAATCTTAAAAGTGTTAGTGTAACTGGTGCTACTTTAACTTATCAAGAATTAGTAGATGGAAATAAAGCAGCATTTACTGGTCTAAAATCATTCAACTTGACGAAAGTAAATGAGGATTTCCTATTTATCTCAGAAACTTTTGTGCTTTGTACTTGGACAGGAACTTTAGAGGTTGAACTTAAAACTGGCGAACGCTTTAAGAATGACATTCATACTGCAAGTTTACTTTATAACAAAATAGACAATGAATGGAAAATTGTGTATGAACACGGTTCTGAAACCCCAGCAAAAGCAGTGGTTGAAGAATAACATACTCAAATGACTATTTCAATATTAGTTATTGCTATAGTATTGCTGTGCGTCATAAAGGAAAACAAAATTCACTTCAAAAATCGGGAAAGCCGAAAACCGAATAAAGTAGGCATTAAACAAATAACACTGTATTATGAAAAAATTGACGATTCAATTAAACAAAACAATGCTACTTATTACACTTACTTGTTTCGCTTTTGTATTTCAAGGCTGTAATGAACAAGTAAAAGATAAGGCCGAAACTGTTGTTACAACGGAATTTAATTTGACAACTGCAAAGGCAGAAATTGAAGAAGCAAACAAAGAGTTTATGGCTTTAGTTGCCGCAGGTGATTCTATAGGTTTAGCAAATTCATACACTACAGATGCAAGATTTATGAACGCTGGAGCACCATCAGTAGTTGGAAGAGCTAATATTCAAACAGCTATGTCAAACATTATTAAAGCAGGCATTACCGGAGTAGATTTAAGGCTCGAAAATGTTTTTGGAACAGAAGACTTAGTTGCAGAAGAAGGAGAATTAACGCTATTTGCAGGAGATAAAGCCGTTGCCGTAGAGAAGTACATTGTTCTTTGGAAAAAAGAAGATGGAAAATGAAAATTATTTAGAGACATTTTCAATTCAAATTTACCGACAGAATAATAAAATGACTACTCTTTGCTTTCTCTGTGGTAAGAATATTCAACCAAAACCAACCAAATATGAAAAACACACTTTACTTACTAATCATTTCCGCAGCGTTGTTTTTAAGCTGTGCCGAAAAACAACAATCCGCAAACATAACCGATTGCAAATCCACCTATTTTGATTACTCCAACAGTGATGACCAAATTACGGGCGGCATCAAAATGATACCTATTACCACGCCAAAAGGCACCTTCAATGTCTGGACAAAACGTATGGGCAACAACCCAAAAATGAAGGTTTTATTACTTCACGGCGGTCCTGGCGGGACGCACGAGTTTTTCGAAAACTTTGATGGCTATCTACCCAATGAAAATATTGAGTACATCTATTACGACCAACTCGATAGTTATTACAGCGACAAACCAAACGATTCCACCCTTTGGACCACAGAGCATTTTGTGGAAGAAGTTGAGCAAGTTCGCAAGGCTTTAAACCTTGACAAAGACAATTTTTATCTACTCGGTCAATCGTGGGGAGGAATTTTGGCCATGGAATATGCACTGAAATATCAGGACAATCTAAAAGGTTTAATCATTTCAAATATGATGGCGAGCGCGGCAGAATATCAAAAATATGCCGATGAAGTTTTGGGTCCGCAACTTCCACCAGAGATTTATAAAGAAATTAAGGATATGGAAGCGAAAGAAGATTTTGAAAATCCAAGATATATCGAGTTAGTTATGAATTATTATTATACAGAACATCTTTTAAGAAAACCGTTAGCTGAATGGCCAGAATTTATAAACCGTGCTTTTTCGCACCTAAACCCAGCTATTTACGTCTATATGCAAGGTCACAGCGAATTTGGAATGACCGGTAATGCAACTTTAAAGAATTGGGATGTTTCCAATAGATTGAAAGAAATAAAAACACCAACCCTAATGATTGGTGGAAAATACGACACTATGGATCCAAAATATATGGAGTGGATGAGCACCCAAGTGCAACACGGAAGAAGTCTTACCGTGAATTCTGGACACGTTTCCCAATATGATGATCCAGAAACCTATTTCACCGGTTTGATAAAATTTATAAAAGATGTAGACAATGGCTCTTTTTAAAGATTTTCAACGATGAGAAAGCTGTTTCAAAACTTTCTTCGGAATCTTTCAAGCCGGGATTTAAAATATCATAAATGGTTCAAAATAAGATTCATCGAAAATCGCTATCTTTAAAACTATATTCTTTCATTATGAGATTTCTTTCCCTTTGTATAGCTCTTTTTATTATTATTTCCTGTAAACAACAAATAACGGAAAACAGCGATTTAGGCGTTGTTGACATTTCCGTAAGCGGTAATAAAAATGCCCAACCTCACTTTGAAAAAGGATTATTGCTTCTTCATTCCTTTGAGTATGAAGATGCGCGTGAAGCTTTTCAAGAAGCACAAAAAGAAGACCCAAAAATGCCAATGGCCTATTGGGGCGAGGCGATGACCTTTAACCACAGCTTGTGGCAGGAACAGGATTATGAAGCGGCAACAACGGTTTTAGCAAAGCTTAACGGACTTAACTTAGATAACAACACAACCGAAATTGAGCAGGATTTAATTAATGCGGCACAAATACTCTACCAACCAAAAACTGAAAAAACACAACGAGATATTGCCTACTCCGAGTTTATGGAAGGTTTATATAAAAAATACCCGGCCAATCAGGAAGTCGCTGCTTTATATGCCTTATCCCTATTGGGCTCAGTGCCAGAGGGCAGAGACGACACTCTTTATGGCAAGGGAGCCAAAATTGCTAAGGGTGTTTTAAAGGAAAACCCAAACCATCCGGGGGCACTGCATTACCTGATCCATTCCTACGACGATCCCGAGCACGCCACCCTCGCTTTAGACGCTGCCAATGCCTATTCAAAGGTAGCCCCAAATGCCAGCCACGCCCTTCATATGCCTTCCCATATCTACGTAGCAATGGGCATGTGGGATGAAGTAATTTCTTCGAATATTGATTCATATCAAGCAAGTATTAACAGAATGGAGAATAAAGAATTAGACAATGATGCACGGGGATATCACGCTTTTCACTGGCTGGAATATGGCTATCTTCAAAAAGGAAATTATGAAGAAGCGAAAAAAATGGTTCTCGATATGCAAAAATTTGCAACCAAAAAGTCCTCAAAAAAGGCAAGGGTTCATCTCGTCTTTTTAAAAGGAACCTATTTGACTGAAACGGATGATTGGAATGGAGATATCGCAGATATACCAGTAGATATAACTGACTTAAACGTTTCAGTGCGATCGCAATATCACTTTTTGGAAGGAATGAAAGTTTATAAAAAGAGCAACCTACCAAAATTGGACAGCATTATTAAGATTATGGATCAAGACCATAATAGGGAATCGTTTGTCGCCTCGAAAGGAAGCGCCAAACTATGTTCCGCGGTTACCAGAGATGAGGCTACTGAAATGGATTTAAAGGAAGCGGAGATTAGACAAAACCAATTATTGGCACTCCGTGCTCAACTGCAAAACGACTCAAAACTGGCGGAAGATCATTTTAAAAAGTCAATAATCATTGAAAACGGCATCAGCTACAGCTATGGCCCCCCAGTAATTCAAAAACCTACTCACGAACTTTATGGTGATTGGTTGCTTACCCAAAACAGAAAGGAGGAAGCCCAAATTCAATATGAGCTTGCCTTAAAAAATGGACCCGGTAGATTACGTGTTTTAAATGGAATAGGTAAAGCAAAACAAGTAATGTGATTTTGCATACTACGGAAATAATCGGACTTAAATTTTCAATTTCAACTTTGTGGGCACAATCACTTTTCCCTATCTTTAAATCCTGAAAAAAAATCTTCATAGAGAAATATGGATATCGAGCAAATTTTCAAAAACAACGAGGTCTGGGTAAATGAAAAATTAGGAATAGACCCTAATTACTTTAAAAACCTTGCCAACGGACAAAATCCGGACATCCTTTATATCGGCTGTAGCGATAGCCGGGTAACAGCTGAGGAGGTAATGGGCGTAAAACCTGGAGATGTTTTCGTGATGCGGAATATTTCAAATATGGTGTCCAATTTAGATCTAAGCGCGATGAGCGTTATCGACTATGCCGTAACCGTTTTAAACGTAAAGAATATTGTAATCTGTGGCCATTATGGTTGTGGCGGTGTAAAGGCCGCCATGCAATCGGAAGACCTTGGCATTCTAAACCCGTGGTTGCGAAATATTCGCGACGTTTACCGTCTTCATCGCGACGAACTGAACGCAATCGAGAATGAGGACGAAAAATATCGGCGTCTTGTAGAACTCAACGTACAAGAACAATGCGTGAATGTTATTAAAACTGCCATAGTCCAAATTGCCGTCCGCCAAGGAAAATTGGCTATCCACGGATGGGTAATGGATATGGCAACGGGAAAACTTATAGATTTGAAGATTGATTTCGAAAAAGTATTAGAAGGGATAATGGAGATTTATCACTTGAATGATAAGAATGGGTAAGTTGGTTTTCTTCCTAGCTCGCAAATCATAAAATTGAATTAAATATAGTTACATCCGCTCTACATTGGTATTTTCTATGAAAATAGGTTAATGCACTTCATACCCGATCAACTACACAATCTAATAATATATTCTCTATTTTTTATTGAGAGTTTTCAAAGCAGATTTGAGTTCTTTCCTGCAGCCGTTCTAAACTTGATCTAAATTCAGGATGGCTCTCCATAAAACTCTTCGCTTGATTCAAGGATGTTTTTGCCTTTTCACAATACTTTAAATTAAGATATACATTTGTCAAAACGATATGGGCTACCGACTGTTGATCCTTATTGTCAAAATTTCTCAAAACGTATGTCAAGACCTCCTCACTCTTATTATAGTCTCTTGTCTCACAATAGATCAATCCGAGATTGTATAGAGAACTAAAGTGTGTAGAATCAGAGCACTTGATAGCCTTTTTATAAAACTCTATTGCTTTAATTTCATTGCCGAAATCACTAGTCAAGTTTCCGAGATTATTTAAAATTGTCGGATTGTCAGATTCGTATTTTAAGGCCTCGATAAACTTTTCCTCTGCATTTAAATATTCACCGTTTCTTAAAAAACGGGTTCCTTCTAAGTTTAATTTATTAGCTGTATTATTTTTAAAAACTTCATTTCCAAAAAATCCCCGCGCTCGCTCTGAACCCTTTGGAATTATAATTTCCATCTCAGGCTTTAAATGATTTTGTCTGTCATTTTTAACATCATTTTTACAACCAAAAAGGATAAATGCTGATAATATATAATAACATTTTATTTTGTTCATAAACGAATCATTCATTTGGATTACATCCGCTCCGGCACTTCAATTCCCAACAGCGCAAAAGCACTTTTTATAACTTCAGCAACCGCTCCCGAAAGCTTCACTCGAAACGCTTTTTCAGTTTCATTATCAGTAGCCAAAATAGGCACATTTTGATAAAAACTGTTGAATTCCTTTACCAAATCGTAAGTGTAGTTGGCCAGTAATGCAGGACTGTAGTTTTCTGCGGCCAATTGGATGGTTTCTGGATATTGCTGAAGGATTTTTATAAGTCCCTTTTCTTTTTCATGTAGTTGGACAGCACTCAAGTCCATTACCTTCAAAGCTTCTGGAGAATTTTCCTTGGCTTTTCTTAAAATACTTTGAACCCGGGCATACGTATATTGAATAAAAGACCCCGTATTCCCTTGAAAATCTACACTTTCTTCGGGGTTGAAAAGAATTCGTTTTCTTGGATCTACTTTCAATATATAATACTTCAAAGCTCCTAGACCGATCATCTTATACAGTCTTTCTTTTTCTTCATCTGAAAAATCATCGATTTTTCCCAGCTCCTCAGAAATTTTTCGTGCCGTATGGGTCATTTGAGAAATAAGTTCATCGGCGTCTACCACTGTACCCTCTCGACTTTTCATTTTACCGGACGGAAGATCTACCATGCCATAGCTCAAATGGAAAAGATTTTTTGCCCAACTATAACCGAGCTTTTTCAGAATTAAAAACAGCACCTTAAAGTGGTAGTCCTGTTCGTTCCCAACGGTATAAATCATCCCCCCTACATCAGGGTGGTCTTTTACCCGCTGCACTGCGGTGCCTATATCTTGCGTCATATAAACCGCCGTGCCATCACTGCGCAGCACCAACTTTTCATCGAGCCCATCATCGGTTAAATCACACCAAACAGAACCGTCGTCTTTCATATAAAAGACTTCATTTTTAATGCCTTCTTCAATAATATCTTTTCCTAACAAATAGGTATCACTTTCGTAATAATAAAAATCGAAATCGACGCCAATAGCCTTGTACGTTTCCTCAAAGCCTTCGTAAACCCATCCGTTCATTTCCTTCCAAAGCGCTACCGTTTCTTCATCTCCGGCCTCCCATTTTCGCAGCATCTCTTGGGCTTCCACAATAAGAGGAGCCTGCGCCTTGGCTTCTTCCTCCGTCTTTCCTTCAGATTTCAGGTCCTCAATTTGTTTTTTATATTCTTGATCAAATTTTACATAGTAGTTGCCGACCAATTTATCTCCTTTCAACCCCGTTGACTCTGGAGTTTCTCTATTTCCGAATTTTTCCCAAGCGAGCATGCTCTTACAAATATGAATGCCTCGATCGTTGATGATTTGGGTTTTATAAACTTTTTTACCGGCAGCCTTTTCTATTTCGGATACAGAATATCCCAGCAAAACATTTCGAACATGGCCAAGATGTAAAGGCTTGTTGGTATTGGGGGAAGAATATTCCACCATAATGGCTTCCACTCCTTGGGTTTGATGACCAAATTTTGAAAAGTCCTGAATTGAATTAAAAAAATCTAAATAATAAGAATCACTTAAAACGATATTCAGAAATCCTTGAACCACATTGAATTTTTCAATCGTCTCAACATTCTCAACCAAATATTCTCCTATGGCTTGCCCAATCTGAACCGGATTTCCTTTTACAACCCTGAGTATTGGAAAAATTACTGCAGTGATATCACCCTCAAAATCCTTGCGGGTTGGCTGAAGTTCGACAGATTCCAGATTGGCGCCATAAATTTTCTCAACGGCGGTTTTAATTTGATTTTCAAGGTTTTTTGTAAAAGTCATATCTAAAAAGTATAAAGTCGTTCAATGTCGACCGTTTTAAGGCGACAAAGATACGGGATTTTAAGTTTTAAGTTTTTTTGAAAATATTTATCTTTGTAGGAAAATATGTTGCTCTCTGTTTCCTTTTCCGATGCCGAAATAACCAGAAAATCAATGCAGAACTTGGAAAACCCTATTCATTGTTTGAAAGAATAAAAATGTGGGGGAATGGTTCGCCAAAATTAATTTTAAAAGAGGCTAGCCAAGAAATAAGCGACCTATTGAATCGCGACAACAATAGAAATGTCTGCAATATTGAATTGCGTCCTAAAGGAGTAATAGTCGGCTTTAGGTGCAAACTCGATTCTTATGCCCTAATAATCCCATTTAAAAAATTAGTTCTTTCCACAACAAACAACGGCTATCTCATTCGAAAAGACGATTATTTCATTGAAATCAGCACTCGTCCAAAGGATCATTCTATTCACCAATTTATGAAGAAATTAAAAAAGGCTAGGACCCTCTACCAATAAAAATCGGCTGACAAAATCAACGGCGATCCTTTATCATTACTCCCGCAATAAGGGCCAAAACCCCTATTCCGATCATACCTAAGGTTTGGTTAGTCAAACCCTCTTTCGCGTTCACTTCTAGCGGACCTATATCCACCACCGTCTGTGGAACAAAAGCATTGTACAGGCCAAAAACTACAAGGGCAACTCCCGCAAGCATCAAAACGACTTTCAAGATTTTCATAATTTCCTGTTATTGGTTAAGTTTTTAAAGATAATAGAAAAGACTAAATATTGACCTAGAACTTAACGGGCTTTTAACCATTGATTGAAAATTAGCGGTTTATCTTTAAACAAAAAACTATTGAAAATACTACTCACAGGAGCAAATGGATATATTGGGATGCGATTGCTGCCACAGTTGCTTGATGACGGCCACGAAATAATATGTGCAGTTCGAGATAAAAGCAGACTTCCACTTGATAGTGAAACTCTTAAAAAAGTAAAAGTTTGGGAGGTAGACTTCGCCAAAGATATTGTGAGCTATGACTTTCCAAAGGAAATAGATGCGGCCTATTATTTAATTCACTCTATGAGTGGCTCCACCACAGATTTTGATGAGTTAGAGTCACGCTCTGCTGAGAACTTCAATAAATATATAGCGGAAACTTCCGTTAAACACGTTGTGTATTTAAGTGGCATCATCAATCAAGAGGAACTTTCCAAACATCTTTCCTCTAGAAAAAAAGTTGAGGAAATTCTGTATAAAGGCAATTACCACCTCACCGTTTTACGAGCTGGAATAGTTGTTGGCAGCGGCAGCTCGTCCTTTGAGATTATTCGGGATCTATGCGAAAAACTCCCAATAATGATTACTCCAAAGTGGGTGAAAACAAAAATCCAACCCATCGCTATCCGCGATGTAATCGCATTCCTTTCCCAAGTATTAAATAAGGAGGAGTGTTATGACAGATCCTTTGATATCGGAGGGCCTGACATTCTCACTTATAAGCAAATGCTAGAAAATTACGCAAAAATAAGGGGACTGAAAATGTGGATAATACCAGTCCCCATTATGTCGCCACGTCTATCCTCGTATTGGCTCTATTTCGTGACCTCAACTTCGTATAAACTAGCTATTAATCTAGTGGAAAGCATGAAAATGGAAGTAATAGCCAAGGATAATGAGTTGCAGAATATTTTAAATATAAAACCTCTAACCTATAAAGAAGCTATTGAAAACGCATTCATAAAAATTGAACAAAATCTGGTTATTTCCAGTTGGCGGGATTCCTTGGTTTCCGGCCGTTTTACTGATTTGAAAAATTTTATCCAAGTACCGCAATACGGTTGCCTAAAAGATCAGAAAATTTCACAGATTTCCGATCCGGATAAAGTGCTGGATAATATGTGGTCTATCGGAGGTGATAAAGGTTGGTATTATGGCAATTCCCTATGGAAGATTCGCGGCTTTTTAGATCGACTCGCTGGCGGCGTGGGTCTAAGAAGAGGCAGAACCCATCCTACAAAAATATATGCCGGAGATGCTCTGGATTTTTGGCGGGTGCTTTACGCCGACCGCGAAAGTAAACGGCTTCTCCTCTTTGCCGAAATGAAACTCCCAGGAGAAGCTTGGTTGGAATTTTGTATAAATGAGAAAAATGAATTGGTTCAAACTGCCACATTTCGTCCCAAAGGTCTATGGGGCCGATTATATTGGTACGCCATGCTTCCCTTTCACTATTTCATATTTGGAGGAATGATACGCAATATAGCGAAAACCGTGAGTGACGAATAAAAATCTATTCTCTTGGAAGAAAAACTTCTGCCATCATACAACGTGCGCTTCCACCACCACAGGTTTCTATAGTGGTTAAATCGCTGCTAAGTATCTCTGAATATTTTTCTATAGTCGCAACCTGGGCCTTGGTCAAGCTATTGTGGGCAGCGGTGCTCATTACCAAGTACTTTTTATCCTTGCCTTGTACTTGTAGCATATTGCCGGCAAATTGATGCATTTGGACTTCGGTTATATCTATCACTTCCTTTCCGTCCTTTTTTAAGTGGTGGAGTACATTTTTCTTTTCTACCGGATCATCTATTGTATCCAAACAAATCACACAAAAATTTTCTCCCAAACACATCATAACGTTGGTATGATAAATCGGCATACGTTTTCCATCAACAGTTTGATAAGCGGTAAAAATTACAGGAGTATATTCAAAATCCTCACAAAATTCTATCAGAAGTTCTTCATCGGCGCGAGGGGAAAGTGCACAATAAGCTTTGCGATTTACTCGATCCATTAAGATACTTCCAGTGCCTTCCAAAAAAACATCATCATCCTCGGCTGGGGTGTAGTCATAGACATTATTGATTATAAAACCTTCTTTTTCTAAACGGATCAAAACCTCCTCCCGCCGTTCACGGCGTCGATTCTCGGCAAACATTGGGTACAAAGCTATATCGCCGTTTTCGTGGAAACTGATCCAGTTATTCGGAAAAATGGAGTCGGGCGTGTCCATTCGCAAATCGTCGCTTTCAACGATTACATTTACACCAACAGCGCGAAGTTTATCAACAAAAGCATCAAATTCTTCCTGAGCCTTTTTATTGATTTCTGCATTTTTAATGTCGATATCTTCCTGAAAGTAATTATTGACCGCTGTCTGCTCGTTCATCCGGAACGCTACAGGGCGAATCATAACGATGGTATTTGTAATTTGCTTTGCCAATTGAAGGGATTTTAGGCTGCAAATTTAAGAGATTTTCCGATGTAAAAAATGCTTTTAGATAAAAGAGAAAATTCAGGAAATATTTAAGGCCTCAGTCATGCAGATTTAGCCTTATCATTTCCGTCTTTTTCGTTTAAATTAGTGTACTCAAAGAGTAGGTGTTTGTAGAAACGATCTTGGAATTCTCCAGCTTCTATAGAGCCCAGCATGGTCTCTTCCAAGTTAGAGTAGGTAATGGTTTCAGAAACCGCCGTGTTTAGATCATAAAGATCTAATGGGTTTTTACCCATAGGCTTGGAATTCCAAAGAAATATTGATTTAGAAACGTAATCAATTTTCACATACAAGACAGAAAAAGAGAATTTTAAAAAATCCGCATGGAAATTTTGGAACTCCTTTTTTGGTAGTTCCTCAAAATCGCAACTTTGGATAATAAGTTGCCGTAATTTTTCTTGAATATTTTGATTCTGTTTCTCCATTCTTATCTTTTCTAAATGCAAATTTAGGTCAAGAGCGTCTACAGAATACCTTTCTAGATATACTTTGGCGCAGATTTAACCCAAAAGAGATCAATCAGTTAAAAAATTAAGAAGTAAGAATCAGTTTTCAGATTGAAGACCTTGGCTTTGCCATTCAAGAAAGCCCCCTTCCATATCGTAGATTTCTTTAAAACCCATTTCTTTAAGAATCTGGCTGGCCTTGGCGCTGCGTTTACCGCTTCTGCAATAGAGATAAACGGGTTCGTTTTTATCGAGCTTGGATATGTTCTCTTTAAAATCGGCGTCCGTCACACAAATATTTTGGGCATTCTGAACGTGGCCCTCGTTAAATTCCTCGAGAGTCCGAACATCTATCAGTTGATGCTTATGGCTGTCAAACACCGCGTCATGAACTTCCTGGGGACTTATCACTCTTATTTCGCGAGCGGTAGATTTCTCCTTACAGCCGATAAAAAACAAAGTCAAAAAGAGACTTAAAACTATTGCAATTTTTCTCATTTTACTCGTTGTTTGTGGTTTTTTCGCCCTCCCATTCCATGATGCCTCCTATAAGGTTGTAGGCATTCTTAATACCTAAGGAATTGAACAACATGCAGGCTTGAGCACTTCTTGCACCCGAGCGGCAGTAGATAAAATAATCTTTTGAGGGATCCAATTTTTTCGCGTCTTCGTAAAAAACGGCCGTATTTTGAATGTTCATTTGTATAGAACCGGGAATACATTCTTCCTGTACTTCAATATCAGTACGCACATCGAGGATTACAGCGTTGTCGTCATTCTCCAACTTTTCACGCCATTGGTCTTGGGTTAAATCTGCCATTTTTTTAATAAATTTATTTGCAAAAGTAAGTAAATGACACTAGGTGTACAATTTGAAAAAAGAAAATACTTCCCGTTTATTAAACTACGGAGAACCATCTATATTTGAACTGCCTAAGGAAACTATTTACTCAGAATCCCCGAATTGAAAAACTAACGGACTCAATATGTCGAAAAACAAGCCAAAAACAAAAGTCTTCGTCCTAGATAATTACGACAGCTTTGTTTACAATCTTGTACATTATTTGGAAGAATTAAATTGTGAGGTAACCGTAAGGAGAAACAATCAGTTTTCTTTGGACGATCCAGCGGCCTTCGATAGAATCCTCCTCTCCCCTGGCCCAGGAATTCCAAATGAAGCTGGATTATTAAAAGATGTGATTCGTCAATACGCCGCCACTAAACCGATCTTGGGTGTTTGCCTAGGACATCAGGCCATCTGCGAAGTTTTCGGCGGACGATTAGAGAATATGGAGCAGGTATGCCACGGAATTTCTACTAAAGCAATACTTCTTTCTGAAAACGAACCGCTTTTTAAGGATCTTGTCAGCCCTATTGAAATTGGCCGCTATCACAGTTGGATAGCTTCAAAAATTGGTTTTCCTGAGGAATTGGAAGTTACTTCCGAAGATGAAAATGGGCAGATAATGTCATTTCGACACAAGTGGTACGATGTCTGTGGTATTCAATTTCATCCGGAGAGCATACTCACGCCAAACGGAAAGCAAATAATTAAAAACTGGATTAACAGCTAATCCACCATTTCTGTCTATTATAGGCTTTAACCAATGTTTAAGATTGGTTTAATACCGTATAACTGCTATATTTCGTATCTTAGGTCACGAACAAAAAAATGTCAAGACAGAATAGAGATTTTAAAAAAAGACCGAGCATATGAATCCTATAAATCATAGGTGGAATGTAAGATCAGAAAATAAATTAAGTTCGACATTGACAAAAAATAATTAAAAAACAACTAAACAATAAGTAATGGGAAAAGGAGATAAAAAGACTAGACGCGGAAAGATTAATATAGGTAGTTATGGAAAATTAAGACCGCGACGAAAAAAATTTAATGTACGTCCGGACCTAGTTAAGGACGCTCAGAAAAAAGAAGCTTAAAATATAGATTTTTGTTTTAAGCAGAATGTTGAAGGTATTCAAAAACAGTAAATAGTTTGTGAATACCTTTTTCTTTTAAAAAATGATTTCAAAGAAACTGTAGTGAAACACTATCTTTGCATTTCAACCTTACCCACTTAAATGAGACAACCCGTTTCTGGATTTTCAAAAAAAACTAAAGCCGAAAAAATTCAATGGCTTGCTGAGAACTTTCTACAAAACAACTCAGATTCAATTCAGGTTTTAAAGGATTACTGGAATTCTGACCCCAGTGTGCAGCAGCTTCACGACGATTTTATAGAAAACACTCTTTCTAACTATTATTTGCCTTTTGGCTTGGCCCCAAATTTTCTAATAAATGGCAAAATGTATGCATTGCCAATGGTTACCGAGGA
>Ga0209075_1001541_pt1 | contig 21582 bp, 20 predicted proteins | sample Stecom2011_FD_187523 | JGI IMG/M metagenome (GOLD analysis project Ga0209075, IMG submission 187523) | Agricultural soil microbial communities from Utah to study Nitrogen management - Steer compost 2011 (SPAdes) (version 2) | ecosystem: Environmental > Terrestrial > Soil > Agricultural land...
TTATGCCGAAATCGAAAACAGTTATCGTCGCTCCTATTTATTGGGGATTGGGTCATGCCACGCGTTGCATCCCGATTATCGATGCATTATTGGCCGAAAACTTCAAGGTTCTTTTAGCTTCGGATGGCGAGGCTTTGTTACTGTTAAAAAAAGAATTTCCAAATTTAGAGTCTGTTGAACTCCCTTCCTATAATATTCTTTATCCAGAAAAAGGACATCATTTTAAATGGAAAATGATTCGTAATTTACCCTCAATCCGCAAGGTAATAAAAGCAGAGCACAAGATTATAAACCAACTGATAACTGATAGAAAGATTGATGGCATCATCAGTGATGGACGTTTAGGCGTTAGAAGTTCTAAAGTGCCGTCGGTGTTCATCACGCATCAACTACAGGTTCAAACAGGAATAACAACATTCTTTAGCAGCAAACTCCATCAATACTTTATCAAAAAATTTGATGTCTGCTGGGTGCCCGACTATTTAAGTCCAGTTATTAATTTGTCTGGCAAACTCGGGCATATTCAGAAAAGTTCATTTCCTATTGAATATATCGGACCGCTGAGTCGATTAAAAAAGAAGGACCTTCCAAAAACCATCGACATTTTAGCGTTATTGTCTGGTCCTGAACCCCAGCGAACCCTCCTTGAAGAGATTCTGATTCCCGAATTGAAAAAAAGTGATGAAAAAATCGTCCTCGTTCGTGGAAAGATGGAAAAAGAGCAGCAATGGCAAGAACAAGGAAACATAAAGGTTGTAAATTTTGTTTTAAGTGATGAGTTAGAAAACCTTATGAATCAAAGTGAACTAATTATCTGCCGATCGGGATATAGCACAATAATGGATTTAGCCACCCTTGGTAAAAAAGCATTTCTGATTCCAACCCCGGGTCAATACGAACAAGGTTATCTCGCGGGAAAAATGGAATGGAGTGGTATGGCGCCCGCTTGTTCACAGACGAAGTTTCAATTAAAAAGATTATCCAGAATTAATGTATTTAAAGGATTTGATCTTTTACCAGGAAATCCTGCGAAACTCACTGACTTGTTTGAGATTTTTCAAGGGTAAAAGAAAATTCAGAACCAACCCCCAACTGACTTTCGATATAGATTTTTTCGAAATGTGCCTCAACGATATGCTTAACAATAGACAGTCCGAGGCCGCTGCCCCCTCTTTTTCGCGAACCGCTCTTGTCGACACGATAAAAGCGTTCAAAAATTCGAGGTAGGTTCCCTTCGGGAATTCCTTCACCGTTATCGGTAATACGAACCAATACTTTTTTGTCTGATATTTCGCCAATAGCAACTTCCGTCGTTCCGTTCTTCCTACCGTATTTCAAGGAATTTACAATCAAGTTAATGACAACTTGCTCCATACGATCCCGATCGGCATGGACATATATGGGCTTGATATAGTTTTGATCAAAAACGAGTTTGATATTCTTGTTTTTTGCGTTCATTTCCAGCAAATCGAATACATCTTCAATCAATGAAACAACATCAAAATCTGTGCGCTTTAACGTTAATGCCCCAGCTTCTAATTGGGTTATCATATCGAGGTCGTCCACAATGCGCACCAACCGCTCCACCCCATCGCTAGCTCCTTCTAAATATTTTTTCAAGACTTCTTCATCTTTCATGGCACCATCTAAAAGTGTCAGGATATAACCCTGAACGGTAAACAAAGGGGTCTTGAGCTCGTGAGCCACGTTACCCATAAATTCTTTCCGATAATCTTCCCGAATATTCAAGGTTTCAATCAGCAGTTTTTTGTCTTCAGCATACCGCTCTACTTCTCGTGTTAGGGTTTCCATATCGGTTGTCACTGGCGAATGTGGCAGATTTTTTTCGTCCAATAGTTTCACCTCTTTATAGATGCTTTTCACCCATCCGTAAATAAATTTTTCAATGCGGAACTGCAGAATTAAATAGGAGACTAAAAATGTGAAAATAAAAAAAGGCAGCAACCAAATCGAAACGGAACTCGTATACGCATAAAGCAATGTTCCTGTCGCTAAGGTTGCAAAGGAAGTAATGAGTAATGAGGACCCAATCGCCAAGCTGTATTTCTTCGGATAGCTCATAGTATCTAACTTACAAATTGATATCCAACGCCTTTTACCGTTCTTATTTTTTCATCGCCGATTTTCTCACGAAGCTTACGAATATGCACGTCGATTGTTCGGTCGCCCACAACTACCCCTGTTCCCCAAATTTCGTCTAATATTTCTTCTCGTTTAAACACTTTCTCGGGTTGCGACGCTAACAGTGTCAATAATTCGAACTCGCGTCTTGGCATGTCTATTTCTTTGTCTTCGACGGTTATCTTATACTCGTCTCTATCGATGGTTAAACCTTCGAATTCCAACCGATTATCGACATCCGATTTCACACGCCGCAACAAAGCTTTTACACGTCCGGCAAGAACTTTTGGTTTGATGGGTTTGGTTATATAATCATCGGCTCCTGCATCAAATCCTGCTAACTGAGAGAAATCTTCGCCTCGCGCGGTTAAAAATGCGATGACAGTTTCGGACAATTGTGGTAAGGCGCGGATCTGCCGACAAGCTTCTAAACCATCGGTCTTGGGCATCATAACATCCAAAATAATCAATTGCGGCCTGTACTTCTCTGCCAAGGTTACAGCCTCACGACCATTTTTTGCAGTTTTAATAGTATATCCTTCTAATGAGAGATTATAACGGACAATTTCCAAAATATCTGGCTCGTCATCGACCAGCAAAATAGTAATATCACTTTTACTCATATCAATTCGGTCTGTACTTGGTGCTTTCAAAGGTACTATTTAATATTTTCAGATGCAGAACGATGATTGGATCAAATTCGGGCTTGGCGTGAAATCCAGGTTACAAAAAGAAATAGAAAATAGAGAAAATGAAAGATCAAATTCGGGCTTGGCGTGAAATCCAGGCATTTGATTACACGCCCTACAACGCAAACCCACCACATCTAAACAAGTTGCACAATGAACAATTAAAAAATAATCTCATTAATTTTTTATATCTTTGCATTAATAGACTCAATTAGTCACGATGCATAAAAATACGCTATTTCTTATTTTCTTCCTAGGCAGTATCTGTCTTGGTCAAATAGCATGGGCACATGTCGACATGCCAAAGACAACTACGCAAGGGTATGTTTTTGATGCTGGCGTTAAAACTGATGGCGGCGGGGATGAGCAACAAAAGAGCACTTCAAATCCCTTTTCTATTTATCCTAATCCAGCGACCGATGGTTATGTAAATATCGTGTCGAAAACGAAAGGCCCTAAAGATATTTTTATATTTGATATCCTTGGAAAAGAAATACTATCAACTACTATTGACAATAATAAGCTAGACATTTCTTCTTTAAGAAGTGGAATCTTTATCTTGAAAATTATTCAAGGCAAACACACTATCACAACAAAACTGATAGTGAAATAGCGAGGTCTGCTCAGATAATTCAATTTTTACAATTTTTAAAAGAGTTTTTCATATCTTTACCTTTGATATATTCTCTATATCGATTGCGAAATGTATACGAATAAGATATTTGACATCCAATCCCACGACGATTTTCTCCATTCAGCAATCGAAACATTTCGCTTTCAATATGAGCACATTTCGGTTTATCGCGAGTTTTGCGATTTATTAAAAACCGAACCCTCCCAAGTAAAAGAAATTGAGGACATTCCTTTTCTACCTATAGAAATTTTCAAAACACATAAAGTAATAGCCGAAAACCGAAAGGTGCAAACCGTTTTTGTAAGTAGTGGCACTACGGGACAAATAACAAGTCGGCACTATGTTGCCGATTTACAACTTTATGAAAAAAGCTTCACCTTTGGGTTTAATCGCACCTACGGACCAGCTTCAAACTATACGATCCTTGCCTTACTGCCATCGTACCTGGAACGCAAGGGGTCTTCATTAATTTACATGGTCAATCACCTCATCGAGCAAAGTTCCAATCCTCACAGCGGGTTTTATCTGCATGAAATGGAGGCCTTAGCGCAAAAACTTCGGTTCTTGGAAAACCACGAACAAAAAACCCTCCTCATTGGAGTTTCTTATGCTTTATTGGACCTTATTGAAAAGGAAAAATTCGATCTAAAAAATACGGTTATCATAGAAACTGGCGGGATGAAAGGCAGAAGAAAAGAATTGGTTAAAGCAGAACTGCACGATCTTTTAAAGGAAGGGTTTGGTATTGAAAAAATACACAGCGAATACGGCATGACCGAACTGCTCTCGCAAGCCTATTCTAAGGGCGATGGTGTTTTTGAGACTCCCCCTTGGATGAAAATTTTAACCCGCGACACCGAAGATGCCCGGTCTTATGTCCACGGGAAAACGGGAGGCATAAACGTAATTGACCTGGCCAATATTTATTCCTGTGCCTTTATTGCCACTCAAGATCTTGGCAGAATCTACGACAACAATAAATTTGAAGTTTTAGGCCGATTTAGCTCAAGCGATGTTCGCGGCTGCAACCTTTTGGTTTTGTAAGAAACATTTAACACAACTTAATGAAATATCTCGTAAGCTAACTGGGTTATCACCGTCTAAACCCATGTGAAAAAACGATGATTTTTCATAATTTGGTTGGTTAGTTAAGAAAAACCTTCGAGCATGAATGCTTGAAGGTTTTTCTGTTTTTAAAATCGTTCGGTTTAAAAATCACTTCCGATTTAGCGCTTATACTACCGAAAGAATAAAGTAGTTCTTTCTACCGCGCTGCAACAAGACAAAACGATTGTTGATTAAATCTTCTTCAGAAATCGAATAGGATTCAGAAACTTTTTCACGGTTTACCGAAATTGAATTTTCTTTGAGCGCTCGTCTGGCTTCGCCTTTCGACTTTAAGAAGTTTGATTTGTCTGCCAATGCATCGATAATATCGATTCCATCCGCTATATCACTTCTAGAAATTTCGGCTTGAGGGACCCCGTCAAATACATCTAAAAATGTTTCTTGATCTAAACTTTTTAAATCTTCGGATGTCGATTTTCCAAACAAAATCTCTGAAGCTTTTACAGCTTTTTCCCATTCTTCAGCGCCGTGAACCGTTGTGGTTACTTCTTGCCCTAACCGCTTTTGAAGCAATCGCAAATGCGGAGCCTCTTGATGTTCCTTAATTAAGGCTTCTATTGTTTCTCTGTCTAAAAAGGTGAATATTTTGATGTATTTTTCTGCGTCTTCATCGCTGCTATTCAACCAGTATTGGTAGAATCTATATGGCGACGTTCTCTTTGCATCTAACCATACATTGCCGCCCTCACTTTTACCAAACTTAGTGCCATCACTCTTTGTAATTAACGGACAGGTGAGCGCATAGCCTTTTCCACCATCCATACGTCTGATGAGTTCGGCTCCAGTAGTTATGTTTCCCCACTGATCGCTTCCCCCCATCTGTAATGTACAGTTGTAATTTCTATACAAGTGTAGAAAATCATAGCCTTGAATGAGTTGATAGGTGAATTCCGTAAACGACAAGCCTTCGTTAGACTCACCGCTCAGTCTGGATTTTACAGAATCTTTCGCCATCATATAATTGACGGTGATGTGCTTGCCCACGTTTCGGATAAACTCCAAGAATGAAAATTCTTTCATCCAGTCGTAGTTGTTTACCAACACCGCCGCATTGTCTGACGTACTGGAAAAATCCAAAAACCGACCAAGTTGCTCCTCGATTCCTTTTAAGTATACCTGAAGCGTCTCTTCATCCAGCAAGTTTCTCTCGCTGCTTTTCATAGAAGGATCTCCAATCATACCCGTAGCTCCTCCAACCAATGCAACAGGTCTATGGCCACACCGTTGAAAAAACGACAGAATCATAATAGGCACTAAATGTCCGATGTGAAGCGAATCGGCAGTTGGATCAAAACCCACATATGCTGAGCGCATGGACTCCATTAAATGCTCCTCGGTTTCTGGCATGATGTCTTGAATCATCCCACGCCACTGTAACTCTTCAATAAAATTTTTCACCTTAGTTTTATTTAATTTTCGGCAAAGATAAGTTTCTCCCATCACAAACAAGAATGAAGATTTTAAAATTTACGTTTTGGAAAAAAGCTGCAAAACCCATCGGTTTTATTCTTAGTGGCGTCCTTTTTTCCTGTCTCTCTAAAAAAAGATTATTTTCGCCTTATGATTTTAGTTACAGGCGGAACGGGATTGGTGGGCAGCCACTTATTATATGCTCTTTTAAAAGCGGATAAAAAAGTTCGTGCTATCCGCAGAAGCAGTAGTGACATCGCGGCAGTTAAAAGAATTTTCAAACTCTATGGAGACACCGCCGAGGTGCTTTTTGAAAAGATTGAATGGGTTGTAGCGGACCTCTCGGAGATACCAGCGTTAACCGATGCCTTCGATGGCGTTACGAAAGTGTATCACTGTGCCGCTTTTGTAAATTTCAATCCTGCAAAATATTCACTTTTAAAAAAGATAAATATTGAAGGCACGGCCAATATTGTCAATCTCTGCCTCGCCTTTAATATTGACAAATTGTGTTATGTAAGTTCTGTGGCGACACTGGGAAGCAAACCGAATAGCGAATTGGTTGACGAATCCGTAGCCTGGAACCCCGATGAGAAAAACAGTGTCTATGCCATTTCAAAATATGGCGCAGAGATGGAAGTTTGGCGCGGCACCCAAGAAGGTCTCGATGCGGTAATTGTAAATCCGGGAATTATTTTAGGCACATCCCCCAACCAAGATGGCAGTGGCATAGCGGTTTCTTTAGGATCGAGCGGAATTCCTTTTTATCCTTCGGGCAGTATGGGGGTGGTAGATGTCCGCGACGTTGTGCGCGCCATGATTGCGCTTATGGATTCGGACATTACAAATCAGAATTACATCCTCATCAGTAAAAACATCAGCTATAAAGATTTGTTGACCCAATTGGCGTTACTGTTTGGAAAAAAACCGCCCAAAAGAAAACTCTCTAAAACTTTTATGCTTTTTCTTAATGGATTAGATTGGTTTTCGAGCAAATTATTCAGAACAAAAAGACGGATTGTCAAAGACACGGTGCGTTCGATGTTCACAAAATCACACTATAATTCAGGAAAAATCAGGACCGAACTAAATTTTGAATTTACACCCGTTGCAGAAACTTTGCATCGCATTGCAACGATAGAACAGGAAAGCAAATCACATTCCTAACTAAAAACAGCCTTTACTCCTCTTTTACGTCGGGGTTATCAATTTCAATTTCTTGTTGTTGTCTCGCATCCCGGATACTGTCTAAGCGATCTTCGATACGCTCTAAATTTGCCTCTACTTTTTCCAAGATATCGATATACAAACTACTGTTGAACGCATAGTAGTTGTTGCTCTTTACAAACTGAAGGCTATCGATATCGAATTTTGAATAGAAAAGCGAATCCATATTAATTTCCTCCTTAAAAATCGATTGATTTCGCACACTTTGAGCTGAATTAGAAAGATAAGCCTCGGTCAACACTTCAACCATCTTTTCCTTTGGAATCAAATCCTTTGGTTTTTCAGGCCGCTTGACATCTTGGCATGCTATGAAGAAAACACTCGCTATTATTACCCAATATTTCATTCTGTATCGAATATTAACCGTTCCGAATTCCCTTTATTGGTGAGTTTTGAGTTCTGATAAACCACATTCCCATTTACTAACGTATGCGATACACGCGACTTAAATACCGATCCTTCTAACGGAGACCAACCACATTTATACAGCAGATTTTCTTTTTTAACTGCCCAGGGCGAATTTAAATCGACCAAGACCAAATCGGCTTTATAGCCTTTTCTAATGAATCCACGCTCTTTTATACGGAATAAGATGGCAGGATTGTGGGCAAACTTTTCCACAATTTTTTCGAGTGATATTTTTCCTTGATGATACATTTCTAAGAGCACCACCAACGCGTGTTGCACCATAGGAGCACCCGAAGGAGCATTTAAATAGTTATTGTCTTTTTCATTCTTGGTATGCGGTGCGTGATCGGTTGCAATGACATCGATTTTATCATTCAACAAAGCTTTTAAGAGTCCTTCCTTGTCTTCCTGTGTCTTTACCGCAGGATTCCATTTTATCTTCGTTCCTTTTGTTTCATAATCGGCATCGGTAAACCACAAATGATGCACACAAACTTCTGCTGTAATCTTCTTTTTATGCAGTGGCTTCCTACTGCTAAACAACTGTGTTTCTTTTGCTGTAGACACGTGAAACACATGGAGCCTCGCCCCTGTTTTTTTAGCGAGCTGAATGGCTTTGGACGATGAAATATAACACGCCTCCTCGCTTCGTATTTTTGGATGACAAGCTATTGGAATATCGTCTCCGTATTCTTTTCTATGGGCTGCCAAATTATTTTGAATTGTTGCTTCATCCTCGCAATGAGCCGAAATCAACAAGTTGGTTTTTTTGAAAATATTTTCTAACACCTCGGGGTCGTCAACCAACATATCGCCTGTAGAAGAACCAAGAAATAGTTTTAATCCCGCCACCGTTTTAGGGTCCACTTTCATAATTTCGTCTATGTTGTGGTTTGTGCCGCCAAACATAAACGAGTAGTTTGCCCAGGAAGTTTTGGCCGCAATTTCGAATTTCTTTTCTAATTCCGCTATGGTTGTCGCTTGTGGCACTGTATTCGGCATCTCGATAAAAGACGTGATTCCTCCTGCCACTGCAGCTTTAGATTCACTTTCTATATCGGCTTTATGCGTCAGACCTGGCTCGCGAAAATGGACTTGATCGTCGATCATTCCGGGCATTAAATAAAGACCATCTGCAACGATAATCTTTGTGTTGGATGACTTCGCACTAATAGAGTTTCCTATTTCTGCGATGTAACCATCCTTCACTAAAACATCTCCGACAGTTATCTTTCCTTCGTTGACAATACTTGCGTTCTTTATTAAAATTATATTCATTGTTTTACCGCAATTGAAATGTTAGGGTCTTATTGTATGGTGCTAATTAAAATATTTTCGTTGGAATTTTCTCTTTCTAAACACACTTTTAAACTTCATTAAAAGGACTCCGAAGACGGCTTCCGAGATGATCCCCGAACTCATTTTAGATTCGCCAAGCGTTCTATCTGTAAAAACAACGGGAACCTCTTTTATCTTAAAGTTGCTAAAGTGCGCTTTAAACTTCATTTCTATTTGGAAGGCATACCCTACAAAACGAATGCGGTCGAGGTTGATTTTTTCAAGGACTTTTCTCTTATAGCAAATAAACCCGGCCGTGGTGTCGTGAATGTCTATGCGCATTATCAATCGGACGTATTTCGATGCTAGCCAAGACAGCAATACCCGACTCATGGGCCAATTGACTACATTAACCCCTTTGACATATCGCGAGCCAATTGCCATATCGAATCCTTCGTTATGGCACGCCTGAAATAGCTGGATTAGATCTTTCGGGTTGTGCGAAAAATCGGCATCCATCTCAAAGATGTAATCGTAATCAGCCGCTAATCCCCATTTAAAACCTGTGATATAAGCCGTTCCGAGACCCAATTTACCGCTGCGTTCGATAATAAAAAGTCGATCTGAATTTCCTACCATTTTCCTTTTAACCACATCGGCCGTACCGTCGGGCGAATTATCATCTACTACCAATACATGAAATTCGTGTGGCAGCGAAAAAACAGCCTTCAGCAGACGATCGATGTTTTCAACTTCATTATAGGTTGGCACGACTACCAAACACTTGGACATACTCCCAGTTTTTGACAAATGTACCGTTTTTCGGCTTAATTCATCGTGTTAAATAGTTCGTGAATTCGCAATGACCTTAAAAAACCTATTTTAGTGTACATTTGCATCAAAATTAAAAGATTGGAATTAATTCCGCGTATTATAGAAACCAACGATCTGGCCACTTACTTGCTGGTCTTTAGTTTCTTATTGCTTGCTGCGACCCGACATCTCTATCCGCGTCAATTTATGGATGTTTTAGTGCTTCCTTTAAATTCGAAGTATTTTAAGATTCACGGGAAAGAAGACATTTTCAAAAACCCGTTCAATTATTTGTTCTTTCTTTTTCAAATTATCAATGCCTCTATTCTAATTTTTCTTTTAATAACGAACCGCAACCCAGAGGCCATAGCAAACCCGTGGTTGCTTCTTCAAATAGGCACGCTGTACACAGTATTTGTTATCGCAAAAACGATGGTTGATAAAATATTTGCAAACATTTTTTCTATCGACTCCATTATTGACAGTTATCTCTTTCAAAAATTGAGTTATCGCAACCTCATATCAATGTTGATTTTCGTGGCAAACCTGATTTTCCTCTATACAATTCCCTATACAGGAAACATTATTTGGTTTTATTTAGCTGTAATTCTGATACTTAACATACTATCTCTCCTGTCGATCTATATAAAAAATCGAAAACTGATAAGTTCTTATTTCTCATATTTTATTTTGTATCTTTGCGCACTCGAAATCTCCCCATATATAATCCTCTATAAGATAATAGTGGGCGTTAGTATTTAAAGAAAATCAAGAGTATTTATGAAAGTAAAAACCATCTTAGTTTCTCAACCAGAACCTAAAATCGAAAACTCACCTTATTTCGACTTGAGCGAAAAGCAAAAGGTGAAAATAGATTTCAGACCGTTTATTCATGTGGAAGGTGTTCCAAGTAAAGAAGTTCGTACTCAAAAAATTAATCTCAGTGATTATACAGCAATCATACTAACGAGCAGAAATTCGGTGGACCATTTTTTCAGAATTGCCGACGAAATGCGCTACAAAGTGCCAGACACGATGAAGTACTTTTGCTTAAGCGAAGCTGTGGCATACTATCTACAGAAATATGTCGTGTATCGAAAGAGAAAAATTTATGTCGGTAAAAGAACCTTTCCTGAATTGGTTCCGCTGATTAAAAAATACAAAAGCGAGAAGTTTTTACTGCCGTCTTCGGATAAGTTAAAACCGGAAGTTCCAAAAATTCTCGATGATTTGAAAGTAAGTTGGAATCGCGGAATTTTCTACAAAACAGTAGTGAGCGACCTTTCAGACTTGCGTGATGTTTACTACGACATCCTCGTGTTTTTCAGCCCAAGCGGGATTAAATCGCTGTTTGAGAATTTTCCAGACTTTGAGCAAAATGATACGCGCATTGCAGTATTTGGAAACACTACGGTCAAGGCAGCTACAGAACAAGGTTTGCGAGTAGACATTGAAGCGCCCACCACAGAGAGCCCTTCGATGACAATGGCTTTAGAGCGCTATATCGAAAAAGTGAACAATCAGAAATAAAAACAGTATTGCTTTCAATACATCAAAACCGTCTCAGAAAAATATTTTTTGAGGCGGTTTTTTTTACTTGTAAATCAAAACCTCTCTCGTGTTATCCGAAGTCTGACAGGCGCGCTACATCCCTTCTGCATTAAATTTTCCTTGGGCATCTACGGCTATTAATCCGCAATCCCCGCCAATTTCAAGCATCCGTTCTTTGACCACTTTTCGCGCAGCTTCTTCCAGAGACATGCCTTCGTACTCCATTAAACAGGAAACATCATAAGCCACCACGCCGCGAATAAAAAACTCGCCACTACCAGTACAACCCACCGCCCACGTTTTGTTGTTCGCATAATTTCCAGCACCAATCATCGGGCTGTCACCAATGCGGCCCCAACGTTTGTTCGTCATCCCCCCCCAATAGACGTTGCAGCAGCTACATCTCCGTTTTGATCGCAAGCGACAGCACTTACAGTGCTAAATTTACCCTTCTTATTTACGCTGTGAACCAACTGAAAAGTGCCGCTGTCTTTAATTTCCTACCATTGCTGCTAGCGAAAATCGTCGTAAAAATACTCAGGAGATTCTAGCGTAATCCCAAATTTATCAGCAAAACGCATAGCACCATCATCTGCACGGAATACGTGTTCGCTTTTATTCCATCACACAGCGCGCCAAAGCGATAGAATTTTAAATTCCCGTGATTAATGAGACCGCACCCGCTTCCAAATATTTCCCCTCCATAATCGAAATTCAGATGTATATTATTTTTGAGGCATATCGCACAGACATTTTTTAATTCCTCATACAATTATCGATGTAATCAATTGGCTATCCATAACATATATCATACAACGTAAAATAGCGTCAAGACTGTTATTTTTCCCGAAACTTATGACAAGTTTTTATATTACATCCCTTGTCAAAAACCTCATTTCTATTTATTAATGTAAATTTGAATAATGTTTTTATAAAGCCACCGGTTAGCATAGGTAATAATGGCATAAGCTTTTTATCAATAACACAACTTTAACTTTATGAGGTGGATCCTATATTTAGAGATTCTATACTTTATTCTCGTCATTTTTACCAGTGGTAGAATAATACTCGACACCCGTAGTAGCACCAAGACTTTAGCCTATTTACTCGCAGTGTTTTTCATACCTTTTATCGGGATGATCATCTATTTTACTTTTGGTGTCAACTACAAAAAGAAACAGATTTACTCTAAGAAAATTCTGCCAAGCAGCGATCTTCAAACCTCGGTTGCAGAGGTAATTCACCATCAAAGTTTGGATGCTATTGCAAAAACCCCTCATAAAATCCTCGATGAACGAACCCCTCAATTTCTACTCAACTCCAACGGGAGCCCCCTCACTAGCAACAATAAAGTAGCAATCTTAAAAAACGGAGAAGACAAGTTTAAAAGTGTCCTCAAAGCCATCGCGGCCGCAGAGCGGAGCATTCATATTGAATATTACATTGTGGAAAGCGGCTTGTTTTTAGATGAATTGGAAGCCCTCCTCATTCAAAAAGCTAAGGAAGGTGTCAAGATTCGAATTATTTTCGATGATTTTGGCAGTCGCTCCATCCGAAAAACAGTGCCTGAAAAGTGGCGTGCACACGGCATAGAAATCTACCCTTTCTACAAAATTAAACTCTTGTTTTTTGCCAGCCGCCTCAATTATAGAAATCACCGGAAAATTATTATTATCGATGGCAAAATTGGTTTTACGGGAGGCATCAATTTGAGCGATCGTTATAGCAACCATACGAACAACGGCAACTTTTGGCGCGACACTCACATCCGTTTGGAAGGTCCGATTGTTACGAGTTTACAAGCTGTTTTTATTGCCGATTGGAATTTCTGTTCTAAAGCACCAATTTTTCCAACCCCCGATCTCTTTGAGGCTTTGAACCATAAAGATGGCAACAAGTTGGTTCAAATTGCGGCTGGCGGACCGGACTACCCCATGCCAACGATTCTATTTTCGCTGCTACAGGCGGTATACAACGCAAACCGCTATATTTACGCAACAACACCTTACTACATACCAGACGAAAGCCTGCAAAATGCCTTGATTGTTATGGCAAAATCGGGATTGGATGTTCGGTTAATCGTTCCATTCAAATCCGACTCAAGACTTGTAGACGCCGCGTCGCGCTCTTATTTTAAAGAATTGTTGCGTGCAGGAGTGCGGATTTATCAATACAAAAAAGGTTTTGTTCACGCTAAGACCTTGGTGATAGACGACGCTTTATCGATAATCGGCACTGCGAACTTGGACTATCGAAGTTTCGATTTGAACTTTGAAGTCAATGCCATCATTTACAACGGGGAAACTGCTCAAGAACTCCGAGAACATTTTGAAGAAGACTTAAACCATTCCGAAGAAATAGATTTCCTTGCATGGTCGCAGCGCAGTAAATTCCCACGATTACTTGATAAAATAGCTGGACTTATTTCGCCGCTTCTTTAACACTTTCCCGATTGCTCCTGTTCGAAGCATTTCTTTTAGACATAAAACCAAGCAATTGTAAAGTCTTATTTTTATTTTTGAAAAACTCAGAAGACCCTTTCCTATCTTAAATGAGAAAGGCAATTTTATCACAATCAAAAAAACCTTCATGAACACCCAAAAACGTCTTTTCCTTCTCGATGCTTATGCTTTGATTTTTAGAGGCTACTACGCACTTATAAGAAATCCGATTATCAACAGTAAAGGGCAAGACACCTCGGCAATCTTTGGATTTGTAAATTCTCTTTTTGATGTTATTCGAAGGGAAAAACCAGATCACCTGGCCGTTTGTTTCGACAAAGATGGGAGCACCGAACGTACCGCACTTTTTGAAGACTACAAAGCCAATCGCGACGTTACTCCTGATGCCATTAAGGAAGCCGTTCCGATCATCCAAGAGATTTTAAAAGCGATGAACATTCCGTCCATCGAAGTTTCAGGCTGGGAGGCCGACGATGTAATAGGCACATTGGCCAAACAAGCCGAAAAGCTAGACTATCAAGTTTTTATGGTTACCCCCGACAAAGATTTTGCCCAGCTCGTATCGGAAAATATATTTATGTATCGCCCGGCAAGAATGGGGAATGGTGTAGAAATATGGGGAGTTCCCGAAGTACAGAAACGATTTGGCGTAGAACGCCCCGAGCAAGTCATCGATTATTTGGGCATGATGGGCGACGCCAGCGATAATATTCCCGGACTTCCAGGTGTAGGCGACAAAACAGCAAGAAAGTTTATCGCGCAATACGGGTCGCTAGAAAACCTGTTGGAAAACACCGATGACCTACGAGGCAAAATGAAAGAAAAAGTCATCGAAAATGCCGAATTAGGACGAATGTCTAAGCAACTGGCTACCATTATTACAGATGTCGATGTCAACTTTCACGAAGAAGATTTTATCCTTTCCGCACCTGAAGGCGAAAAAGTACAGCAGATTTTTGAGGAGCTGGAATTCCGAAGGTTAAACACACAGTTTTTAAATCTTTTTTCTGCCGATCCAGCCGTATCAACTAAAAACCAATCATCAGAAAAATCCAATGCCAAAGCGAAGTCGTCTGAGGGAGCTACCGCAGGAAGTGGCCAGTTTTCGCTTTTCGGCACCGATGGTCAGCCCACAGAAGTCATTGCCGAGTACAATTCCAGAAACACCATCGAAAACACCAAGCATTTCTATCAAACTGTGAATCCAGGACTTGGCTTGCAGCTTTTTCTCAACAACTTAATGAAGCAAACAAGCGTTTGTATCGAACTGCAAACTTCAAGTACAGATTTTATTGAAGGCGATTTGATAGGCATGGCATTTTCTTGGGAAAAAGGAAAAGGATTCTACCTGCCCTTCCCAGAGGATAAAGAAAAGACACAAGAGCTAATCGAAGCTTTACGTCCGTTTTTCGAAAATGAAGCTGTTGAAATCATCGGTCAAAACCTGAAAAACGACCTCAAGTTATTGATGAAGTACAACTTGACGGTAAACGGCAAACTCTTCGACACCATGTTGGCCCACTACCTGATCAATCCTGATATGCGCCACGACCTTCACGTTCTCAGCGAAACCTATCTCAATTACACCCCCATCGCCTTAGAAAGCGTTATAGGAAAAGGAAGGAAAAAGATAAGCTTCCGCGAGGTTGAGATGGAACTTCAGACACAATACGCAACCGAAAATGTCGATGTTATTTTTCAATTGAAAGAACACTTCCAAGAAGAGTTAGGGCAGGCAAACACCCAAAAACTCTTTGACGAGATCGAAATTCCACTGTTGCGCGTATTAGCAGATATGGAATTGGAAGGAATCAATCTTGACAAAGACTTCTTAAACTCGCTTTCGGAAGCATTAAACAACGACATCCTTCAACTCGAGAAAGACATTCACGAAGAAGCGGGAGAAACATTCAACATTGCTTCACCCAAACAATTGGGCGATATTCTCTTCGGAAAAATGAAGCTAGTTGAAAAACCAAAAAAGACAAGAACCGGACAGTTTTCCACTGCGGAAGACATCCTTTCGGATTTAGCGAACGACCATAAGATTATTCGCGATGTGTTGGAATATCGCGGTTTGGCAAAACTAAAAAGCACGTATGTGGATGCGCTTCCGAACGAAATAGCACCTTCCACCAAGCGCGTGCACACAGAATACATGCAAACTGTTGCTGCCACAGGAAGGTTAAGCAGTAACAACCCAAACCTGCAGAACATTCCGATTCGCACCGAGCGCGGTAGACAAATTCGAAAAGCGTTTGTTCCAAGAAGTGACGACTATGTGCTTTTAGCAGCAGACTATTCGCAAATTGAACTTCGTGTAATTGCCTCTTTAAGCGAAGAAGACAATATGATTGAAGCTTTTAAACGAAAAGAAGACATTCACGCCTCTACAGCTTCGAAAGTTTTCAATGTTCCTTTAGAGGAAGTAACTCGAGAACAACGAAGCAATGCAAAAACCGTCAATTTCGGGATTATTTATGGTGTTTCGGCTTTTGGGTTGAGCAAACAAACCAATTTATCCCGATCAGAATCAAAAGAACTGATTGACACGTATTACAAAACCTATCCAAAACTTCGCCGCTACATCCATGACCAGATAGAATTTGCACGCGAACACGGTTATGTAAAAACCGTACTGGAAAGACGTAGGTATTTAAAAGACATCAATGCCCGAAACCATATTGTTAAAGCTGCAGCGGAACGAAATGCGGTGAATGCACCTATTCAAGGAAGTGCGGCCGACATCATCAAAATAGCGATGATTAATATTCACAAAAGATTGACCGCCGAAAATTTCAAAAGTAAAATGCTGCTTCAAGTTCATGACGAATTGGTGTTCGACGCTCACAAATCGGAACTGGAAAAATTAAAAACCCTTGTCAAAGGCGAAATGGAAAATGCTTACAAGCTCACTGTTCCTTTAGTGGTGGATCTAGGTGTTGGCGAGAATTGGTTAGAGGCGCATTAACGTTAAATTATGGTTTATTAGAGATCCTATTTTTTTGTCAGTCAAAACATATCACTTATATTCATAGTCAAGGTGCCATATCGATTTAACTTGGCAGCTTCAAGCATATATACTTATGGATAGCGATAATAAACTCATCTCGAAAAAGAAACCGGCATATCCGATATCCGAACCCTTACTAAAATATCTAAAGCGGCACGGAAGAACGATAAAAATTCCTATATATTATGATGATTTGCTCCGCTTTCAAGGATCCATTACTGTTTACGACAACGAAGGTAAAGACACGTTGTGGGTGCGGGTATATTATTCTGAATTTGAAACAGAGGAAATCAATCTGAACCTCAAAAAAGTGTATTCCATTCTGCATTCCGATGGAACTGACACCATTCTGCCCTACCTCAATATAGACAGTGTGGATTTTTGCACTTTTGGAAATTCAAAGCCCTTCCGCATCAAGGTTCGAAACATCCTCAACGACAACTACATTTATTTTTATGTGAAAAAAGCCGATGCCTCTCGAATCTACGGGTTAGAATTAGAGGATATCTTATCGCCCAACCACATCAATTTTTTAGTTCATGAGTCCACACTTATCGAAGAGCATATTTCTGGTATTCCCGGCGACGACTTTATCGAAAACTACCTCGATGAATGCGACCACCAAGACCGAGTGGAAATTGCAAAAGAGTTTGTCAAGTTCAACGAACGGTCTTTTGTGCGGTTATTAGGCGATATGCGTTCCTACAACTATGTCTTTGTTTTGACCTATGACTTCGACCGCATTAAATACCGCATTCGTGCCATCGATTTCGACCAACAGTGTTATGAGGGTAACCCCAAGGTTTACGAACCCCAGTATATGAAAGAAAACCATAAACTGGTGGAAATGACTACGGAGTTACTGCAGCAGGCCTCGATTGACCAATATAAGAACGAGGAGCGCTCCCTTCTGGCAAAACGTGCTGCAAGCGACAAAAAACGATTGAGGCGATTGATGAACTGCATGAAAGACATTGCCATATCCACTCCAGAAAATGTCGAGGAACTCAAAATGGGTCTTTTTGATCTCACCGGCGATGTCAGGTTTAAAAAATCGACGAATATGGGAGAGATTTTACAAAGTGCGTTAGATTTTGTGGTTAGAAACTATAAAAATGTGAATCCTTATTTGATTCGAAAGAGGAAAAAACAACCAGCTATCAATCAGAAACCCTGAAATTTCGCTAATTGGCATTTAAGAAAATTGAAAAATGTACGTTTTCACCTACAATTACATTGATTGTTATCGGAGAATACGGGGACTATTTTTTAGCGTGAATGGCAGCCGCACCTTTCTTCAAAAAGATTCTATCAAAAAACGGCTTTCAACCTTGTTTTTCAAATAAATAGCTGTACATTTGCACCCCTCTAAGGAGAAAAAATTCTCTTTATGGAAAGCAATGATTTATTAACTATTGACAAAAACTTATGAAAACATTAAGTTACAAAACAGTATCGGCCAACAAGAACACCGTTCAGAAAGAATGGTTGGTGGTTGATGCGGACGGTCAGGCATTGGGTCGTCTTGCAAGCGAAGTTGCTATTTTACTTCGCGGAAAACACAAGCCTAGTTTCACCCCTCATGTTGATTGTGGTGACAACGTAATTATTATCAACTCTGAAAAGATCGATCTTTCTGGAAAAAAATGGGATGACAAGTCCTATATCCGATATACGGGATATCCAAGTGGTCAACGAAGCATTACTGCTTCTGAGCTCCACAAAAAAGATCCTACAAAAATTGTTGAGCGTGCCGTAAAAGGGATGCTTCCAAAAAACAAATTGGGAGCTGAGATGTTCAGAAATTTAAAGGTTTATGCAGGTGCCGATCACGGTCACGAAGCACAAAAACCACGAACTATTAACCTTAACACTGGCAAATAATGGAAACAATTCATAAAATAGGAAGAAGAAAAACCGCTGTAGCGCGTGTATATCTTACATCAGGAAAGGGAGAAATCACCATCAACAATCGTGAATTCACCAACTATTTTCCAACAGGAACCCTACAATTTAAGGTAAAGCAACCTCTTGCGCTTACTAATAACGAAGACACTTACGACATTTCTGTAAATGTTTTTGGTGGTGGAATTACGGGACAGGCAGAAGCCATTCGCTTAGCGCTTTCGAGAGCGATGTGCGAAATCAACGAGGAAAACCGAAGTGTATTAAAGCCGGAAGGTTTATTGACACGCGACCCTCGCATGGTGGAACGCAAGAAATACGGTCAGAAGAAAGCCCGTAAGAAGTTCCAATTCTCTAAACGTTAATTCAAATATTGTTTGTGTTGTGCCGCATTTTCACACCGTTTTACGGGAGGTGATGTGGCACAATACAACTTTAAGTTCATATATTTTTAATCAAAAAAAAGCTGTTATCCGTCTCGATGACGGAGTTAGTTTAGCATCTAAACCAAACCTAAAATTTAATTAGGCGGTTGCTATCCTTTCACAGAACGTAAACTAAAACAAAATGGCAAACAAAAAAGAAGTAAAAGAATTACTAGACGCAGGTGTTCACTTCGGACACTTAACCCGTAAGTGGAATCCAAACATGGCGCCCTACATCTACATGGAGCGTAACGGAATCCACATCATTAACCTTTACAAAACCGCAGCAAAATTAGAAGAAGCTTCTGAAGCGCTTAAGAAAATTGCTGCCAGTGGTCGTAAAATCCTTTTTATCGCTACAAAAAAACAAGCAAAAGACATTGTTGCAGAAAAAGCAAAAGCAGCCAACATGCCGTACATTACAGAGCGATGGCCAGGTGGTATGCTTACCAACTTTGTGACTATCCGTAGAGCTGTTAGAAAAATGGCTTCTATCGACAAGATGAAGAAAGATGGTACTTTCGAAACTTTATCTAAAAAAGAGCGTTTGGCTGTAGATCGTCAGCGCGCTAAACTAGAAAAGAACTTGGGGTCTATTACCGATATGACCCGTCTTCCAGCTGCAGTTTTTATCGTAGACACAACACGAGAGCACATTGCTGTATCGGAAGCACTTAAACTAAACATTCCAATCTTTGCCATGGTCGATACCAATAGCGACCCACGCGAAATTGACTATGTTATCCCGAGCAACGATGACGCTTCAAAATCTATTGAGTGCATTGTTGGCCACGTTTCGGAAGCAATTATCGCAGGTTTATCTGAAAGAAAATCTGGTGGCAAAGACACTAAAGAGCAAGCTGAGGCTAAACCTGCAAAAGCAGAAACGGCTAAAGCAGAAGATGTGAAGCCAGAAGAAGCAAAAAAAGAAACTGAGACTAGTTCAGAAGAAGAATAATATGAAATATAAGGCGCACTCGCTGCGCCTTTTAAAAATTTGAATATTTTATTATGGCAAAAATAACCGCAGCAGACGTAAATAAATTAAGACAAGCTACCGGCGCAGGAATGATGGACTGTAAAAACGCATTGGTAGAGGCTGAAGGAAACATGGAAGAAGCAATTGCTATTCTTAGAAAAAAAGGACAGCAAGTTGCCGAAAAAAGAGCTGATCGCGATTCTAGCGAAGGTGTAGCAACCGTTAAAATCAACGACGACCACACCAAAGGAGTGGCAATTTCGTTGAACTGTGAAACAGACTTCGTTGCTAAAAACGACGACTTCGTTGCACTAGCAAATAAATTTGCAGAAATAGCCTTGAACCACGATACAAAAGAAGCTTTTTTAGAGGCTAAATTTGACGACATCACGGTTCAGGAAAAACTGACAGAACAAACTGGTGTTATTGGCGAAAAAATAGAAATAGGTGGATTTGAAGTTCTCGAGGCTGCCTATGTAGGATCATACGTTCACGTTAACAAGATTGCCGCACTTACAGGCCTATCTAAAAATGTGGACAATGCAGAAGAGCTCGCTAAAGACATTTCTATGCAAGTAGCTTCTATGGGCGCTACAACGCTATCTTACAAAGATTTTGACCCTGCGTATATCGAAACTGAAACCGAAGCGAGAATTGCTGCTATTGAAAAAGAGAATATTGAATTAGGTCGTTTGGGCAAGACATTGAAAAATGTTCCTAAATACATTTCGAAAGCACAATTGACTCCGGAAGTATTGGCACAGGCCGAAGAAGACGCTAAAGCAGAATTGAAAGCCGAAGGAAAACCAGAACAAATCTGGGATCGTATCCTTCCTGGAAAAATGAAGCGTTTCATCAGTGACAATACAACACTTGATAACGAAAAAGCACTCTTAGACCAAGCTTTTATTAAAGACGAAAAGCAAAGTGTTGAAGACTATGTAAAATCTTTTGGCGATGTTGAAATCGTAGGATTTAAAAGAGTTTCGTTGGTTTAAGCCACAACGCTTTCAAACTATATCAGAAAAAGAGGTTGGTTTTCCAGCCTCTTTTTTTATTCTTTTACAAACCTTTTTATCCAAAGTATACTACTTTCACTTTCTATTTTCAAAAAGTAAATTCCACTAGGAAGATTGGATACATCCAACGAAACCATATTTGCTGACTCATAATTCCAAACATCTAAAAGCCTGCCTTCCATATTAATAACTTTCACCTTTAGATAGCTAATAACACTTTCTGTTGATAAAATCAATCGGTCGGATACTGGATTTGGATATAAACTAAAGTTGTTCTCTTCCCACTCCTTCACAGACAAACTACAATCTTCACTATAGGAAGTCCATTCGTCAATGCACCAGCCCGTAATTGGAAGTACTGAACATACTGGACGCATGGCATTTTCATCATCCACTTGTATGCAAGTAAGATCGGGATTGTTTTCGGTAACCAATGTTTCTATATTTTCGTTGTTCCCATTGGCAACATTTAAACTCATCAAATGATTGTCGTTACATA
>Ga0209075_1001542_pt1 | contig 21571 bp, 22 predicted proteins | sample Stecom2011_FD_187523 | JGI IMG/M metagenome (GOLD analysis project Ga0209075, IMG submission 187523) | Agricultural soil microbial communities from Utah to study Nitrogen management - Steer compost 2011 (SPAdes) (version 2) | ecosystem: Environmental > Terrestrial > Soil > Agricultural land...
GTGGGAAAAGGGAAATATACCTTGTTTTTAACTTCAGATCACGGAGCTGTTGAAGTGCCTGCATATTTACAGAGTGTGAATATTCCAGCCGGTTTGGTTGATAATAAAGCAAGGAAAGAAAGTCTTCATGCTTTTATGACCAAGACTTTTGGAGCTTCAGATTTGATTGAGAGTATGAGTAACAATCAAATATTTTTAAACAGAGAGAAAATTGCTTTGTTAAATTTGGATTTGGAAGCTGTTCAAAAACGTATAGTGAATGAAGTTATAACCTATCCAAATATAGATAAGGCGTATACCGCAACAGCTATGGGTTCCACTTCGTTTTCTCGTGGTATTGAAGAACTTGTACAGAATGGGTTCAGTCAAAAGCGTTCAGGAGATGTTTTAATTGTAGATGGTCCAGGTTATTTATCGTATGGTAAAACAGGTTCTTCACATGGTTCAGGTTTAAATTACGACACCCATGTTCCACTTTTATTCTATGGAAAGGGAATCGCGAAAGGAAGCACCTTGCAAAAAACAAGAATTGTAGATATTGCGCCAACTATTTCGGCTTTATTAGGCATTAGTTTCCCAAGTGGAGCTATAGGAATACCGTTGGAGATTGTATTGAGTGAATAGGTGGGTGATTTTTGATTGTTGAATGAAAAAGGACTAAATAGTATAGGCAGAGACTATAGGGAAGAAGTGTGAAAGAAGAATTAGAAAAAAGACTCTTAATTCATTGGTTTTAACTGAGGGATTTTAATTTTGAATACTGAACTACTTTCTATAAAGAAAATAGTTGTTTACCAGATCAATATAGGTTTGTTTGGCTTCGTCCTGGGTGATGTTTTTAATTTGAAATAACGCATTCGTTTTAAATGCAGAAATAAGAGGTTTGCTACTACTTGGACGGCCATAGTCGTTTGTAGCTTTTTTATAATAGGCATATAAACGCAGCAAAAAGTCTGCAGGAAACGGTTCTGTATATGCGTTGATTCTATCTACAGCTTCTTTAAATTCTATATCTAACTCTTCTGAATTCATTATTTTTCCGCAATGATGGTTTCCCCACCACGTACTTTTTGATTTAATTGCACTTTAATATTTGTGTCCAAAGGTAGAAATAAATCTACTCTCGAACCAAATTTTATAAATCCAGAATCGGCTCCCTGTAACACTGTATCATCTACATTGGCATAATTAACAATGCGTTTAGCCAAAGCTCCGGCTATTTGTCTATATAACACTTTTCCATAAGTTGCATTTTCTACTACAACCGTGGTGCGTTCATTTTCTTCACTAGCTTTTGGATGCCATGCGACCAAATATTTTCCTTTGTGGTATTTGCTAAACAGCACTTTTCCTCCAATAGGATGTCGTGTAACATGTACATTTATTGGCGACATAAACACACTTACTTGAAGGCGTTTTTCGTTAAAATATTCTTTTTCAAAAACCTCTTCTATCACCACTACTTTTCCATCCACTGGAGAAACCACCGTATCTTCATTTTTATGGGTAAAGCGTTTGGGGTTTCTAAAAAATTGTAAGATGAGTATTAAGAACATCAAAAACACAATCATCAATGAGGTACTTAACCAAGGAATAGTTACAAAACTATCTGTAAGTAAAAATGCAGCAACAACAATAACTAGGGTTGCTAAAATAATTTTATGGCCTTCTTTATGAAACATAATTTATAATTCGTAAAAATAAATATATAAAAGGAGCAGCAAATATAATGCTATCAAACCTATCTAATAGTCCACCGTGTCCCGGCATAATAACTCCACTGTCTTTAACACCTGCTTGACGTTTAAATTTAGATTCAATCAAATCGCCTAGGGTACCAAAGACGCTAATAATGATACCTAAAATCAACCAATGGTTAAAACTTAGAGTTTCGGTAAAGGTAGCAATAAAATAACTTGCTATGCTAGCAAAAAATAAACCGCCTAAAAACCCTTCCACAGTTTTTTTAGGTGAAATACTCGGGAACAGCTTTTGTTTCCCAAAATTCTTCCCTACCAGATATGCAAAGGTATCGTTTGTCCAAACCAAAATAAAGCACCCTAGGATAATTAATGGGCTAAAAGTTTGATGATAGTTAGCAATTAAAACCAGGAATACAAAACCACTAGACAAGTAAAACGTAGTAATGGTTATTTTTTTTGAAATAAATAAAGGAATGTTTTTTTCGGTGAATAAATCCTTAATCAGAAACAATTGTACAAAAATAGTTATTACCTGAAGGATTTGGGTGGCTTCTACCAAGCCATTATGAGATTTCATTACGAACTGCCAATAGCCAAATATACCATACAATAGGATGAATACGATATAAGGTGCGAAAGATTTATAATGAATAAGTTTTTTTAGTTCGGCAACACAAATAAGGCCAAATACAAAAAACAGGAGTAAAAATACATGTTGATTGTAGAGTGAAAAAATCAATAAAGAAACATATAAAAGACCAGAAAGCGATCTCACTAAAATTTCTTTCATTCGTTTGTATTTATGTCTCTATTTAAAAAAGAATATGAAATTCGTTTATTTTTTTAAATATAGAGATTGGTTCGTTGGTTTGGTTTGTAAACTGCTATAAATCTTCTAAAAGTAGCAAATATAAGTTTTTTGAGCTACTGCCATAAGACAAAAAGTCTTTTTCTTCTAAAGATTTAAAGTGTTTAATTGTTGTAATGTTTGTTGGGATTTTTTTGGTATTCTTGGATTTAATACCTCTTAAGCCTTCACTGATGCTTTCAACAATTTGACTGGTTGTTGCAAAAACAATAAAATGATCTGGAAGCTCTTTTAACTTTTTCTCAGCTATTTGGTTTGAAGAGATGAGAAGAGACCCATCGTCTGCAATTAAATTTTCGCAGGTACAAATAAAATAGGTGGCCTCTTGCGAGTAGTTGGAAATAATTAAATCGAAATCCTTAAAACGATCTTTTAAATTGCTATCGTAAATAAGCACTTTACTATCGTTCCAATTATTCTCTTGAAGGATGTTATTTAAAGAGCTATAAATTTCGTCCAAATTTTCGCAATATAGAAATTTACCGCCATTCGCCTTAAAGTTTATTGTAAACCTTTCGTCAACAGGGAGTTTGATCTCTGGCATATATTTGCCTCTTTCATGCGACTTTAATTCTTCTTCTGATTTTTCAGATTTGGAACCAAAAATTTTTCTAAAAAGACTCATTTAAATTTCAGCTATTAATCTAGGAATCGTGGGCTTCTTGTCAAATATAAAAAATCTTAAATTAACCATAGGGTCAATTTAAGATTTTTGCTTATTCTTAACAAATATAAATGAGATAATTATTCCTCTTCATTTTTGTCAAGTTCTTTTTTTTCTTCTACTACAATTGTTTTATCTGGAACGAGTTCTTCTTTTTCAAAAGGACGCTTACCAAATATCTTCTCTAAGTTATCTTTAAAAATAACTTCTTTTTCTAGTAGAACTTCTGCTAGCTCAGTTAATTTATCTTTATTTTCTATAAGAAGTTTAACAGCTCTTTGATATTGTTCTTCAATGATTCTTGAAATTTCATTATCGATTAATTCTGCAGTCTTTTCGCTATAAGGTTTTGTAAAACCATATTCGTTTTGTCCTGAAGAATCGTAATAGGTTAAGTTTCCAACTTTTTCGCTCAAGCCATAAATGGTAACCATGGCTCTAGCTTGTTTGGTTACTTTTTCCAAATCGCTTAATGCTCCAGTAGATATTCTATCGAACATCACTTTTTCGGCAGCACGACCACCTAAAGCAGCACACATTTCGTCCAGCATTTGTTCTGGATGCACAATTAAGCGCTCTTCTGGTAAATACCAAGCAGCTCCTAAAGAACGTCCACGAGGTACAATGGTTACTTTAACCAATGGGGCAGCGTGTTCCAACATCCAGCTTACTGTAGCATGACCAGCTTCGTGATAAGCAATGGCTCTTTTTTCTGCAACAGTCATTATTTTGTTTTTCTTCTCTAAACCACCAACGATTCTATCTACAGCATCCAAGAAGTCTTGTTTGTCTACAGATTTCTTTTCTTGTCTAGCAGCAATTAAAGCAGCTTCGTTACAAACGTTAGCAATGTCTGCTCCAGAAAATCCAGGAGTTTGTCTCGCTAAGAAATCGATATCTAAATCTTCAGCTTTTTTAAGAGGTCTTAAATGAACTTCAAAAATTTCTTTACGTTCACGAATATCTGGAAGGTCCACAAAAATTTGTCTATCAAAACGTCCTGCACGCATTAATGCTTTATCTAAAACGTCTGCTCTGTTGGTTGCAGCTAAAACAATTACATTGGTATTGGTTCCAAAACCATCCATTTCCGTTAATAATTGGTTTAGTGTATTTTCTCTTTCGTCGTTAGAGCCAGAGAAATTATTTTTTCCTCTTGCACGTCCTATGGCATCAATTTCATCAATAAAGATAATGGCAGGCGATTTTTCTTTGGCTTGTTTAAAAAGGTCTCTAACTCGAGAGGCACCAACTCCTACAAACATTTCAACAAAATCCGATCCTGATAATGAGAAGAAAGGTACTTGTGCTTCTCCTGCAACTGCTTTTGCAAGCAAGGTTTTTCCAGTTCCTGGAGGACCTACCAATAAAGCACCTTTAGGGATTTTACCTCCTAAAGACGTGTATTTTTCTGGGTTTTTAAGAAAGTCTACAATTTCCTGTACTTCTTCCTTAGCGCCTTCTAATCCGGCTACATCTTTAAAAGATGTTTTTACATCAATATTTTCGTCAAACAGTTTGGCACGAGATTTCCCTATGTTGAAAATCTGACCGCCGCCACCGCCACCGCCACCAGAGGACATACGACGCATGATAAATATCCAAACTCCAATTAAAAGAATAAATGGAAGTAATCCAATTAGAAAATCTCCCCAAAGGTTTTGTTCGGTTTTATACTCGATTTTTGGTTTTGGATCTAAATGCTCTTCGGCAATAGCTTTAGAAATGTCGTCTTCAAAATTTTGAAGATCTCCAAACTCAAATTTGTAATTAGGTAATTTTGTAGCTGAAGGTAATAAGGACGTTGGCTTCGATTGTTTATGAATGTCCTTTTGTTCCGCTTGAGGAGTTAAGTACACTTTGGCTTCGCGCCTATTAACTATTTCAACTTTTTCTACATCGCCATCTTTTAGATAGTTCATAAATTGTGAAGGTGTTGTTGTTCCAGCTTCCTGAAAACTACTTCCACTAAATATTTGCATCGTTAAAAAAATGACTATAATAATACCATAAATCCAGTATGGACTGAATTTTGGTTTTTTGGGATTAATATTTTTCTTATTTGACATTAATTCTTTTTAGTATTTTGTTTCAATAACAGTTGTTTTTGCGTCTCCCCAGAGACCTTCTATATCGTAATACTGTCTAATATGTTTTTGGAACACGTGTACAACAACGTTAACATAATCCATTAAAACCCATTCGGCATTATCTTCTCCCTCAATATGCCAAGGTTTGTCCTTTAATTCTTTACTTACTTTCTTCTGGATGGAATTTACAATGGCATTAACTTGAGTGTTAGATTTACCTTCGCATATTATAAAGTAGTCGCAAACTGTATTTTCAATTTCCCTTAAATCGAGAATATTGATATCTTCTCCTTTTACATCTTCAATTCCACTTAAGATATTTGCTATTAGCAAGTCTGCGTTAGATTCTTTTTTCGCCATTAATGATTTTTAATTTGTGCAAAGTTATTATTTTTTAGTTCTTTATACTCTAAAATTTTCATAAGATTTTATAGTACAAATATAACTATATTATTATGCGTATAATCAAACTTAGTGCCATCGATTCTACAAATAGCTATTTAAAGCAATTAAGTGCAAACGAGTCTTTAGAGGATGCCACTGTGGTAGTTGCTGATTATCAAACCAATGGGCGCGGGCAGATGGGTACGGTTTGGGCTTCTGAAGCGTCTAAAAACCTTATGTTTAGTGTTTTAAAAGATGTTTCTTGGCTGGATATTGACAGGAGTTTTTATATAAGTATGGCCACTTCTTTAGCTATAGTTAGAACTTTGGACAGGTTTTTAATTCCAAAACTGCGTATTAAATGGCCTAACGACATTTTGTCAGAAGACATGAAGATATGTGGAGTTTTGATTGAAAATGTCATAAAACAAAATCAATTGGTAGAGACTATCATTGGTATTGGCTTAAATGTGAACCAAACAAATTTTGTAGGATTGCCTAAAGCGTCTTCCCTTCATCTTATTTCTGGAACTCTTTTTAATTTAGATGAAGTTTTACGGGCTATAGTTGCAGATTTAAACCATTATTTCAAGCTTTTGGAACTTGGTAGGTTTCAAGAAGTGAAAGCGGCTTACGAAAAGGTATTGTTTAGAAAAGACAAGCCTTCAACATTTAAGGATGTTGAAGGCTTTATGTTTTCTGGTTTTATAAAATCGGTAACTCATTCAGGAAACCTACAAATCTTGCTAGAAGACGAGGTTTTAAAAGAATACGATTTAAAACAAATTCAGTTGTTGTATTAAACCGCTTGAGGAATATTTCCTGCCAGGGTTTCGATGAATTTTGAGATAGGTCCTTTGATCATCATGGCCATCATGGCGTTAAATTCGCCATCAAACATTAGTTTTACTTCACTTTTTCCAGGCTCAGTTTCTGTAATAAGACCCGTAAGAGAAAAGTCTATTTTCCCTCCAGCTGCTCCTAATACAATTTTATTTGGGGCTACAAGTTCCTTTTTCTTAAGTACAATTTCTGGCATCCCTTTTAAGGCAAATAAAAATTTATCCTCTCCTAAGACTTCAAATTTATTGATGTTTTCGGGCATTAGTTTTTCGAAGTTTTTAATTTCTGATAAAAAATTAAAGACCTCTTCTGGCGATTTATCTACTTGTACTGTTGGTGATTCTAAATTCATGTGTTTTGTATTAAACAGGATTAATTACCGTTCCATTCGCTTGGATTGGCATTCCAATCCGTTAGTGTTTTTAATTCCTTTTGTGAAATATAATTAGTTTCTAGGGCTTCTTCCAGCAAGCTTTGGTAATTGCTTAAAGTCTCAACAAAAATGTTTTCTTCTTCAAAGCTTTTATGGGCAACATCAAAACCATAAGAAAAAATAGCCATCATGCCTTTCACGTTTAAATTGGCTTCTTTTAAGGCTTTAACAGCATTTAAGCTGCTTTTTCCAGTGCTTATTAAGTCTTCAATAACGACCACGTTTTGTCCACTTTCTGCGTGTCCTTCAATTTGGTTTTGTCTTCCATGCGACTTGGCTTCAGGGCGTACATATATAAATGGTACACCTAAGTATTCGGCAACTAACATGCCAATACCAATAGCTCCAGTGGCAACTCCTGCAATAACATCTGGTTTCCCGTATTGTTTTTCAATTTGTTTAGCCATGGTTTCGCGAATGTAATTCCGTATGGTTGGATACGACAATATAATTCTATTGTCGCAATAGATAGGCGATTTCCATCCTGATGCCCAAGTAAAAGGCTCGTTAGGGCTTAATTTAATAGCGTTTACTTGCAATAAAACTTCTGCTGTTTTTCTTGCGGTATGTTTGTTAAAAATCATAACGGCAAAATTACACTTTTTTAATTAAATTTTAAATTTGATTTTGAAATTATAATTACTAATGAAATTTATTGTTTTAAACCAAAAGTTTTTATTTTTACCAGATATAAATGTTTCAATCGTCTTATGTATAAAGTTTTTGTAAACGATAAACCGATAGTTTTAACGACTGTGGTTGAAAAGGAAAAAGGGTTTAAAAATTATTTTTTAAAAACAGTCGATCTAAATAAGGTTGTAAAAGAACTTAATAAGACAAATTTAAATGAAATAAGACTTATTCATAAAGACGAGGAAAAACTCTTGAAAAAGTTTTTAAAAAAACTGCCTAATGTGGTTGCAGGAGGTGGAAAAGTGTATAATGATAAAGGTGAAATTTTATTTATTTACAGAAATGATAAATGGGATTTGCCAAAAGGTAAAACCGAAAAAAAGGAACCTATAGAACTTACGGCCATTCGAGAAGTGGAAGAGGAGACAGGTATTAAAGATCTGGAAATAGTGAAACCACTAGAAACCACTTATCATATTTTTAGGCGCAATGGTAGGAATAAAATTAAAATCACTTATTGGTTCGAAATGAAAAGTTCTTATAACGGAATTTTAGTGCCTCAAGAAGATGAAGGGATTACCCAAGTTGTTTGGTTGGATGAAATTGGAACCCAAAAAGCCCTTGAAAATTCTTATGCCAATATTAAGCTTCTTATGTGATTTAGTTGCCTATAAGAAGTTCTAAGTTTTTTAAAACAATACTCGAAATGACACATTTGGCGTGATTCCTAAAGCCATGTTTTCCACTTGAATAATCTTTTTATCGGCGTCCATAATATAGTAGCTATTGATACTGTTTTTTCTGTCAAAAATATTCCAAACAGAAGCGCCAACCTCTGCTTTGGTTTGTTTTGAAAGTTTGAAATTATAGGTTGCTGAAAAATCTGTGCGCCAATAATCGGATAAATTAGACGCGTTTGGTGCTTCAAAAATCAAGGTATTTTGAGCTTCAGATTGTTCGCTGTTTAACAGCGTCGTTGGTTTTCCGGAATGCCAATTCATCCCTAATGCTACTTTTAATTGGTTTAAAGTGTAAGTTCCAGAAAGGTTCAATTGATGTTGGATGTCTACATTGTTTGGAAACGGATTTCCATTGTTCAACTCGGGAAAGGTGTACTTGTTTTTGCTATATGAATAACTAAACCAAGAACCAAAACGGTTAAATTGCTTATTGATTAAAAAATCCAGACCTTTTACTGTATAGTTTCCAATGGTATTTGTGTATTGGTATTGATTTTGAAAACCTTGACTTCTAGAGGTTATGTTATCAACCTGTTTTAAGTAGCCCACCAAACTAATAAGTAGTTGGTTGTTGTTATATTGAATTCCCGTTGATATTTGTTGACTTTTAATAATAGGAATATCTTCATTATTGGCTAAAATCCAGCGCTTCTTTTCAATTCCTAAAAAATCGTTTTGGAGGTCGATAATTTGCGAGGTGCTCTGGCTGTTTAATTCGCCAAGAGCTTCCACCCTAAAATTGTTGGCAATTTTCTGATTAAAACTCAAGCGCGGTTCAAAATAAAAATCTGAAAACTTTTCGATATAATTTGTTCGAAATCCGAAGCGCGCTCTGGTGTTTCCCGATTTTGATTTAAACGTAAGTTCATTAAATAAACCATGTGTTCTTAAAACCTCTTTTATATAACGTCTATATTCCGGATTATTAACGTCTTCTAAATTGCCTATACCAATTTCAGAATAGTTATAACCTCCTAAATAATTTAGATAATCGTCTATATTATATACTAGTTGAGCTTTAAAACTGCCATCTGTTACTTGGTTTTCCTGTATTAGGTTTTGGTTGTTGCTAATATCTAAATGGTTGGCGTATAAATCGTATTTAGAATAATATGCTTGTAAAATGGTTTTTAATTTCGGGCTCCAATGGCGTGTATAAGCACCATTTAAAGCCATGCTTCCTTGGGTGAGCTGACTGTTAGAATTCTTTTCTATATTATTGATTGTGGCCGTTTCGTCGTAATCCAAGGCATTTTCAATAAGCAAAAAACTTACTTCCAGCTTATCGTTTTTAGAGATGTCGTAATTGACTTTTGCAGACATATCGTAAAAATAAAAATCTTCGTTGCTGGTAATAACAGTTTCTATAGGGTTGTTTAAGTTCGACGCTCTAAAAATTCGTTTAAAATATTGTTTGTAGGTTGGGGTGTCGAAAGCATCTGTTAGAGAGCGTCTTCCCGCGAATTGTACCGAGAGTTTTTTAGAGATAGGAATTTGTATAAAGCCATCTACAGCTATCATATTTGCACCAAGTCCAGCCTTGAATTCTTGGGACACTTTGTTGGAGCTTTTCATATGAATAATTCCAGAAACACCTTCACTAAATTGTGTGCTAGACCCATTTTTTGAAACTTCAACAGCATCTATCAATAAGGGATTAAAGGCTGAGATTAATCCGAAGAAATGACCCGATTGATACATTTTCACGCCATCCCAAAGGATTAAATTTTGATCGTTGGTTCCACCACGAATATTTAAATTCGAAACCCGTTCGTCTGAACTTGTGATTCCGGGCAAAGCCTGAACAGTTTGTAACACATCAGCTTCAATTAAACCAGGTAAAATGCCAAACGATTTTAAGCTAATGAGTGTTGTTCCATCCGCACGAATGGAGATGCCTTCGGTTAAATAATTTGTAATAAGTACCTCGTCTAGGTATTGGGTGATGGTTATATTGGATACATTAATGGGTCTAATGGCATAGCTAGTTTTATCTATGGCTTCAAAAATTAGTTGTGTTTCAGTTTCCAAAAAGGAGATAAGATCTGCTTTATCAAGATTTTTGTTTGGAATTGGGATTTTTTTGTTTTCAATAGTTGCATCGGCATAAGAAAAGGAGATGTTGTATTGGTGTTCAATTGTATTTAGAATAGATTTTAAATCTTGAGTAGCGTTGGGAATATCTTGGGCATAAAGTAAACTAAGCCCTTTAAAAAAGCAGCAAAACAGAATTAAAAAACGTTTACTTAGCATACAACACAATCAAACTATCTTCTTTAGAATAATCCAGATTTAAGGGTAAAGTTATGGCTTTTAGCGCGAGGTCTAAATTGTTGTGAACAAAATGTCCAGTAAACAACACGGTTGTATCAATGTTTTTGGTGTCGATGGAAACTTGATACTGGCGCTCCAATTCCTCTAAAACATATTTGTAAGGCAAGCTGTAAAACTGGCTTTGGTTATGTATCCAAGCTGGCTCTTTGGCATCTTCCTTTTTTGTAATTACAAATTTATTGCCAAGAATTAAAAAGCGCTCTTTGGGCTTTAGAATTTCTGTACTTATATCTGTTTCCACCTTCACGGAACCTTCATAACAAACGACTTCAAAAATATCATTTCTATTTTTTACCAAAAATTGGGTTCCAAGCACTGTTATGGTTCCAGTTGGAGTTTCCACTTTAAATTTAGAACCTTTTTCAACCTTAAAATAAGCTTCCCCATCTAAGGTCAAACTTCGATTTTTATTCCAGCTTCTTTTATTATAACTAATTTCTGTAAGAGCATTTAGGCTTACAACCGAATGGTCTGGTAATTCTATGGTTGTTTTTTCGGCACTCAAGGTGGAAATATGGGTGTCTGAATTTGTAGTAAAATAATACACACTAAAAGAAATGGCCAATAAAGCGGCGGTGCGTAAAACAGGTTTTAGCCAATTTATTTTCTTATTTACTTGAGCTTTATCTGAAATGGTTTTAGAAATTTCCTCAAAAACAATCGGCTCATCAAATTCCGGCGCTTTAAATTTCTTTAGGCCTTCATTTAATTTCATTAAGGATTTGTAGCCGTCCAAAGCTTGAAACTCTAAAAGTTCCTCAGGGCTTAAGTCGTCTTGCAACCATTTTTTAAGTAATTTTTCTTCCATAATAGTTTATTCACATATAAAACAGTTATCCTTTGGTTTCTCCTACCTTCAAAAATTTAGATGCCATCAATTTCTTTTCGTAACTGCTTTAAAGCGCCATAAATACGCTTTTCTACGGCTTTGGTTGAAATATCTAAAAGTTCTGCAATTTCCTTGTGTTTTTTCCCTTCAACCCGATTTAGTAAAAAAGCAATCCGTTGAGCTTCTGTTAAATTTGAAATGGCTTTTTGGAGTTTTTCCATATATTCATTTTCCTCCAAAATAAATTGAGGTGTTTCGTTGGTAGCGTGTTTTGGCTTAATTTCTTGATGTTTTAAAACCACTTTTTGGTGTGCCACTTCATTCAACATTAAGTTATTGGCAACCGTAAATAAAAAAGATTTAGCTTTAGAAGGAGTCACTTTTTTGCAATTTTCCCAAAGTTTTATAAAAGCTTCTTGTACTTTGTCCTGCGGATTTAAATGGCTGCCAAATTTATAGTACAAAAAATCATGCAAGTTTTTACCATGCGTCTTAAATAGCTTTTCAAAAAGCTTTTCGTTACAAATATGGTCGTTTAAATCTTTGGACATCGTTTAATTTTGTAATTGTAAATGTATAAAAAAAGTAATGTCGTGGTAGGAGTTTTTAATTTTAAACTGTTTTATAAGAAAAGAGACTAACCTAAAATATTTAATAAAATGAAACTACCAATCAAACTTCCCTTAGTGCTATTTTCTTTTATGATTTTATTTTTTACAGCATGTCAAAATGAAGTTTTAGAAGAAACCCCACAGAATCAAGGAGAAATTATTACACCAAATTCCAACTTAACAAATATGATGCGAAACACTTCGGCACATAACGGAAGTGCGGATAATATATTGGATAATAGTAATTGTTTTGCCGTAAACTTACCCGTTACCATTGTAGCCAACGGAATTACTCTTACCATAGAAACCTTGGACGATTTGAGTTTGATAGAAGCCATTTTTGATGCTAGCGGAACAGACGACGACGCCCTGGATTTTCTATTTCCTATAACTATTATCTTAAACAATTATACAGAAGTGGTTATTGAATCTGAAGACCAACTCGAGGACTTTATAGATATCTGTTTGGACGATGACGATGTTATTGAATGTGCGAATTTTGTATTTCCTATTTCCTTTTCTATTTATAATACCGATTTCCAAGTGATAGAAACGGTTGTAATTACTAACGATTATCAATTATATGTGTTTTTGGAAAATCTGGATGACGATGACGACGAAACGCAATTAGTGAGCTTAAATTTTCCGGTGTCCATTAGCTATGTAAATGGTGAAACTATTCAGGTTTTTAATAATCAGGAATTAGAAAATGCCATCAATGCTGCTGAACAATATTGTGATGAGGATTGTTCTGAAGCTTTTATCTTAGAAAACCTTAAAACCTGTTTTTGGCAAATTGAGAGTTATAATGGCGACGATCATTTAATGGATTACTACTTAAATTTTAAAGGAAACGATTCGCTACAGGTTACTACCGCAAATCTAGATACCATAGAAGCAAATTGGCAAGTTACTACTTCTAGTTCTGGAGCCTATAAGTTGGTTATTTCTAATTTTATAGAAGCCGTAAATGGTGCATGGATTTTTGATGATTGCGATGATGATGAATTCGAATTTGTTCAAGCCATTCCAAATTCCAATAATTTTAACACCATGGAGTTAGAGCAAAATTGTTCTTCAAGTTCGAGTCCGTTTGATTGTTTTGAAGATGTAACGGTTACTGCCTGCGATTTTGACAACGATGGATTTGCCACTTTCGAATTGGAAACTCTGGTACTTGGGCCTGTTATTTGTACGGCTTATTTCAGCCCATCTTTTCATGAAACATTGGCGGATGCTGAAAATAATGTCAATGCCATAGCGCAGCCAAATGCCTATGTGAACGCGACAAATCCGCAAACTATTTATTTAAGAATAAGTGCTTTAAATGGACCGTTTGAAGTTTATGAAATAGAATTAATAGTTGAAGCTTGTAATTCAAATTGTTCAGCAGATGATGTGCAGGATATGATGTTAGATTGTGAGTGGACGCTAACAAGTTTTGCTGGAAGCGATTTTAGTATGTTCAACATCGAATTTAATTCCAATAATGAAGCTGTTATTTTTATGCCAAATGGCACGGAAGAATATACAGCCAATTGGACCGTTTCTCAGCAGGGCAATGATGTACAAGTAATTATTAGCAATGTATCTGGTGGAAACGTACAAATTATAGCGGGTACCTATCTTGTCGTGGAATGTGCAAGCGAACAATTAATTTTACATGATGTCACCAATAGCAGCAATGAGTTGGTGTTAGATAAAGATTGTGGTTAAGAATTAGTTTTTAAGTTATTAAGAAGATGAATCGATTAAAGGGTTGCTAATTTTAGCAACTCTTTTTTTATATAATTAATTCTATATGAAACTTCATAAATACACTTGAAAGTGCTATTTTTGTGCCTCTTAAAAATGAAGATCCATTATGTTTAATAATTTAAGCGAAAAGTTAGATAAAGCCTTACATGTTCTTAAAGGACACGGAAGTATTACAGAAGTAAACGTTGCCGAAACCTTAAAAGAAGTTCGTAGAGCGCTTTTAGATGCCGATGTTAACTTTAAAATTGCTAAAGATTTTACTGTTCGAGTAAAGGAAAAGGCTCTTGGACAAAACGTATTAACTACGCTTCAGCCAGGACAATTAATGGTTAAAATCGTTAAGGACGAATTAACCGAACTCATGGGAGGAGATGCAGAGGGACTTAATTTGTCTGAAAATCCGAGCATTATTTTAATGTCTGGTTTGCAGGGTTCTGGTAAAACTACCTTTTCTGGAAAACTGGCTAATTTTCTTAAAAACAAAAAAACAAAGAAACCTTTATTGGTAGCTTGTGACGTGTATCGTCCTGCTGCAATCGACCAATTACACGTCGTTGGAGAGCAGATTAACGTTGAGGTTTTTAGCGATAGAGGCAATACAGATCCAGTTGCAATTGCAAAAGCCGGTGTGGCTTATGCCAAAGCCAATGGTTTTAATGTGGTAATTATAGATACCGCTGGTCGTTTGGCTGTAGATGAGGCCATGATGACCGAAATTTCGAACATCCATAAAGCCGTAAAACCACAAGAAACGCTATTTGTTGTAGATTCTATGACGGGGCAGGATGCGGTTAATACAGCAAAAGCTTTTAACGACGTCTTGAATTTTGACGGGGTTATTCTAACAAAATTAGATGGTGATACTCGTGGAGGAGCTGCTATTTCCATTAAATCTGTAGTAAATAAACCTATTAAGTTTATTGGTACCGGTGAAAAAATGGAAGCTATTGATGTGTTTTATCCGTCACGTATGGCCGACAGAATTCTTGGAATGGGAGACGTTGTGTCTCTTGTAGAAAGAGCTCAAGAGCAATATGATGAAGAAGAAGCAAGAAAAATCCAAAAGAAAATTGCCAAAAATCAATTTGGTTTTGACGATTTCTTAAAGCAAATTCAGCAAATCAAGAAAATGGGGAACATGAAAGACCTTATTGGAATGATTCCTGGAGCTGGAAAAATGATGAAAGATATTGATGTGGACGATGATGCCTTTAAAGGGATTGAAGCTATTATCCATTCCATGACCCCTTTGGAACGTACAAACCCATCGGTTATAAATGCCAGTAGAAAAAAACGTATTGGAAAAGGCTCGGGAACATCGGTTCAAGAAGTGAATCAGTTGTTAAAGCAGTTTGATCAAATGAGCAAGATGATGAAGATGATGCAAGGCGGAAAAGGAAAAGCCATCATGCAAGCCATGAAGGGAATGAAGTAAAGTTCAGTCTCAGTTTTCAGTAGCAGTATACAGTTTTAGTTTTTAAAAAATTATTTAAATATATTATAATAAAGCTTTGCGCCTTTGCGTCTTTGCGAGAAATTAGTAGTAGCTATGGTCATACTAGATGGGAAAAAAGTAAGTAACGACATTAAAAATGAAATTGCTGAAGAAGTAAAAAAAATGAAAGCTAGAGGGGAAAAAGTACCTCATTTAGCTGCTATTATTGTTGGAAACGATGGAGCCAGTTTAACCTATGTAGCGAGCAAAGTGAAAGCTTGCGAACGTGTAGGTTTTGAATCTACTATGGTTAGAATGTCTAATACAACCAGTGAAATAGAACTTCTAGATAAAATTTACGAACTGAACACCAATCCGGATATCGATGGGTTTATCATTCAGTTGCCCTTGCCAAAACAAATTGATACACAAAAAGTTTTAATGGCTGTGAATCCAGATAAAGATGTGGATGGATTTCATCCTATGAATTTCGGGAAAATGGCATTGGATATGTCCACCTTTATTCCCGCTACGCCATTTGGAATTCTAGAATTATTAGATAGGTATAATGTAGAAACCAAAGGAAAGCATACCGTTGTTATTGGGCGTTCGCATATTGTTGGAAGACCTATGAGTATTTTAATGGGAAGAAGAGGTTTTCCAGGAAACTCGACCGTAACCGTTACCCATAGTCACACAAAAAATATCACACAAATTACTTCTCAAGCAGATATTATTATTTCGGCATTAGGAGTTCCTAATTTTCTAAAAGCAGAAATGGTAAAAGACGATGTGGTGATTATTGATGTTGGAATTACCCGTGTTGCCGACGAAACATCTCCAAAAGGTTATGTTATTACAGGCGATGTCGATTTTGAAAATGTCAGTAAAAAAGCCAGCTATATTACGCCAGTTCCTGGTGGAGTGGGGCCCATGACCATTGCTATGTTGTTAAAAAACACCTTGCTTGCTCGCGAGAGACAAATGTAGAACATTGTACTTATACTATTTTATAAATGATGTTTAGAGCTTTTTTGGCAATTCTAGAAATAGGAAGTTTTTGGCATGTGTTTCCAATTGTCGTTGCTATTTTAGCTGGTACTTTTATCATCTATTTTGCAAAGAGCAAGTTAAATAGAAAACAACAGGTGAATTTGCTTTGCGTTTTAACTGTGAGTTTATCTTTATTTGTTTTATTAGTTCCAGTTTACAAGTTAATAACGCATGAGTTTCATATTAAAAGAGATTTGCCTCTTTATTTAAACAATTTCACGGCTTTAATATTTCCAATTGTCTTAATTTTAAAAAAACCTTTACTTTTTAGAATATTGTTTTTTTGGAGTATGGCTTGGGGAGTTCAAGGTATCCTAACTCCCGATGTAACAAATAACCCCCAATCTTTAGAATATTTTCGATATTGGATTGCGAATTTAATGCCTATGGTTATTGTGTTTTATGTGCTATTTATCTTAAAAATTTTCCCGGATTTTAATAGTGTCTTTTTATCAATTGTTAGCTTACAAATCTATTTTATAATTGTTATGATTATAAACGAAACTTTACATTCTAATTATATGTATTTAAACGCAAAGCCGGCATCCATAACTGTTTTAGATTATTTAGGGCCTTGGCCATATTATTTAATTGTTATGCAATTTATGCTTATTCCTTATTTTTTATTATTTTATTTCCCGTTTTATTTATTGAAAAAACAATCGAGTTCCAACTTGTAAAAACAGGAGTTAATCTTTAAAACTCTGCGAGACAATCGTTGTAAAACTTAGTTTGGAGCTATCCAGAGCCCTTGTGAAATATTAGTTTGCAAACTGAAATCTCACGATTTTTTTTAAGGTTATATGATGTAAACACGATATGTGAGGCATCAGGCAGTTTTATTTCTAATTTAAAATTCCTACCTTTTGGCTAAATAACTAACCATATGAAAGCTTTTTCAAAAATCATCTTAATACTTTTTAGTTTTGTCTTAGCTTGTCAGTCTAAAACCTCCGATATGTCTTCTAAAATCAATATTTCTGTATCGTATTCAGACACTCTTAATCTAGACAGTCTGGATGGACGATTGCTTCTTGTTTTAGCTGATAGCCATGAAGTAGAGCCTCGATTTCAAGTGGCTTACGATTTAAAAGCACAACCTATTTTTGGTAAAAATGTAGATCATTTGAAACCTAATGAACCGATTATGTTTTCCGAAGACGATTTTGGTTTTCCGTATGAATCCTTATCCGATTTAAAACCAGGAACCTATTATGTCCAAGCCGTTTTACACATTTACGACACCTTTAATTTATCTACTGGACACACAGTTAAACTGCCTATGGATAGAGGTGAAGGTCAAAAATGGAATAAATCTCCCGGAAATTTATACAGTAAACCTGTGAAAATTGAAGTTTCCAAGAATTCCATTCCAAATATTCAGATTGTTTTAGATCAGGTTATTCCTGAAATCGTAGAGCCGGAAGATACCGAGTGGATAAAACATATTAAAATGAAATCTGAGGTGTTATCAGAATTTTGGGGACGAGACATGTATTTAGGAGCTCATGTGTTATTACCAAAAGGATTTAACGAACATCCTGAGGCCAAATATCCACTTATGGTTTTTCATGGGCATTTTCCAAGCGATTTTGGTGGCTTTAGAACCACGCCTCCAGATGAAAATTTAAAACCAGAATATTCAGATCGGTTTGGGATAGACGGATATAATATTATTGAGCAACAAGAAGCCTACAATTTCTATAAACGCTGGAATGAACCAGATTTCCCTAGATTCTTAATCATAGAAATACAACATCCAACTCCTTATTACGACGATTCTTATGCGGTAAACTCTGCCAGTCAAGGTCCTTATGGCGACGCTATTACTTACGAGTTGATTCCATATATAGAAAACATGTTTAGAGGCCAAGGCGAAGGATGGGCTCGTTTTTTATATGGTGGTTCTACAGGTGGTTGGGAAGCTTTAGCAGTTCAGGTACAATATCCTGAAGAATATAATGGGTGTTTTGCCGCTTGTCCAGATCCCATCGATTTTAGAGCTTATTGTTTGAATAATCTTTATGAAGATGACAATGCTTATTATGCAAAATCCAATCATAATCCTGTGGAAATACCTGGGCATAGAGATTATTTAGGACATATTAGTGCCTCCATGAAAGCCATTAATCATTTGGAATTGGTGCTTGGAGACAAATCTCGATCTGGCGAACAATATGATATTTGGGAAGCAACCTATTCACCTCAAGGTGCTGATGGCTATCCGCAACGTATTTGGGATAAATATTCAGGTGAAATAAATCACGAAGTTGCCGAATATTGGAAAGAGAATTTCGATTTAAGGCATATTTTAGAACGTGATTGGGATAAATTGGGTGAAAAACTAAAAGGGAAAATCCATATTTATTGTGGAGATATGGATAATTATTATTTGAACAATGCCGTTTATTTAATGGAAGATTTCCTTGAAAGCACGACAGATCCTTATTATGATGGGGAAGTAGCTTATGGCGATCGTGCCGAACATTGTTGGAATGGAGATCCAGAAAACCCCAACCATATTACTAGGTTGCGATACAATAGTATGTATGTTCCAAAAATTATGAAACGTATTATGGAATCTGCTCCAAAAGGTGCCGACTTAACAAGTTGGCGTTATAAGTAAGATCTATTTGGCAAACAACTGATCCATATCTTTAAAAGCCTTAAACTCTAAAGCATTTCCAGCTGGATCATAGAAAAACATGGTAGCCTGTTCGCCTACTTGGCCTTCAAAACGAATGTAAGGTTCAATAATAAAACGGATGTCTTTTTGTTTTAAGGCCTCGGCAAATTGTTGAAAAGTTTCCCACGCTAGAACCACGCCAAAGTGTGGCACGGGAACTTGTTTGCCATCTACGGGATTGCTGTGTAAATCGTTTTCATGGGATTTTGGTTTATAATGAATAACCAATTGATGACCAAAAAAGTTGAAATCTACCCAATGCTCACTACTTCTGCCTTCTTCACAATTTAAAATCTCGCGATAAAAAGTTCGGCAGGTTTCTAAATTATGAACAGGAACGGCTATATGAAAAGGGGAAAGCATCTTACTTTTTATCTTTTCTGCTAGGCTTCGTGGGAGTCATGATTTCTTGTGTAGAATCTTCTAACAAATCGGATAGCTCCTTAAATTCGGTTTCTGTTAACTCTCTATATTCGCCTACTGGCATATCGAGTTTAATATTCATGATCCTAACACGTTTCAGTGCTTCTACATTATAGTTTAAATACTCGCACATTCGACGGATTTGTCGGTTTAAACCTTGAGTTAGAATAATTCGGAACTCGTAAGTTCCTAGTTTTTCAACCTCACATTTTTTAGTGATGGTGTCTAAAATAGGCACACCTTCAGACATGTGTTTTAAAAAAGTTTGAGAAATAGGCTTGTCAACAGTCACTAAATATTCTTTGTCGTGGTTGTTGCTGGCTCGAAGTATTTTATTTACTATATCGCCATCATCTGTTAGCAAAATTAAGCCTTCACTGGGTTTATCTAGTCTTCCGATAGGGAAAATACGTTTCGGATACTTTATAAAATCGATAATATTGTCTTTTTCAACTCGCGTATCTGTCGTACAAACAATACCAATAGGTTTGTTGAAAGCCAAATAAACAAATTCTTCTTTGGTGTTTTTTATTAATTCTCCATCTACATGGACGATGTCGTTTGGACCTATTTTGGTTCCCATTTCAGGAACTTCACCATTTATGGTAACACGTCCAGCATCGATAAGTTTGTCTGCTTCCCGACGCGAACAATATCCAACTTCACTTAAAAACTTATTAATTCGTTTTAAATTTTCTTCCATAAGGCAAAGATAGCAACTTTAGTTTTCTAAAAATTCGTAAATATAATTTGAAACTTCATCTGTAGCTAGAGAATGGCCAAAACCTTCGGTTGAAACCAATCTGCTGTTTTTATATTTATTTTTAATTAAAAGAGCATCGTTATAAGGAATAACTCGATCTTTTTTATCGTGAATAATTAATCCCTTTGAACTAATATGTTCCGAATAATTTGCTGTTGAAAATGCTTCTGGATATTGGCCAAAACGCTCTTTAATCATTAAATTAAGATGTTTTATAACGCGATTGCTAAAGCCAAGCATGTCTGTATATCTCTTTAAAACATCGGTAAACTCTGAAGGAGCGCCCAAAAGAATTATTTTTTCAATGGACTCTTTTTGATATTTAAATTGATAATAAGCTAAAGCCATACCGCCAACTGAATGTCCGATAATAATATTGGGTTGAAAGCGTTCGGAAACTACTTTTATAAATTCAGAATAAATAATGGCGTTAAAGCGGTCGCTTCCAGAACGTCCATGTGCAGGAGCATCTAACGCCACGACGCCAAAACCTCTTTTCCTTAAATTGGTAATTAAGGTTTGCCATCTAGCAGAATTACTTTCCCAACCATGTGCCAATAAAATAGTTTCCTTTTCGCCCAACCAGCGGTAGGTCATAATGGGCATTTTATTAAAAGTGAGTTCTTCTCTAAAAGCGGTATCTAAAAAGTCGGATTGTTTCTCGTTTATTTGGCCTTTCAAGGGTTTTGTAAATAAAAACAAAGCCATTCTAGCGGCTAATTTTGGAAAAAATATGCCCGTAAAATTTATAATTAAACCTATCGTTTTTTGTAAAACAAGTTTCATTCGCTTTCTCTATTAACTAGGTCCATGGAAAATGCTGGTAAACAAATGGCAAGATATTCACAAGGCTCTGTAAACGGATTGGAATATTGTACTCGCGTATTTTTTTCTATTTTAATGGATTGTCCAGCTTCTAAAACAATTTCTTCTCCATCGATTACAAATTGCTTTTTACCTTTTATTATAAAGGTGTATTCATCGAATTCTGGAGTTTGAAATGGTTCGCTCCAACCGCCAGGTGCCAACATGTGTGCAATGCTTAGTTTGGAATCTCCTTGACTGGCATTTCCAAAATGTTCTTTAATTATTTTCCCATCAGTTGTTGGAACTATAAATGGAGCATTTTGTATGATATATTTTTTATCTTTTCGCATATCTTTTTACTTCAACTTCATATGGTTTTACCAACCAATCATGAAATATTTAATTTTGGCTTTTTGAGGAATATATACTGCGTCAATTTTTGCGCTTGTGTCAAATTGAAGTTCTGGTGGTAATTCGGTTTTTGAAATGGTAAAAAATGTATTGTTGTCGTTTA
>Ga0209075_1001543_pt1 | contig 21568 bp, 16 predicted proteins | sample Stecom2011_FD_187523 | JGI IMG/M metagenome (GOLD analysis project Ga0209075, IMG submission 187523) | Agricultural soil microbial communities from Utah to study Nitrogen management - Steer compost 2011 (SPAdes) (version 2) | ecosystem: Environmental > Terrestrial > Soil > Agricultural land...
GGAAACGGTTAATATTTTTCAAAGCAATACTTGTTCCTCTTGCTACAGCTCTCAATGGATCTTCAGCAATATGGACAGGGAGTTTTGTTTTCAATGACATTCTTTTATCAAGTCCACGTAACATTGACCCACCTCCTGCTAAGTATATTCCAGTTTTGTAAATATCAGCTGAAAGCTCTGGCGGTGTCATTTCAAGTGCACTTAGAATAGCTTCTTCAATTTTAGAAATTGATTTATCAAGTGCATGTGCGATTTCCACATAGCTAACAATAATTTCTTTTGGAATACCAGTCATTAAATCTCGTCCACGAACTGCAAAGTCCTCTGGTGGATTATCCAACTCAGGAAGTGCAGCTCCTACTTCAATTTTAATTTGTTCAGCGGTACGTTCCCCAACAAGTATGTTGTGTTGGCGACGCATATATTCTTCAATGTCTTTTGTAAAATCATTTCCTGCTACACGAATAGATTTATCACTCACGATCCCCCCAAGTGCGATTACAGCAATCTCAGAAGTTCCCCCTCCGATATCGATAATCATATTCCCCATTGGTTCTTCAACATCAATTCCAATACCAATAGCTGCTGCCATTGGTTCATGGATTAAGTAAACTTCTTTAGCTCCAGCATGCTCTGCAGAGTCACGAACGGCTCTTTTCTCAACTTCTGTAATTCCTGAGGGGATACAAATCACCATTCTTAAAGAAGAGTTAAATATGCTTTTACGCCTTTTGATCATTTTGATCATTCCACGTATCATTTGCTCCGCACACTGGAAATCTGCAATTACTCCATCTTGTAAGGGTCTAACAGTTTCAATCAACTTATGCGTTTTACCATGCATTTGTTGAGCTTTCTTTCCGATAGCAACAATTTTTCCTGTTTGAATGTCCCTTGCAACAATTGATGGTTCATCTACAACAACTTTGTCATCCATGATAATCAAAGTATTGGCCGTACCTAAGTCAATTGCAATATCTTGTGTTAAAAAGCTAAATAGTCCCATATTTTTATAACGTAGTAAATAATCTTATTAAAAGTGTAGCATTTATTACCTTCAAATTTAACGAAAATTATATACTATGCTTTAATTTATTTGTTTTAATGTTTAAAGTGTCGATTTCCAGTAAATACCATAGCCATTTTATGGGTGTCACAATACTCTATTGAAAACTTATCTTTTATCGATCCACCAGGTTGAACAACGGTGTTAATCCCTTCTTTGTTAGCAATCTCAACGCAATCAGGGAAAGGGAAAAAGGCATCAGATGCCATTACTGCTCCGTTTAAATCAAAATTAAATGACTTTGCCTTGTGTATAGCTTGATTTAAAGCATCAACACGAGAAGTTTGCCCGGTTCCACTTGCTAAAAGCTGTCCGTTTTTCGCAATTACAATTGTATTTGATTTAGTATGTTTAACTAATTTATTAGCAAACACTAAGTCTGTTTTTTGTTGTTCTGTGGGTTCAATTTTGGTTACAGTTTCAAAATTATCAGTTGTTTCTGTAATTGTATCACGGTCTTGTGCTAAAACTCCGTTTAAAATTGTTCTGAACTGTTTTTTTGGCAACGCTATTGGTTTTTGAACTAAAAGCACTCTGTTTTTCTTAGACTTTAAGATTTCAAGTGCTTCTTTTTCGAATTCCGGAGCAATTACTACTTCACAAAACAGATCATTAATTAAGGTTGCGGTAGCCACGTCAATTGTTTTGTTGGCAATAAGAATTCCTCCAAAAGCAGATACAGGATCACCTGCTAATGCATCAATATATGCTTGTTCAAGTGTCTCTCTTGTTGCTAATCCACATGCGTTGTTGTGTTTTAGAATAGCAAAAGTAGGAGCGTCATTTTTGAAGTCTTCCATTAAGCAAACTGCAGCATCAACATCTAATAAGTTGTTGTAAGAAAGTTCTTTACCATGTAGTTTGTCAAAAATCGCATCCAAATCTCCATAGAAAATACCTTCTTGATGTGGATTTTCTCCATATCTCAATACTTGCGCTTCGGTTATACTTTGTTTGAAAACTGGAGTTTCTTCTTTGTTGAAGTAGTTGAATATATGTGTATCATAATGAGAACTTACATTAAATGCATCTTTAGCATAAGATTTTCTTTGGTCTAAAGTGACCTCTCCATTTTGCTCAGTAATGATTGATAAAAAATCTGCGTATTGTGTACGTGTTGAAACCAACATTACATCTTTGAAGTTTTTCGCTGCTGCACGGATCAAAGAAATACCACCGATATCAATTTTTTCGATAATTTCCTCATCTGTTCCTCCAGCTGCAACTGTTTCCTCAAAAGGATATAAGTCAACCATCACCAAATCAAAAGATGGAATTTCGAACTCTTGAAGTTGTTGTTGATCACTTTCGTTGTCTCTTCTATTCAAAATGGCACCAAAAATCTTAGGGTGGAGTGTTTTTACTCTACCTCCCAAAATCGAAGGATAAGAAGTTAAATCTTCAACACGCTCAACTTTAATTCCAAGCTCTTCAATAAAAGATTGAGTTCCTCCTGTACTGTATATCGTAACTCCTTGATTGTCTAACGCCTTAGCGATAGGTGCAAGCCCTTCTTTATTGAAAACTGAGATGATTGCACTTTTGATTTTTGTATTGCTCATGACCAATTTGATATTAAGCCTACAAAAGTAAATAGTTTAACGGAATTAGTCACCTTTTTGGCAATAATTCCTTTATAGAATAATCTCTGACTAAAATTGTTAAGCTATCTTCGTCCTAATTCAATTATTTTAACTGTTCACCATGTGTTGCGCAAGCTTTGGAAAGCTGTGGTATAATCTTGTTGCTAAAGGTTCTGAAATATCAAGTGTAGCAATTGCTTTTTTCATAGAAAGAAGCCATGCTTCCATTGCTTCCTGATCTATTTTATGTGGAAGATGACGTTGTCGCATTCTAGGAGGACCATATTTTTCAATATAAAGTGAAGGCCCCCCGAGAAATTGAGTTAAAAACCGGTATTGTTTCTCTTTAATTTCTTCAATATCATTGTTAAATAAAGGGATTAAAATAGGGTCTTGATAAACAAACTCATAAAAAGCATCTACTAATTGCTTGATTTTACTAGCTCCGAGCTGATTATATAACGAATCTAACTTCTCTTGTTCCATTGTTGTCAAAAATAACTATTTTTATCAATTATAATATCCAAATATTTGGTTTTAATGTTGATACGCTTTCTGCCATTATTATTACTATTTACTTCATCTTTTCTATTTAGTCAGTATAGAATGGATGTAAGGAATGTTGCTGACTGTTATGGAAATAGCTTCATCGATCATCCTGGTGATTATGAGTTTCAATTTACTGGTAGAACAGGAACAGAAACTGACTTTTCTTCTTATTCTAGTCTGTCCAAGATAGAGATGGTTAATACATTTTGGGCTTCTTTTGTTGCACCTCATGATGGCTTATTTCTGTTTTCTGGAATTACTGAAGGGGGAGCAATGAATATTTTACTTTTTTCAGGAGAAAAAGGTTTTGGAGGAAGTAGCAATGAGGCTGCTTATAAAAGCACTAGTATATGTGACAATATTAATTCAGGAACAGCAGTCATTGAAAGAATTATGAAGGTGGAAGGGCAAGATACTTTTGGATTAAATAAAAGTCCTAACGCTCAGTTTATGTATGGACTAAGAATGAGTGCTGGGGAGGAAATATATTTATTGTTTAACTCCTCCCTGAAAAAGCGAATTAAGGCATTCTTGAAAGTTCAATTTGAAGTAGATTATTCTGGTGTTGACGTGGAAGCTCTTAAAAAGCCAATAGATATCCGTGGAAATTCAAAACATTCTGAATTGCGTGTTTCATTGAGAGATAAAAGCACTGGTTTACCTGTAGTTGGCAAGATCATTGTTAAGAATTCTAAGAAGCTTAATGGTTTATACGACGGTTCTGATTTTTTATTTTCTATTAGAAATAGAGAGAACTTGAGTTTGAGTATTGACGTAGAAGGTTATTTCTTTCAAGATAAAGAGCTTTTAGTTGAAGAAAATGTTGATCATGAAATGATTTTATGGTTGGAACCTGCGAATATTGGCAAGCGAATAGAATTGCAAGGAATTCAGTTTAAGATTGGGAGTAGTGAGTTTGTAACTGGTGCAGAACAGAAGTTATCAAGGCTTAGAGACTTTCTTTTATTGAATTCATCTGTTCATATTGAAATCGAAGGTCATGTTTACGAAGATGGAGAAAGTACTTTTGCAGGAAATCGTATGTCATTAGCACGTGCAAGAAACGTTATGAAGTATCTCGTGGATAGTGGTGTTGATAAAAGGAGGTTAACAGCAAAGGGTTATGGAAACGAGTTTATGATTTATCCAGAACCAAAATTTGATTGGCAAGAACAAGCGAATCGACGAGTCGAAATTAGAATTATAAAGAATGATTAAGATATATATAAATATTGTTTTCTGGATATATATGGCAGGCTCAATGCTTGTTTTTAGTCAGAAAAATACATTTTCTTCAAATATTAGTGATTGTTCTGGAGCAATATATATAGAGCTAAATCGTGTATTCAAACCTAAATTACCTATCAACCTAGGCGAAGTTGAAGATATTCTAGCTTACTCAAAAGAATTTAAACTTCCTGAGACAAACAGTCTTTGGTTTAGATTTGAATCAACCTATTCTGGATGGTTGCATCTAACCTTGAGGAAGATGGGAATTTCTCTTGAATATGGTGTGTTTGCGCTTGAGAAGCACCAAGATTGTGATGCTGTTTTTAATGGAGAAGCACAATTGTTGGCTACTGACTTTTGGGAGGCTGGATTTAATAATGCGATTGACTCCATTCCTTATTCAAAAAACCAAACGATTCTACTTTACATAAATACTACTTCATCTTCAAAAAATGAAATTAGTATAAACGCATCTTTTAATGAACAAGTAAGTGAAGCTGAATTCGAATCAATGAAAAAAACTTTTGACCTGCGAAATGCTGAGAATGATCCTCCTTTTAATATTATGATAAGAGATGCTAAAACAAAACTTCCAGTGGTGGCAAATGTGATTGTTTCAGAATCTAGAACCCATAATGCTTTATACTCTGCTTCAGATATGATTTTTACACATTCAGAGAATATAAAGATGACTTTAAATATTGATGCTACTGGTTATTTCTTCCAAGATCTAGAAGTTAACACTAGAAAAAATAAGGAAACAGAACGAATCGTTTATTTGGAAGCGCTAGAACAAAATCAATTGATTGAACTTGAAGGTTTAGTTTTTGAATCACAAACTGATGGACTTATTGCTGACGCACTTCCTAAGCTAAAAAGGTTAAAGGACTTTATGGTTATCAATACAACTGTAGATATTGAAATTCAAGGTCACGTACACTTAGATGGTAAGAATACAATTAAAGCTAAGCGTCTTTCTAAAAAGCGAGCTAAAACAGTTAGAGACTTCCTTGTAGAAAGTGGTATAGATAAAAAGCGTATTTCTGTCGTTGGTTATGGAAACTCTGAAATGAGGTATCCTGATGCTTCTTCTGATGCAGAAAAACAAGCGAATAGAAGAGTTGAGATAAAAATTAAGTAAGCATAGTATTAACAGACTGAGCTTTTCGAAAAAGTAGGCAGAGTTTCTCGAAGCCTATTTTTCTCGGTTCGTTGTGTACTCTACAAGCATAATCATAGATTGTTTACTCGGAGAGTCTGGGATTGGTTCTAACAGTTTTAAGGCTTCTTCTTTGTACTTAATCATGTACTGGTAGGCATATTCAATCCCTCCATTTTCTATAACCAATTGTATCGCACGACGAACTTTTTTTGGATCTTCATTATATCGTTTTACAATATTTATTAGTTCTTTCCGTGTTTTTTTATCTACATTGTTAAGGGTGTATATCAAAGGGAGGGTCATTTTCTGTTCTCGGATATCATTTCCTGTTGGTTTACCGATTTTTCCAGGTGTTCCGTAATCAAAAATATCGTCTTTAATTTGAAACGCTAATCCAACTTTTTCGCCAAATTGGCGCATTCTTTCTGCCTCATCTTCTCTACCTACAGATACAGCACCGGCTTCACAACAAGTGGCAATTAGAGAAGCAGTTTTTTGTCGGATTACTTCAAAATATGTTTCCTCATCAATATCAAGTTTTCGAGCTTTTTCAATTTGTAGAAGTTCACCTTCACTCATTTCACGAACTGCCCGAGCAACAATTTCTAATGAACGGTATTTCTTATGTTCAATACTCATTAAGAGGACCTTTGAGAGTAGAAAGTCACCTACTAAAACAGCAATTTTGTTTTTCCATAATGCATTAATAGAGAAAAATCCTCTTCTTTCATTAGCATCATCTACTACATCATCATGCACCAAAGTTGCTGTGTGTAATAATTCGATTAATGAAGCTGAATTATAAGTATCTACGCTTATTTTTCCAAGCATTTTAGCAGATAGAAAAACAAACATGGGTCGCATTTGCTTTCCTTTTCTTTTTATAATATAATGCGTTATTTTATCCAAAAGGGGCACTTTAGATTGCATGCTTTCTTTAAAGTGCTCTTCAAATTTGATGAGTTCTTCAGCTATTGGACTTTTTATATCACTCACTTTTATCATGGACTACAAATATAAAAAATAAACAGTATGAAAACGACCGTTTATCTTAATGTTGGCTTTCAATAAAGCACAATAGAGGTGTGGGTATAAATAATTCTTACTAAATGAAACCTTTACATATATTAAAACTTTAACAATAAGTATCCAAGGTTTCTGTTATCAGGGTCTTTTCAGTAAGTTTGTATACTAGAAAAAAAATTATGAAAGGAACAGTACGTAAAAATATACGAATAGGGTTGGAGGTTAGTATCGTGCTAAAGAAAGATCAAAGAACTGGAGTTCTAACGGATGGTATAGTTGATAAGATTTTGACCAATTCACCACAACATCCTCACGGTATAAAAGTACGTTTATATACTGGAGAAGTTGGGAGAGTTAAGGAAATTCATGAATAAAAGTAGCTGTCTCAAAATTGGAAAACTTCTGAACTTCTATAAACTCAACTTAGGTTATGTTTTCAAACCTTCAGCTAAATCATATACTTCAGCAAGCCCTTGTCGTCCTTATTTCTTAACGTTTCTGATTGTAATCACTTTTCAGACCTCTAAATTTAGGTTAAACAAAACGTATTTTGAGCCAGTTACTTATTACTCTGTTAGTTTTTTAGAAAGAAAAATTGACACCCATTGTAAATATTGAGTATTGTTGTCTGAAATTGATTGTAGTTAAATTAAAACTGTGACCATATTGCAGTTGTAATTTAATTCTTTCTAGTCCCCCTCTTATTGTTAGGGCAGGCTCTAATAAAATACTAGATTTATGTTGATTTAAATAATCAGATTGAGGCTTGTTATTATAGACCAAATCACCTCTTATTTTATTGTAACTTAAATTAACCAACCTTGAAGATAATGCAATAGTAAAGTATTTACTTTTGAAACCAAAACTAGGTTGAATTCCAACTCTTAAAAGGTTTGCAGATATTTTACCGGTAGTTTCTGGATAATCTTCTAGGGTTGTCGGCATGTGGTTTTCAACAGTACCAAAACCTCCAATTCCATATGCTTCAAATACCCATTTTTCGTTCCAGCTATTAAAGTAGCCTAAACCTAGTTCTCCAAACTTTCCTGAACCTCCGTTTCCATTATCTAAATCAGACGGAACAAAAATCCCACCATTTACCTGCATTGAAAAGTGATCTACTATACCAAAAGCACCTTGTACCTCAAACTGATTTCCATCCGTAACTGCACTTAAATTAACTTCTCCTTTTTCAGAAATTAAAGGAACGTTTTGTGTATTGGGTGCGTAGAATTTCGGACTACATGAAAAGAGACCAACAAAAGCAATTAGAATTAAAAAGACATAGATTTTCATAATATTAGTTTTTAGTTAATACTGCTAAAGACTTTACTGGTATTACATGAAATAAAACTGATTTTCTTGTTATGACTTCACTTCTTTATTTTACATGTTTAAACTTACTTTGTAAAAATCCTTTAGTTTATTGCTTTATAAGCTACTGATATTCTTTTTGATAGATTTTTATTTTATGAAACTTTATGAAATATGTTTGTGGAAAGTTTTATTCAATACTTACGGTAAAGAAGTTTTCCGTTTTCAATTTTAGCGGGTTTGGTATAAGGATGTTCAGTGCTTTTACTTTTACCCGTAATATGCATAACAGTCCACTCATCATATTTGAGACAATCAGATATAAGTGATCGGTGGCAGCTCCACCATACTGCTTCTGCACACATAATGGCTGTTTTATTAGTTTCAGCTAAAGACTTTAGTTTTTTGATTGCAATTTTAAAATCATCTGTTTCCATGTAATCAGCATAAGCTTGAAAACTTTTCAGTCTCCAGGCATCGTTTTTTGAATTAGGTTGCACTGTTCTTCTTCCCCCTAAGTCTTCCATATGTATATACTTAATTCCTGCTTCTAAGATTGATTTATCGAGATTGTCTTTATTAAAGTGAGGATAGCGTCTAGAACCCGGAAATCTTCTTACATCTACTAAAAGTTCTATTTCAAATGATTTTAGCAATGAAATAAACGCTTCAAAGGTATGAGTAGAATGTCCAATTGTCCATATTTCTTTCGTTTTCATCTGTGTTTTTAACTCAAGGTAAAAAACTTTCCAACGATAGTAAAATTTAAGATAATTGATTTGATTTTTTAACTAATCACTTAGTAGTTCTCTTACAGCTTGACAGTCTCCAAGCTCATCTAGTAAGAATTCTTTGTCACCTCTTCCTTTTCTTTCAATTCCTTTTTCAGAGAAGTAATTTGGTTCGATTGTAGTCATACATTTTTCTTTTCTCGCTATTAACTTTTTGTATTCTTCTGATTTTGATAGGTCGATGTTTTTCTCACTTGATTTTAATAGCTTTTTGATTTCTAATCGGGTTTCAAAGCATTCACAAATTTCACTCTTTAGTTCGCATGAAGCATTTGCTAAAATAAGCGTAAGAAGAATCAAACTTACGAAGTATAATTTCATAGTTACTGAATTTTGAATGTATAAATACACTCTTTATGTCCAAATTCCTTTATTTACTTTGCAGGCAAAGTAAATAAAGGAATGCTTAACCTTTGAACGATTTGTTTTGAAATGCTTCTTTTAAAGATTTGTGTAAAGAAATTACGTTTTCTAGGCTGAATAGCCAGAATGTCAATATTTTGCTTAATATATAGATCGCAAATAGCTTCCTCTAAGTTATTTCCTGTTACAACATACGAGTCAAGGTCCTCATTGTTTACTCCTAGTTTGTTTTTCCAGTCTTGCATTTGTTTCTCGTTAATTTCAGAAACTTCTTTTTCGAAATGTATACTACAAACTGTAGCACCTAAGCTTGTTGCAAATTTGTTAACTTCATTAAAAGAAACAACCTCTTCATCTTTATAATTAGTAAGGTAAGCTATTCTATCAATTGTGTTTTTAGGACTTACTTCTTCAGGAATGCTTAACACATTACATGGAGAGTTATCTATTACTCCAGCTGCGACAGAACCTAAAAAAACTTCTTTTAATCCGGTAGCGCCAGTTGTACCCATTACAATATAATTAGCTTTCTCTTTTTTAGCTAATTCAATGATCTTAGGTACAGTCTGACCTTCCGCCATTAAATGCTTAAAGTCGACATCTGCATAACCATTGTTTTCGGCTTTTCTTCTTAGCGTTTCAACAGATTTTCTAAAGTTTTCTAATGTTTCCATTTCCATGATTTCAAACACTTCTTTTGAGGTGTTGTGAAGAGCACGTCCTAAATCAGGTAATTCATAAACATGTGCAAGAACTAATTCAGCATTTAGTTTACGCGTTAATTGTAAAGCATAGAAAAATGCATTTTCTGCAGCATTGGAAAAATCGGTAGGAAAGAGAATCTTTATCATTGTAGTTTTTTTTAAGCTTATTTAAAGTACTAAGTTAAACTCAAAATTAATGTTATCAGTAAAATTGAGTTAAAAATTTACTTATTTTTCTGTAGCGTAAATCTTATTAAATAAAACTACTTAAAAGACGGGTATATTCAAAGTGAAAATTGAGATTAATAATTGTCCGCTCAACTATTTTTCTTTTTGGGACCAATAATCGGTTGCGAATGGCTTTAATTTTATAAATTTCCAGTTTATAAGTTCACATACTCTAGTTTATGAAGCGCTTAATCCTTTTTATATTTATCCTTTATCCTCTTTTATCCTATGGAGTAAATGAAGACACTTTTATTAAAAAAATTGAATCCGCTCAGACCAACTCTGAAAAAGAAGATGCTTATATCGATTGGGTAAGAGAGTTAAGCCAAACAAACACACTGTATTGTGACTCAATAATCAAACAGCGAGATAGTTTTGTTCCAGAGCTTTCAGATGATGGAAAACTTACCTTGCTAATTCTTTTTCTAGGTAACTCTAAATCTGGAGGGTCGGTAGCATTGCCAGTAATAGATGCCTATAATTTAAAAGAATCTGATGCTATGTTAGTCCGTGGACTTGTTAAATGTTTCACTTATCAATCTTTATCTAAAAAAGAGTTCCAACTGCTAACCGACAACTTAAATTTATATGAGGACCCTACACGTTTAAGTATGTATTATGTTATTTCAACCTGCATAGTTGGAATTAGTAATGAAGATAAAATCACAGCTTATCTTACCTCGCTTAAGCATGCAAAGCGCAGTAGTATCAAGACCATCTTTTCATCTATTTTGAATGAGCTTTCTCTCTTTTATATCGAGATTGAAGATTTTGAGCAGGCCATTTATCATCAGCAGAGAGCAATTGCATATTCTAAAAAACACAATTTAAAAGCCAATTTAATTAACCATTTACTAAGTATAGGTAAAATACAATATAAACTGGAAGATTATAAAAAAACTGAAGATGCTCTTTTTGAAGCTTTGAAAATTAGTCATGGATTGAGTTTAGATTATGCTGTAGGACAAATTTACAATCAGCTTGGTGAGTTAAACTGCGTAAATAATAATTTATCAGCGAGTATTCGTTTTTATCAACAATCTTTATTGCGTTTTTATGCTATAAAGAACATTGAAGGCTTGGCTTCTGCCCATAAAAATATGGGAAATGTCTATTTTAAAAACGGTGATATTTCTTTAGCAGAAAAAAACTTTTTGTTAAGTGAAGAGTTTTCTAACCAATTAGGTGAGAGAAGTTCAGTGGGAGAACTCTATCTTTATATGGCAGAGTTGTATCTGAGTAAAGACCAATTAAAGTTAGCCGAGGAAAATTTATTAAAATCAATTGAATACTGGAAGCGTAATGAATTGTTAATTCCTTTAAACAACGCTTACTTTTTATATGCTAAAATCAAAAATAAGCAAGGTGATGTTAGAAACGCATATGCTTATCTCGAACAATACATTTTATTTCGAGACAGCGTTTCTAATTTAGAAACAAAAAAGAAGGTAGCTGAGTTAAGCGAGATGTTTAAATCAGAGCAGAAGGAACGTATAATTGCAGAACAGGAACGAGAATTAGAAGAAGAGTTATCACATCGTCTTTTAGTTCAGAATAAGTTAGAGAATAGTAAGCAGCAAAATCGTTTAATTGTCATTATTCTGATTGTTTCATTAATTCTTTTTGGCGCTATTTTCATTATCATACGCAATAGAAATAAGCAAGAACAACTAATTAAGAAACAAAGAGAAATAGAATTACAACAGACATTATTGAGAACTCAAATGAATCCTCATTTTATATTTAATGCAATGTCTGTTATTCAGAGTTATATTTATGACGAGGACGTTGTGAACTCTTCAAAGTTCTTAATTCATTTTTCTAAACTCATGCGTATGATTCTAGAGAATAATGCCAAAGAATTTGTTACTTTAGAAATAGAGTTAGAAATTATTAACCGATATTTAATATTACAGAAGATGAGATTTGAAGATCGTTTTGATTTTAAAATTCTGAACGATGATTTTTCTGATCCTACTACAATTTCGATACCTCCAATGTTAGTACAGCCTTTTATTGAAAATGCAATTGAGCATGGTGATTTAGATAAAGTTGAAGGGGGCTTAATTAAGGTTAACTGCCAAATTGTTGAAGATTTATTTATATTTACGGTTGAAGACAACGGAATAGGTAGAAAAGCAGCACTTAAAAAGAAAAAATTAGAAAGCTCAGGAAATCATCGCAGTATGGCTATCGAGTTAACGCAAGACAGAATTTTATTGCTTAACGAGAAGTATAAGAGCAAAGGATATTTACGTATTGAAGACCTAGATTCTATCAAAGGTACAGGAACCAAAATTACTATTGCTATTCCGTTTATCACAAATTATTAAAGTTTTTTTATGGCTTACAAAGTACTGATTATAGATGATGAAGCAAGAACACGTTCTTTATTAAAGAAAATGGTTAGTAATGCTGATTATCCTTTAGAGGTTGTTGGAGAGGCAGACGGTGTTGAGTCAGGTTTGCGTGCGATTCAAAAGTTTGAGCCTAATATTATATTGTTAGATATTCAGATGTCTGATGGGTCTGGGTTTGATGTCTTAGATCGTGTTAAACACCGTAACTTTGAAGTTATTTTTGTTACTGCACATCAAGAGTTTGCTATACGAGCCATCAAGTTTTCTGCTTTAGATTACATTCTAAAGCCTGTTGAAATGGAAGAGCTGCAAAGTGCTTTAGGTAATGCAATAGATGCTATCCAAACAAAGTCAGACCTTTCAGTTAGATATGAAGAATTGTTAAATAATTTAAAACACAACAATAAGCGAATCGTAATACGTACTAAAGGATCTATGTTCGTCTTCGATATTAAAGACATCGTTCATTGTCAGTCAGACAGGAATTATACTTATTTCTATTTAAATGATGGTAGAAAAGTTTTTACTTCTAGAACACTGAAGGATTACGAAGACACTTTGTGTTTACCAGATTTTATTCGTTGCCATCGTTCTCACATTATTAATATAAACTATTTGGAGCGTTATGATCGTGGAGACGGAGGAACGATTATCTTAAAAGATGGAACAGAAATTCCTTTATCACGTTTGAGTAGAGAAAGATTTTTAGAGGTTTTAGATACTCTTTAAAATCATAAAATCATTGATTTTCTATAATAAAAAGCAAAGTAGCTGTCTCAAAAGTCACTTTTGAGACAGCTACTTTTTATACCTACTTCTATTAAAAAATCAATATTTACTTCGTAAAGTATTTTCTTACCTCATCTCTGGTTCCAGAATATGGGAATAAGTCAAGAAGTTTGTTGGCGTATATTTGATCTGTCATTCGATCGTAACAGTACTTCGCTGCTTTTACACGATCACTATCGAATGTAAAAGTCTCTACAATTTTGTATGCTTGATCTGAATTGATGCATCTATTTGCCAAAGCATCTCTTAGATAATCCATTTTCTTAGCAGAAAAACTAATGTTCTCCAATTCATCCATAATGGGTTGTATGGTTGGTAGTGGATTATAACAGTTTGGATTACTTCCATTTGGAGGGTAATTCCCGTTTGGAGGATAGTTTCCTCCTGGATGATTACCGACATTTCCTGTGTAGTTACTGTGAACGGTGCCATCTGCATGATAATGATATCCAGGAGCGTTTGGAGAAGTACACCAATAGCAAGTTACATTATATGGTGTTGTATACATTATCATTTCTGTATTCTTACCGTAATTAGACTGATTTACAGCCGTTACTTCAATCCATTCTAATCTTTTTTGACCATTCATCCACGTAACAAATGCAGTATATTGTTTAAATGGAAGTAGTGTAACATGTTCTTTAACTTGAACGATATTTCCATTGGTATATAATAATTGAATATCATGATATGTAGCGGGTAAACCTACTATCTTTAGTTGTTTCTTTGGAACTACATTCTGTACAACCTTATTAATGATTAAATAAAAAGATTCTCCAGAGTTATCTATGATTACCATTTCAGATTTACCTGCATGATTTTGTGCAGTAGCTCCAAATGCGAATAGGATGAGTAACAGTGTAATAATATTTTTCATGATCAGTAATTTAATAATGAAACAACGTATTTCATTTCTCTGGATTCAAAAACAAGGCCAAAGTATCTAGAATAAATAGTTTTCTAATCTCCCTCGCTCTCTAGAACCTTTCCCTGAAGACTTTAGCAGATTCTCTCTCAATATAGTTGTTACACAACTATATTGACAATCCTTCCCGGTACTACAATCACCTTTTTCGGTGTTTTACCTTCCAAGTACTGTTGTGATTTTTCCATTCCAAGAATTTCCTTCTCTATTTCTTCTTTCGATAAATTGTTAGGTAACTCTACTTTGAAACGCATTTTACCGTTGAAACTTACTGGATATTCAAATGAGTCTTCTACTAAATATTCTTCGTTGCACACTGGATAACTCGCATCACTTACTGTTCCTGCTTTGTTTCCTAGAACAACCCATAACTCTTCAGCGATGTGTGGAGCATAAGGTGCTAAAATCACTACTAAGTCTTGTAAAATAGTCTTGTTATGGCATTTTTGTTCCGTCAATTCGTTCACACAAATCATCATTGCAGAAACTGAAGTGTTGAACACATATCGGTCCATGTCGTCTTGCGCTTTTTTGATGGTCTTGTGCATTGTTTTCAATGCTTTTGCATCTGGAGTTCCGTTTTCAATAATAACATTGCCTTCTTGGTCATGGAACAATCTCCACAATTTTCGCAAGAAGTTATTTACTCCGTTGATACCTTTGATGTCCCATGGTTTTGCCTGCTCAAGTGGCCCCAAGAACATTTCGTACATTCTCAAAGTGTCTGCACCGTATTTTTCGACTAAATCATCTGGGTTTTGAACGTTGAATTTAGATTTTGACATCTTTTCAACTTCATTTCCGCAAAGGTAAGTTCCATCATCTTCGAGAATGAATTCTGCATTTGTATATTCAGGTCGTGACGATTTGAAAGCTTCTGTATCAAGAATGTCATTATCGACAATATTGATGTCAACGTGGATTCGGGAAACTTGATATTCTTTTCTTTTTCTGAAACTTATGAATTTACCACTTTCTTTATCGCGGTAAACATAGTTACTTCTCCCCAAGATCATCCCTTGGTTAATCATCTTTTTGAATGGCTCTTCGAATGGAATAAATCCAAAATCATGTAAGAACATTGACCAAAAACGAGAATAGAGTAGGTGTCCGGTAGCGTGTTCTGCTCCACCGATATATAAATCTACATTATTCCAGTAGTCTACTTTGTCTTTGGCTACAAATGCCTTGTCATTGTGTGGATCCATGTAGCGCAAGAAATACCAAGAGCTTCCTGCCCAACCTGGCATAGTGTTCAATTCCATCGGGTGAACGTTTTCCTCTTCGGCTCTATCTTTACTTGTTAACTCATTCTTTTCACTGTCCCAATGCCAATTAGAAGCATTTCCTAAAGGTGGTTTTCCGTCTGGAGTGGGTAAATACTTATCTACTTCGGGTAATTCTATTGGTAAATATTGGTCTTCAATTGTTTTTGGAATTCCATTGTCATAATACACTGGAAAAGGTTCTCCCCAATAGCGTTGACGAGAGAAAACAGCATCACGCAAACGGTAATTCGTTTTTGCTTTTCCAATATTCTTCTCTTCTAAAACTTCAATTGCTTTTTTGATTGCTTCTGTTACTTCTAATCCATTTAAGAAGTCAGAGTTAGCGATTTCCCCTTTTTTCTCAGTGTAGGCGCCTTCTTCAATTGAAACGTCAGCAAAGATATTTTTGATTGGAATCTCAAAGTGTTTTGCGAAATCCCAGTCACGCTGATCACCACAAGGAACCGCCATTACAGCTCCAGTTCCGTAGGAAGCCAAAACGTAATCTCCAATCCAAATCTGGATTTTCTCACCACTTAATGGATGAACAGCATAAGCCCCTGTGAATTGACCAGATATTGTCTTTGTGTCCGCCATTCGGTCACGCTCTGATTTCAATCCGGCTTTTTGTTGATATTTTCTGATGTCTTCTTTATATTCTTCAGTTGTGATTTTGGCTACTAATTCATGTTCTGGTGCTAATACCATAAATGAAACTCCATAAATTGTATCAGGTCGCGTGGTAAATACTTGGATTGTTGTATCACTAGAGATTTCAGGGTAAATATCCTCCCCCTCGATCCCCCTCCAAAGAGGGAAGCTAACAGAGGCCCCCACTGATTTCCCAATCCAGTTGCGTTGTATGTCTTTTACAGCGTCTGACCAATCTAATTTGTCTAATCCTTTCAATAAACGTTCTGCATAAGCAGTAATTCGCATGGACCATTGACGCATTAGTTTTTGTTCTACAGGATGACCACCACGCTCAGAAACTCCATTTACGATTTCATCATTGGCCAAAACAGTTCCTAAAGCCGGACACCAGTTCACCCATGAATCTGCTAAATACGTTAAACGGTACTCCATTAGAATATCGGCTTGTTTTTTTGCGTCAAATGATTTCCATTCTTCCGCTGAAAACTCAATTTCACAAGCAGAAACAGCATTTACTTTTGAATTTCCTTCTTTTTCAAAAACACTAATCAAGTTATCTATAGGTAATGCTTTATCAGCATCCTTACAGTAATAGGCAGAAAACAATTGTTTGAAAATCCACTGTGTCCATTTGTAATACTGAGGATCAGAAGTTCTCACCTCACGTGACCAATCGAAAGAAAATCCAATTTTATCCAATTGGCTACGGTATTGTTTTAAGTTTTCTTCTGTTGTAACAGCAGGGTGCTGGCCTGTTTGAATTGCATATTGCTCAGCAGGTAAACCAAACGAGTCATAACCCATTGGGTGAAGGACATTGTATCCTTTTAGTCTTTTGTAACGCGCATAAATATCCGAAGCGATGTATCCGAGTGGATGTCCGACATGTAGTCCAGCACCAGAAGGGTAAGGAAACATTGTTAAACCATAATACTTTGGTTTAGTCGAATCCACCTTCGTTTTATAGGTGTTGTTTTCTTGCCAGTGTTTTCTCCACTTTTTTTCTATCGCGTTAAAATCGTAATCCATGCTTGTTGCTGTTTGTTTTTGAAAAAGCAAAGATAATTTTTTTTAGATTGGTAAGCGCAAGTAATGGTTTAGAATAGATTTACTTTTTATAAATAAAACCACGAGTTGAAAGCTTTGTGTAGCGTATATTATCATCTTTTACTCAGCCAACAGTTTTATTTTATTGCCAATAGACATGGTATGAATTGCTTCGGTATCTTCAATGATTTCAAGATAATGCGCAACACCACCAGGAATTATTGTTGTATCTCCAACGTTTAATTCAACGCTTGTATCTTCTATTTTTAAAACGGCTTTTCCTTTTATCATGGTTAGAACAGATTCCTCAACAGACAAATGTTTTGGACCAATTGTATTACCTTCTGCAATCATTTTAAGGTTTTTATAAACTTTTCCACTTTCTAGGAGTTGAGTTTTTGGCATTTTCGTGACTTTCATATTTTTTGAATTTTAAATGACTTTAACTGAAAGTTACGCAAAGCAAGTCGTGAAAAAAAATCTTTTGTATAAACTGCAAACTATACTTCTTTAGAAGAAAACAAAGAGTAGTTACTCTATTCCTTTTAAGAACTCTACTATATCTGTTTCTGCTTCAAGATTCAGTTTTTTTCGAATGCGATAACGAGACATTTTTACAGCTTTGTAACTCACATTTCGCATTGTAGCGATTTCTTTGGTGGATAATCCTAAACGAATTAGGGCGCATACATTTTTATCTAATTCAGTTAACGCTGGATAATCTCGCTGTAAAGTATCAAAAAACTTATAGTTTATCTCCTCAATATTATCTTGAAATTCTTTGAGTTGCTTGTCTACTAAAAGATTATTATTTGTGTATTGAATTAGGGTTGTGATGGCTTTCTTCAATTCAGGTTCGTTCCATTTTTCAGTTAGGATTTCACTTAATTTTGACTTTATTTCAATTAAAACTTCTTGTTTTCTAGAAATATCAATGGCGAAATCAGTAAGGTCTTTATTCTTATAATTGATTTCCAAATTTGCCTTTTCTTTGGCGAATTTTTCTATTTCAAATTTATTTTCTGCAAGTTTCTTCTTGACCTTAAGTAGTGAAATTCTTTTTTTACCATAAAAAAACAAAAACAAGATAAGTAAAAGCAGCAAAATAATTCCAATAGAGACTTGATATAAAAACCGTTTGTTTTTTTCTACCAACACTTCATTTTCTTTGTCCTTAAGTTTAATTTGTTGGTTCTGATAGTTTAATTGAACTCTTAAAATATTCTCAAGTAAACTTTTTTCAATTTTAGAACGACGACTTTCTCTTGCTTCATCTCGTATTGTTTTTAGTGAATCATAAATGATAAAGTAGTTTAGCGCCTCTTGGTTCTTTTGTTCTTCAAGATGCGCTTTAAATAACCAATAATAGTTCAGTATTATCAATTCACTACTCGATTTACTGAGCTCTCTGACTCTAGGGTGCAGAATACTCCTTTGCAATACTTCATTTGTTTTCTGGTATTCTTTTATCAAATAATAGTATTTAGCAAGTTCTACTGAAGCGTTTAATGCAAGGTTTACTTCTCCTTGTTCTATATTAAATTGAATGTCTTCATGTAGAAATTGGATTCCTTTCTCTATTGAGTCGTTATTCAACAAATAATTCCCTCCTAAATTTCCTTTTAATAAAGCTAATTGAGATTTTTGTTGAAATTCTAGAGTGTCTTTTGCTTCAAGAATCTGTATTCCTTTGAGGTAGTATTTTTCAGCCTGATTAAAGTCCTTTGTTTGTGAGTAGAAAAAGCCTAAGTTGTTGTATGAAAGAATTGTATAGAATAAGCTTTTTGCTTTTTCAGCGGCTTTTAGTGAATTAAAATAATAAGTCTCAGAATGAGTATACTCCTTTTTCAAGTAATAATTAAGAGCTATAAGAGAGTTCTCGAGTGAAACTGCATCATAGAATTCTTTTTTAGTTAAAAAGTCTAAGTTGTTTTCTAATAAATGTATTGCTTTGTCATATTGTTCAATAGATGTGAATATTTCAGCAAACTTTCTTCGTATTTCAATACAGCGAATGTGGTTGGTTTCGCATAAAGAATCTATAGCGTATTGATACCAGAATATTTTTTCTGCATATTCACCTTTTCGCTCGTAGTACTCATCAATAATTAGGATTTTATCTAAGAGTTCTGATTGTTTATTGTTTTGTTTTGCTGTTTTAGCAAACAAGTTAAAAGAAGTTTTAACCTCTTCGATTGAGCCGTTGATAATTAAAGTATTTGTACGTCTCCATTCCTCTTCAACAGAATTGTGGTTCTCTTGAGCATATATTTCAGATTGAGCAAACAAAAAGCCCAACAGAAAAACGATATGTAAATACAATTTCGTCATTTTTCTATTGGGCTAAAGTAGTGGTTTTCTTTAAAAAACCGTAATCCTCTAGTTTTTGATAAACTTCTTCACTACTGTTTGATTATTTGTATTGAAGTGAATAAAATACATTGACTTATCCCAATTTTGTATTGAAATAAATGGGTTTTTCCTTAAGTCTGATATTGTTCCTGACTTAATTTTTTGACCTTGTGTATTAAAGATTGTATATGTTCCTTCTTCTTTTCCTTTAATGTCAATATTGATTATATCATTTGCTGGGATAGGAGAAATGCTGTATGTTGGTGAATATATAGCTTGATTTTCAAGTGAAGCGCTTTGTGTTACACTGAAAGTATATGCGAAGCTTCCACCAAAATCGGGCTGCATGTTTTTAATAGAACCCCCGGTTGGTGTTTTAAAACGCATATACCCATTTCCATCATTATTTGCCCACCAGCTAATTCCATTATTTCCAGTATCTTCAATAAAGTATCTGTAGCACCCTGGTGTAAGGTACAAAGTATCAGAATAGATTGTGTTGCTAGAGAGATCATCTCTTTCTAGAATGATGTTTCCATTTAAGTCTTCGATACGGTATTTGTTTTCATATCCTTTTGAGTTTGTTTTAACTTCTAATACAAACTCAGGTTGCATAATATCTACCACTTCGAAGTTAGATTGGTAAGTGTTGTTATAGACATATTCATCCGCACTTCCATTTACTGTTGTAATTGTTGCTGTAAACTTATTGATCTGATTGTCAGCTGCTGAATTCCAGAAGCCTGCAGGTGCTGGTAAGCTAATTAATTCTTCTTCTAAGAAAGCTATTGTACCTGTCCAATCGTATGTTGCAACTGTACCGTTATTTATTTTATAAGAAATTTGAAGTGTTGTAATCTCATCTGTTCCATTGTTTTGAACCCTTACTTTCGGTTCATAACAAATAGGGTTGATTCGTGCATATGAGATTTCATTATTTGGTGCTTCAACCGTTACAATTCTCGCATCTCTTGTGAAGTTATTTGCTCCATAGGCTACAACTTGATGATTTACTATATAATCAGAGTGTCCGCTTGTGTTTGCAATGCTATAATCGATATCAAATTTATTGTTATTAATAAAGCTTGTAATATCTCTTTCTTCAAGTTGAGAAGGCATTCCAGGACACCATCCAGCACGGTCATATACCCATGTCCCTCCTTGTGGATAAATAGGGTTTTCTGCACACTTCATCCATACTTGCCAACTATAAGTATGTGCACCGTTATTGATGTTCAAACGATGTTGACGAGGTATAAACTCTCCTTCCTGTCCGTGTCCTGTAATAACAGATTTTACTTTTGCAGTTACCGTATTATTCGGCAATTCCACTGTTCGTGGTTCATAAACTTTATTCGCTTGAATGTCAGCAAATGATCTTTTTTCTACTTTCCATATTTGACGGAAATCTAAAACTTCTCTCGTTGGCGTTCCATGAATGAATAAGAATTTTATATCAATATCTTCTTGCCATTGACCGCCTCTAGACATTTTGAGTCCCTTATTTCCTTTTAAAACTGGGTAAAAGTCAGTTACATCAAAATACCATGCAACACCTTCATCGCCTAAATCAAGTCTAATTCCGTATGGAGTAACCAATGACAAAAGTTCTAACTGACTAGGTTCTCTTCTAACGTAGTCAATTGTTGAATTAGTAAGTGTTATAACATTATCGCTAAGGATGTAACTTGTGTCATTAAGAATGTCATAATAGGTATGTTCTTTAGGATAATAATTGAGATAGTTTGATGAAATATCAGACTCAAATCCACTTACTGGAGATAGGTAGTTTTCTACTACTACATAGTTGTCTTTTAGTATCGAATCTTGTTTTATTGCTGTTGTAACATCCAAAACATACTCAGCTTGATGAAGCGTAATGTCAGGAATATTTGTGTTTGATATAAAATCAAATTGATGATTATGTGATGAGATTGTTCCATAAACAGCTCCTCCTATGAATTCTCCATCGTTTCCGTTTGGAGATAAATCTTCTATTATATTTGATGATAAATCAAAAGTATAGTTAAGTTCAAGGTTAGCATAATCAGGGTGATTACTATCCACTCTAGTATTAAAATAGTTTTTGATATTTTCTGGTGAAACAGCTGTACTCCATATTCTAATATCATCCATTCCGCCTATGAAATAATTATT